>Ga0172375_10011671_pt1 | contig 11147 bp, 10 predicted proteins | sample LakKiv1m_FD_114537 | JGI IMG/M metagenome (GOLD analysis project Ga0172375, IMG submission 114537) | Freshwater microbial communities from Kabuno Bay, South-Kivu, Congo - kab_092012_11.1m | ecosystem: Environmental > Aquatic > Freshwater > Lake | place: Democratic Republic of the Congo... | reverse complement strand
GTATATAAAGCGTGATATCCAAATGCAGTATTGTTATTTCCTGTAGTATTGGAATACAGTGCTTGATATCCAACTCCTGTGATATTATTGTTGGTATTCACGTTGCCCGCTTGATAACCAAAGAACACCGCGCCTGATTGCGATATTCGTCCTGCTTTTTGATTATTCACCCTAAAGTTGATTGGAACCGCATCGGTTGTTCCTATAAAATTAGTCCCGTCTAGGGTGCCCGAATTCCCGCTTATATCCCAATTAGAGCCACTTAACAACATTCCACCTAAGGCAGTGTCAAGGGAAAGGGCTTTATTGGCATAAATTGCATACGGAACACTAAGTAATTGAGAAGAACCCACTGATATAAAGCCCGTACCTAAATCTATTTCCATTTCAAGGTACTTTGATCCAACACTCCAGGGTATTTGAGTAAAAACGCCCGATAGAATCGTTCCTCCGCCAACTTCAAAGCTAACAAGACCCAAAGTGTTGGAAATTTCAGTATGTTTTTCCTGATAGACTATAGTTCCAGTAGGTGTAAGATCGTGAATAGAAACACGGAACGTAACTGGTTGATTCGAAATAATTGCCCCTGATCCGTCACGACAAACAGCTTGGTAGTTGAACTTTCCGGGTGCCTGTCCGTAAACAGATGCACAAAAAAATGAGATCAATAATAAAATTAAGATTTTTTTCATAAAAGGTTTATTATATGAAATGTTTGTTGTTGCACTAAATGTAGTTTGAAAAAATTCGGTAAATATACTTAAAAACAGATAAAACAAAAATTATTTTGTTCTTTTTTAATAAAATAGTCACGATTTCGATTATAAAATTTTTAATCATGCATACAGCCATCTATTATTACTTGAATTTTCAAATTTACCATTTATGAAAAGCAATGTATTAGAAAACCAAAATAAAACCGACCTTTGTCATAAAAAGTTTAAGCATAGTGAAAATATTAATTGTATGTAGCGGTAACTGGGGTTTTATAAAACCGTTTGTATCTGAACAAGTTGATGCCCTGATAGAAAGAGGAATTCAAGTTGATTATTTTCTTATTCACGGAAAAGGAATCACCGGATATTTAAAAAACCTTTCCCGATTTTGGAAAGTTCTTAGATCGACCAAGTATGATTTAATTCATGCGCATTTTGGATTATCAGGTTTCTTTGCAGAGCTTCAACGAAAATTACCTGTAGTCATCACCTTTCATGGAGGTGATCTTATTGATAAAAAAAATCCTTACTACAAACGGAAAAACAAAACCAATTTTCATTTTTTGCTTTCGCGCTTGGCAGCAAAGCATTCGACTTATACTATTTTTGTTAATCAAAACATTCTCGTTTCCTCATCTAAAAGCCATGCTGTTATTCCTTGTGGCGTTAATCTTTCGACGTTTTATTACCAAGATAAAAAGAATTTAAAACAACCGGTTAATTTAAAAAACGGAAAAACGAATATTCTTTTTTCTTCATCAATTAATGGTAGTAACGCAAAAAATTATTCCCTTGCCTGTAGCGTAGTTTCTAAGATAAAAGACGCTGAGCTCGTAGCATTGCAAAATTATTCACGCAAGGAAGTATGTGATTTAATGAACGCCTGTGATTTGCTATTAGTTACTTCTTTCTTTGAAACAGGCCCGCAAGTTGTTAAAGAAGCCATGGCTTGCAATTGTCCCATCGTATCAACGGATGTTGGGGATGTAAGGGAGGTAATGGGTGACACCGAAGGATGTTATATTTGTTCGTACGATCCGCAAGATGTTGCTGAAAAAATAAAATTAGCTTTGGCTTTTGGAAAGCGAACAAATGGTAGAGAGAAAATTTTGAAGTATGATAATCGACTTATTGCGGAGAAGGTGATTAAGGTTTATGAAGAGGTGCTGGGTGACAGATGCCCGACTGCTCGGGCATGACAATAGGAGGGTGTACCAAACCCCCGAATGTCATTCCCCGACGAATGTCATTCCCCCACAAATGTCATTCCCCCACGAATGTCATTCCCCGACGAATGTCATTCCCTTGCAAAAGGGAATCTAAAGGAGAGAGAATCAAACCCTCCAATGTCATTCCCATGAAAATGGGAATCCAATTGAGAGTAATACCAACTTACGAGTGTCATTCCCCGACGAATGTCATTCCCATGAAAATGGGAATCTAAAGGAGAGAGAATCAAACCCTCCAATGTCATTCCCATGAAAATGGGAATCTAATTGAGAGTAACACCAACTTACGAAATGTCATTCCCCGACGAATGTCATTCCCTTGAAAATGGGAATCCAATAGAGAGCTCCACCAACAGCACCATTTCAATAATATTTATTCTATACCAACATGAATTGTAAACGATTAAAAGAAATTAAATCGATCTTGTTTTTATTATACTATTTTTGTTTCGAATAGTTTAAAAATAATTTCTTAAATAAATAACAAAACAGAAACAAATACTAAATTTTGAGTAAAGAATTTTCATCGAATTATCATTGGTATGCCATTTATACAAACTCCCGGGCGGAGAAAAAAGTTCTGTTGTCTTTGACCAGTAAAGGAATAGAAGCTTACCTTCCATTAAAGAAAGTGCTAAAACAATGGAGTGATAGGAAAAAGTGGGTAGAAGAGCCCGCAATCAGTTCTTATGTTTTTGTGCGGGTTTCGGAAAAAGAATATTTAGAAGTATTGAATGTCAGAGCTGTTGTGCGTTATGTGTTTTTCGAAAAGAAAGCGGCAGTCATTCCGGATTATCAGATTGATATTATGAAAAAAATTGTGAATGGAAATCTTAATTACGAAGTGAGTACCCGAGTTTATAAAGAGGGAGATAAAGTTGTCCTTCAATACGGTCCGTTAAAGGGTTTGACGGGTATGCTTGTAATGCATAATAAAGGGAAAAAAATATTAATACGTATAGATCAAATTGCTTACTCACTGCTATTGGATTTGCAGGATGTGAGTATTATAAAATTGATAAAATAGCTTTGTTAAATGCTTGACTTCAAGGACATGAAGTTCAAATTCGTTCTTATACAAGATTTAGTTAACAAAATACTTAATTTTACGTAAAGAATTCAGTTAAAAACAAAGTGCAATTTTATTAATTTTGCGGACATAAATATTAGTGAAAGAATAACCCCTGCTCTCAATACACATAATGCAAATGTTATTTAAGATCCAATTTTTTATAACATTGCCTGAAAAACAGCAAAAAGTATTCTAAATTACAAATTGATTCACTAATATTTTACCTCTTACTTAACACTATTCTGGTGTGAGTGAGGAGGCGAAGCTGTGAAAAGTATAATAGAAAAACAATTTGTATATTACCAAAAGTCAGAATTTAGTATTGAACTGTGCACTTCGACAGCACTTCGACGGGCTCAGTTACCTACTCAGTGAACAGTTCAATGTAAAATTTGTGATTTGAAAATAAATTAATTAATACATAATTCTAAAAAGCATAAAATAGTATTAAAAATCTAAATAAAACTCAACCTTTAATTAATTTTCACCAATTCTCACCTCACCTTTTTTGGGATGTTGATAGCGCGAAAATTGATTTTAAAAAAAATAAAAAATGGTTTGTTCGCCGTGTTCTTGAATATGGTTTATTGAAGGATTGGTTAATTATTTATAAATATTATGGCATTGCAGAAATAGCAGAAATCTCAATGAAATTGAAGGATTTAGATAATAAGACTGCTTCTTTTATTTCAGTTTTAGCCGAAATTCCAATTCAAAATTTTTTATGTTACACTACAAAGCAATCGAACCCAAAACACTGGAACTTCTAAAGAAGTTAATGCTTGTTGACGAATTTAAAGAACTCAGATTGGTTGGAGGAACCTAGTTGGCATTGCAAATTGGACATCGAGTATCAATAGACATTGATTTATTTGGAAATTTAGAAATAGATGAATTTGAATTATCAAAAATTTTAAGAAAAATAGGGTCGAGTACAATTTTAAAGAAAACAAAAAATATCAATATTTATTTGATAGATGGAATAAAAGTAGATTTAGTAAACTACCATTATCCATGGCTAGAAGAAACAATTATTGAAGATAAAATTAGATTAGCAGACAAAAAAGATATTGCAGCAATGAAATTAGCCGCTCTAACAGGTAGAGGATTAAAAAAGGACTTTATTGACATCCATTTTCTTTTACAATTTTTCACTTTGAGTGAAATGGTGGAATTTTATCGAAACAAATATTCTGATGCATCAGAAATTCTGGTATTAAAAAGCTTATCCTACTTCGAAGATGCTGATGCAGAAGAAGACCCACGAATGTTTGAAAACTTAGATTGGAACTATATTAAAAAAATAATTGGAAATAATTTACGACTGTATCTGAGGTAAGTTTAAACCTTTGCTAGCCGCTATTTCAAGTGTGAGTGAGTAGGCGAAGCTGTGAAAAATTATAGATAAATATGTTTGAAATACATTCAATCTTTCTTTTAAAAATAAATAAAATCTGTTTAAAAAAAAGTTCTGTTTTTGAACTATCCTGATTTATTTGCAAATGCATAACCAATTTTTTTTATTGTAAATTGAAAGAAAGTCAAAACATTGAATTTAAACTTAATTGGAAAGAAGACTTTCTTAAAAACGTATGTGCGTTTGCCAATTCTGATGGTGGGGTTCTTTACATTGGTATTAATGATAAAGGAGAATCAATAGGGGTTGAAAACTCCAATAGATTGCTCGAAATATTACCTAATAATATAAATAGCAAAATAGGAATTATACCGACTATAGTTGTTGAGAATATTGATGAAAAACAAATTATTAAAATAATCGTTCCTTCTTCTTCTGTACCAATTTCATTCAATGGCAGGTATTATTTGCGAAGTGGTAGTGTCGTATTAGAGTTAAAAGGAAGAGCATTAAGTGATTTTCTATTACGAAAAAGTGGCGCAACCTGGGACTCTCTTGAGGTATTGAAAGAATGGGTGTTTAAACCGGATGCTGAAGCTTTTAACCATTTTAAAAAATTAGCTATAGACAGATTGCCTTTTGTGAAAAATGAAAATGAAATTAATACCCTTTTAAAAAAATTAAATTTAGTAACACCTACTTCATTATTAACTAAAGCGGCTATACTTTTATTTGATAAAAATCCACAACGATATTTTCCCCAGGCAGTGGTAAAAATTGGTAGATTTCTTAATGATTCTGATATTGTTTCTTCTGATATAGTTGATGGAAACTTATTTCAACAAGCAGAAAACAGCTTAGCCATTCTTAAAACAAAATACTTATTAAGTCACATTACTTACGAAGGAGTTCATCGACGCGAAAAATTGCAATATCCTTATGAAGCATTACGTGAAGCTATTTTTAATGCACTTATACATCGTGATTATAATAGTACTTCTGCAATATTGATTAAAATTTACGATAATGTGCTTAGCATTTCAAATGAGGGTAAAATGCCACCCGAAATTACAATCGATGATTTAAAACGGGAGCATTTGTCAAAACCACGAAACAAATTACTTGCAGATATTTTTTATAAAGCCGGCTTTATCGAAAGTTGGGGAAGAGGAACTTTAAATATTTTTAATGAATGTAAAAAAGCACATATACCCGAACCAAATTTTTCTGAAAATAATGGAGTCGTGAAAATTGTTTTTAAATTGACTCGTTTTAATAATTCGCAAAATGACGAATTAAATGACGAATTAAATGACGAATTAAATGACGAATTAAATGAAGGACAACGTATTGTTTATAAATACATTATTCGCAATAATGGCATTATGGCAAAAACTATTTCAGAAAAGTTGAAAATACCATTTGGAACTGTTGACCGGCATATTCGAATTTTACTAAAATTAGGATTGATTGAACGTAATGGAAGTAAAAAAACCGGTGGTTATTCTGCTAGTTCAAAGGAAAAGTGATTTGGTTGGGAAAAAGAACAAAGATAAGGATGATGTTAAAGTAGTAAAAAAGTAATTTGTGTTTATTTTTGTTAAAGAGTAGTGAGTAGGAACAAAAAAGTATTAGGTTTTTGAAAATGAAGTTTGATTATTTAGCAAAATCAATGTTGAGTTTTTTTACAGAGAAAAATATGGATCCACAATAATGTGATTGATGAGGCGAAGCTGTGAAAAGTGTCGTTCTAAAATTATGAAACAATTATTTTTTATTGCTTGAATATTAACCGAAAAATTGGTATATTTGCATAGCGTATTTTATTTATGAACAGCCCGGAAGTAAAAGCGTTTATTCAAGAATACAGTAATCTTTTCTGGTACACACCGGAAGATAAAAAAGAAGATATAAGTCAGGAGTTTTTGGTTGAAACCATTTTGAATTATGGGGATATGGCTGCAATAAAAAAAATATTTGCTTTGTATGGTATAAAAAAAGTGGCTGAGATTTTCTTCGACTCAATTAACCAAAGCGAGCGAAGAAAAGGTAATTACCACGAATTAACAATAAATTACTTTACTCTTTTCTTCAATCGATATGCATACTGAGATTTTTGACAAGCATCAGGTTGAACTTCTGCCCTATCTGAAAAATTTCCAAAGAACATTTTATTTGGTTGGAGGCACCGCCATTGCTCTACACTTAGGGCACAGACGTTCCATAGATTTTGATTTGTTCACTGCTTCAACTCTTGTTAAATATCGAATTAAAAAAAAAATAAATCAACTACCATTTAAGCAAATTCCAATATTTGAAGATGTTGATCAATTTCATTTATTTCTAAACCATGTAAAATTGACTTTTTTCAGCTTTCCCTACTCCATTTTGCATCCCGTAAAAGTTCAAACTGTATTAACCATGCCAAGCTTAATTACACTGGCTTCAATGAAAGCATTTGCACTTGGGCGAAGATCGAAATGGAAAGATTATGTAGATTTGTATTTTATACTAAAAAAACATTATTCGATACATGAAATTAGCAAGGAAGCTGAAAGTAACTTCCCTTCGCAATTTTCGGAAAAATTGTTTCGCGAACAACTGGCTTTTCATAATGACATTGATTATTCTGAACCGGTTGAATACCTTGGACCATCGATACCTGAAGAAGAAATAAAAGACTTCCTGATTAGCAAAGCACTTGAGATAAATGATTAAAACCATCCCCTTTCTGGCAAAACGAAAATAGCATGATGAGTGAGAAGGCGAAGCTGTGATTATGATTGACTATGTTTAAATCTTATTAACTGCATAATTTATGAGTCAAAAAAAATTAAAGAGAATAGTTAAAAATATTCTTGGTAGGAATAAATCTATGGAGATGTTTGCATTTTTCCTTAAAAACATCTTTAAAGATGAGGACAATTACAAACTTTTTTTAGATATTAATAATGGAAAATTCGGAAATCAAACTTTTGAATTATTTGTTAAAGAAGCAGGAGATTCTCCACTGTTATGCAGATCCAACACTTCTGACACCTCGGTTCTTCTTTCGGTCTTTATAGGAAAATATCATGAATCATCTTATTATCTAGGAGAAAACCCAATAATTCTTGACCTTGGAGCCAATAATGGTTATAGCATGAGGCATATGAAATTCGCTTATCCAAAATCCAAAATATACGGATTCGAAATGGATCCAGGTAATGCTGAAATAGCTACAAAAAATATTTCAGTTCATGATGGAGATTGTATCTTAACCAACGCAGCTATATGGAAAGAAACAGGGACAATCAGTTACAATTGTGAAATGAATGAAGAATCTTTTTTAATAGATAATTCTTTATTTGATTCACCAAAATCAAAGAAAATAAATAGCACTTCGATAAAGGATATCTATTCTAAATTCAATCTTGAAAAAATTGACTATATAAAAATGGATATAGAAGGTGCTGAATATGAAATTTTTAATCAAGACTTAAACTGGCTGGATAATGTGAGATGTATCAACTTAGAAATACACAATCCAATATACTCCGATTTCTTCTTAGAAAAACTAATCTCAAAAGGATTTGAAGTTAAGAAACATTCAAGGCATTGGTCTTCTTTTGAAGGCTTCAAGCCAAAATTTTAATATCGTAATTTGACTACCGAAAACAATTTAAGCAGAAAAAACACGACTAGATGGAATTTGTTTTTCCTCTATCTAAGAGCTGCAATTGGTATTATTAATGGCATATTAATCGTTCCATTATATCTCTATTTTATTAAAAGTGATTTATATGGAGCTTGGCTAGCAACTGGAAATATTTTAATTTGGTTTACCGTTGTTGACCCTGGAGTAGGAGAAGTAATGACCCAAAAGGTTTCTGTGCTTTTTTCAAAACACGATTATGGAACCATGAAATGGATGTTTTCATCTGCCATCCTCATCTCCTTCATTGTTACTTTACTAGCATTAATTGGAAGTTTTGGTATCTCTTTTTTCATACCAGATTTGTTAAGAGTCAAGGATAGCGTTAATGTGCATGAATTAATTCTTGCCTTTAGAATCATGGCATTAGGCACTGCATGTACCCTTTTTTCATATTCATTTGCGGGAATTCTATTAGGATTTCAATTGGTTAAATTTCAGGGAATTGTTCAAGTCATCGCAGGTATACTAGGTATTATAATCAATATAGTTTTATTATATGCTGGATTTGGCTTATATTCAATTGCAATCCAATACTTTTTTAGAGGTGTTTTGGTTTTAATATGCTACTTTGTTTACTTCATTTATATCAATAAAAAACGAAAAATTGGATTCGGATTTAATAGAAAATACTTTATTGAATTCTCAAAAGTTTTTTCATATACTTGGATTGCAAAAATAGTTAGCGTCATTTCCGAAAATATTGACTTAATTATCGTTTCTAGATATATTGGGCCACAATTTGTAACCATTCTAGAAATGACACGTCGTCCATTAAACACATTATCTAGCTTCATCAATATGCCATCGGTTGCCATCCTACCTGCCGCCTCCCACCTTTTTGGAGAAGGCAATATTGAAAAAGTTAAAGAAGTTGTATTTCGCTTTTTAAGAATCAGTTTTTATATCGCTTTCTTAGTTAGCTTTGGTTTTATGGCCTTCAACAAAGACCTGGTTGGCATTTGGTTGGGTGAAGGCTATTTTTTAGGAACCTACCAAAACTTAATGATTTGCGCTATATTTCTACTTTCTACCATTAATTTCAATTTAATGATTTTCTCATTTTCTTTTGGAAACATCAAGGGAAATAGCATTTACACTTTAGTGAAAAGTGTTTTTTATATTTCTCTTTTGTATTTTGCAGCAAAGCATTTTGGAATTCCAGGAATTTTAGTTTTGGCATTTGCGACTGCAACCATCGGTTTTTTCTATTTTCCAAGAACACTTATTAAAATACTTCATATTGAAAAATTTGAGCTAAAAAGAATAATTCTAAATATTATTATCCTCGGTTTCCTTGGTCTTGTTCTTGCCATCCCTTTTAGTTATTTAGAAATAAACAATTGGTATTATTTAATAATGGCTGCATTGAGTTTTGGGATAATATATATCAGCATATTATGGCTTTTGGATAAAAATTTTAAATTAGAAACAAAAATAATAATATCTAAAATTACTAAAAGACAACCTATCTGAATATATTTCTAATTATATTGCAAATTAAAGCCAATGAATAATTTTAAATTAGTAAACATACAAAACCCTATTATTCTAATGCTAATTAATTTTTTTTCTAGGAATAAGAATAAAATAAAAGGGAGAAATAATATAATCACAAAAAAAAAATGTTTATTTAGGAATTGTACTTTTCAAATAAACGGGAATAATAATAAAATTGTCTTTCATGAAAGTTGTAATTTTAAAAACACGCTTTTTTTTATAACAGGGAGTGAAAACTTTATAGAAGTTGGAAGCAATTGTCAATTTGGCGGTGGAAGTTTATGGATAGAAGACAATTATAACGAAATTAGAATTGGCAAAAATTCTACATTTGTAAATTCTCATCTTCAAATTACTGAAAACAAAAACTCAATAGTAATTGGAGAGGATTGCATGTTTGCTTATGATATCGAATTAAAAACAGGCGATTCTCATTCGATAATTGATGTAGAAACCAATAAAAGAATAAATTTTGCAAAAAACATCACGTTGGGGAATCATGTTTGGGTTGGAGCTCATGTTGTGATTTTAAAAGGTGTAGAAATTGGTGATAATTCTGTTATAGGAACTAATTCGACGTGTACAAAACCAATAATGAGTAATTCATTAGCAGTTGGTATTCCTGCAAAAATTATTAAAAAAAATATCAATTGGTCAAGAAAAAGAATATAATCAAAATTTTAATATTTATATGGCAAAACTAGTTGCAATGGTAAGGGTAAAAGATGGTATTTTATTCGTACATGATTGGCTGGAAGTAATGGAAAAATTAGTAGATGAAATTGTAGTTGTTGACAATGGATCTACAGATGGAACTCTTGAAATTCTTAAAACCCATCCAAAAGTAGTCGACATATCAGAAACTAAAGGCTTTGACGAAGGTAGGGATAAAATTATGGTTTATGAAATGGCCAGAAAAAGAAATCCCGATTGGTGTATTTGGTTGGATATTGATGAAATATTTGAAGATCGAATTACGAGAAATCACATTAATAGCCTAATGGATAATAAAAAATACACAAAATACCTTTTTAGAAGGTTCGATTTTGTCAATGACTACAGTCATTTCTTTTTCTATTATAAGAGCTTAAGTCATAACTATGGTTTCTCCCGGACTATGTGGAAGGAACAGAAAACTGGATTCTTTAATAATATTCTTATACATAATGGTGATATCCAAGGAATAATTGGAAAAACAAAAAGATTAAATTTCAGAATAAAACATTTTGGTTATGTCAATAAGCAATATGTAGAAAAAAAAACATTTATGTACATTGATGTTGATCCTGGAAGAAAGGAAATGTATTTAAAACATTTTGCAAAAGTACCAGGCAAAATCCTAAAATGGCATGAATTTGAGAATAGTCCGAATTATGTGAGGATGCAACTTTTTATTTACAATTCGATACATTTAGCATTAAGAACAATGAGTGGAATAGTTAAAATTTTAAAATCTAAAACAAATTAATGCTAAGAATATTCACAAAATATTTTTTTTATTTACTTGCATTTGCTCCTATTATCGGGTATTTTTTAAGGGGGCTATATGGTCTTAAAGTTGCCGCTATTACACTTTTTG
>Ga0172375_10011670_pt1 | contig 11148 bp, 10 predicted proteins | sample LakKiv1m_FD_114537 | JGI IMG/M metagenome (GOLD analysis project Ga0172375, IMG submission 114537) | Freshwater microbial communities from Kabuno Bay, South-Kivu, Congo - kab_092012_11.1m | ecosystem: Environmental > Aquatic > Freshwater > Lake | place: Democratic Republic of the Congo... | reverse complement strand
ACCTACCTACGTCTTTGAATGTCTCTCTCCTGACCAGCAATCGTATCAATGTACGACGGGGAATGACGCACTTGATAACACACTTATCAATAAATCGAATCTTGGGGATTTGAGAAATAAATATGGGTATGAATTTGTGTCATACACTACTCAAAACAATGAATCAATCGACCAGACAATCCCCGAAAAAATACGAAAAACCGATGCTGAAGGGAAGTTTGGTCCCTATGAATGGGAAAGCAAGACAACAAGCAATGCTTGGCGCTATATCATGACTGTTCAGGATCTTGATTCAGGACAGAATGATCAGGGAAGCGCGGGAGCTCTTCAACAGGGCTTGGCCTTATTCTCAAGTGACAACTTCAACAAATATTGCGTGATAATTAAATGGGATCCTCGCGGTATTGTTTATGATTATGAAACAGGAAAACCACTATCCGATGTAATCGTCACCCTTTCCGTTAAAAATCAAAAAGGAGAGTTTGTCCTTATGGAGGACAAAAAATGGGGAATTCTATCCAATCCTGTGATTACCCCAGTGAACGGCACGTATCAATTTTTTGTTCCTGCTGGGACATACAAACTGAACGTAGAAAAAAAAGGATACATATTAACGACAGAAATTAAAGAATCAATAAAAAACGTATATGATGGAAAAGATATCGTCACGCAAGGGGAAGTGAAAGAGGTTAATATTATTATGAAAAGAAAGCCACTCATCCCATATCTATTTGATATGGTATCATTACTTTTTTCACATGAGTAACAATTACTACAAACAAAAACAATTCATAGCAGAGGTTAATGAGCAAGATGAAGTTGTGGGTAAAATTGAAAAATGGGAGGCGCATAAAAAAGGAATTCTCCATAGAGGATATACAGCCATCGTAACTTTCGAAGATCAGTTGATATTGCAGCACAGGAAACACCCCGTATTTGATAATGTGTTTGATTTGTCATTTTCTTCGCATCAATTATATGTTGACGGTAAACTCCAGGATGGGGTTGTCTCTGTTCTTGATGGCCTACAACGTGAATGGGGGATACACGCGGAAGACATCGCGGAAGATATAACTTTTGTCAAAAAAGTATATTATAAGGCGTTCGATGATGTGAGCGGCCATTATGAACATGAAATCGATTATGTCTATACAGTTGAACTGAATAAACTGCCAGTGGCAGACTATCAATATGCATATGGATCTTACATCCTACACAAAAACAATATAGATAAACTGCAGGACCCGCGCATCTACTCAATCCTTGCGCCATGGGCCCACAAAATAGTCGAAAAATAACTTCTTGAAATATCCAAACAAAAGAGGCATCATGTATATATGAAACACTTTTTTCGACTGTCAACCCTTTTCCTCCTTATTAGTGGGTTTGTGTTTGTCTATCCCTCAGGAACCCGTGCGGAAGGGAATCCAGTGGGATACGATAAAGTATGTTTGAAAGCTGAGAAAGTTACTGAACAAAAAGGAAGTAAAACGGTCAGAAAAAGAAAACTTACAGGGACAGGGCTTCCTATTGGAAAAACAATTTATATTATCAACATAACTCAGTCGAAAGCGGGGCAAATCATTACGACAGGAGACCAGGCCGCAGATACTGAGCTCGCTCCATTCGGTGCGAAATATGTCGCAGGCGTCATGCAATATGTAAGCGGTCAGGCGAAAATGAACTCAATAGACGGAAATATAGAAGTGATTGTTAATGCTGTTCCTGCATATGAACCAGCAAGACATACCCCAGCCCAATATTTTGCCGTATTCCCTCGAGAACCTCAGCCAACTGTTGATCCAAAAGCGGCTGGAACTGTTGGAGGACTTCAACAAGGACCATTAGGAATGGATCAGCTTTTTAGCCCGGGATCAACAAAAGATTGCGCTTCTATTCAATGGGATCCAGAGGGAAGAGTGTTTGATGCAAACACCCTTGAACCAATGGAAAATGTATCGGTAACAATTTTGGATTCGACGAAAAAAAATGTCAATCAGGCGGGAGTAAGGAATCCAGACATTACAGATACATTGGGAAACTATACGTTTTATGTTGAAGAAGGTGATTATTATTTATCCGTAAAACTTCCAGCCGCCTATACAATGGTGACTGATGCCTCACAAGTACATCAAAACTATGTGAACGCATATAGTAATATTTATAAAACTGACGAAAAAATTATTGAGCGTATTGATACGCCAGAAGAAGAACAACAAGGTTATCCAAATGTCGAGCATAGAGATATCGCTCTCACATCGACGACTGCAAAAACAAATAGACCTTTGGCAATTTTAGCTCATACAGAAATCGCGGCCGATGATGGAGAAGTATATTCGGGTCAGACCTCTCATCCGCTGACAAAAATATTTATCAAACAAGGTGGCGTGCAAATTGCTGAGGGCGCAGCAGATAAGAATGGAGCATATTCATTTCCTGTGGCCGCATCCCTTATCAATCCCCAGACACCGATAGATATTTCTTATGAGAAAGTCGATCTGACAACCCTTCCGTTAGCATTGCAAAATAGTTGGCTTCAAAAACTTATAGGGGTTGTTTTTGCACAACAGGAAAATAGCGTAACCATCAGAACACAACCGATTTTGCAGAACGTGGACGGATATGCATACAATCAGAATGGGAAAGTGATTCCACTCGCAACCGTCAATCTGAGACTAAAAAACAATGACGCAGTTGCGGTACAGGTTAAGGCAGATGAAATGGGGCATTTTACAGTTGCTGCTGGTGCTGCGCCAAGTTTCCCATACTATTTCGAATATATTGACCCAACTTCAAAAGAAGTGATTAAAAAAGAGACATCAGATTTTTCAGTTAATAATAATGTTGTTGGCAAATTCAAGAATAATGTAAAACCACAACAAAGAGAAATACCAGATCAGACACCTCAAAAGGCTATTGAATCCCAGAAGTCTGAGATGAGCCCACTCGTGATTGGATCAATTCTCTTTATTTTGGTCTTAGGAGCGATTACCGTTGTTATGATGATGACAAAGAAAAAAACCGGCCAACCAATACAGTAATTGGGAGTCCATTTCTTTGATACAATTGGCACATGAAGGTATTAAATAGAAAAGCGCTACGTGATTATGAAGTCCTTGAGACGGTCGAAACAGGGATAGTCTTAACAGGCGCAGAAACGAAATCTATATTCCTAAAAAGAGTAAACCTTGATGCTGCCTATGTTAAACTCATGAGAGGGGAAGCATTTTTGGTAAATGCCGATGTCCAGAAATATGAGTTTGCATCCCAAGATGAATACGACCCAAAGAGAAGCCGAAAATTACTTCTTCATAAAAAAGAATTACTCAAATTGCATGTAAAAACCGCCGCAAAAGGACTCACACTTATCCCCCTCTCTTGTTATAGTCAGGGACCCTATCTTAAACTTGAAGTGGCAATTGTTCGGGGGCGCAGGGACCTTGAAAAAAAGAATGTCGAAAAGAAGAAAGAGATTGTCAGAAACGAGAAAAGAGAGATGAAAGAATGGTTGAAAAAGTGATTTGACAAACACAACTCAACAGTTTAAAGTGAAGAGTATATGAATACATACTCGTTGAGTACCCATAACATAAACCCTCGTGGAAACGTTCATAGAAACCCTCACATAGATTGGCTCGCAAATAAATCGCTTGATAAGAAAGAAGTAGTTAAAACAAAAACAGGAGCGCTTCTCGTATACACTGGAAAATATACAGGGAGATCCCCAAAGGATAAATTTATTGTAGACACCCCATCAATTCATGAGAAAATTAATTGGGATGCAACAAATGTAGCAATGACCGAGGAAAACTTTGAGAAATTATACAAAAAGGTTTCATCACATCTTTCAAATCAAGACGATCTTTATATTTTTGATGGATTTGCCGGGGCTGATAAAAAATATAAGCTTCACGTGAGAGTTGTTTCTGAATATGCATATCAAACCTTATTTACGACCCATTTACTCCGTAGGCCAACAGCTGCAGAATTACTAACGCACACACCTCAACTCACTGTTCTTTCTGCACCAAATTGTTTTGCAGACCCAAAAACCGATGGGACAAACTCCGAGACATTCATTGTCCTCAATATGAAAAAAAAGATAGTCCTTATTGGAGGAACAAAATACACTGGTGAGATAAAAAAATCGATATTTTCAGTCATGAACATACTGCTTCCAGAAAAAAATGTTCTTCCTATGCATTGTTCGGCAAATGTGGGACATGAAGGGAAGACTGCGCTATTTTTTGGACTGTCTGGAACAGGGAAAACAACCTTATCTGCGGATCCAAACAGGCAACTTATCGGGGATGATGAACATGGATGGAGTGAAAACGGCATCTTTAATTTTGAAGGCGGATGTTATGCGAAATGTATCAATCTAAAAAAAGAAAGTGAACCACAAATTTGGGGAGCAATAAGACATCAATCACTTCTGGAGAATGTTGTTATCAAACCAGATGGGGAAATCGATTTTACCGACCCCCATTACACAGAAAATACACGAGTAGTATACCCAATAGAATTTATTGAAAACGCAGTACTTTCCGGCGTAGGAGGGCACCCGTCATATGTAATATTCCTGACTGCAGATGCGTTTGGTGTTCTTCCTCCAGTTGCCAAGCTGTCAATTCATGCGGCGATGTATCATTTCATGTCCGGATATACATCCAAATTGGCAGGAACTGAACGGGGAATAACCGAACCAAAAACGACATTTTCCCCATTTTTTGGTGGTCCCTTTATGGCTCTTAAGCCGCTTGTGTATGCAAATCTTCTCAGAGATTATTTGAAAAAATATAAAACAAAAATATATTTGGTAAACACAGGATGGTCTGGAGGGGTGTATGGCGTAGGCAAACGAATCAGCATACATGCAACTCGTGCAATCATTACCGCAATTCTTGAGGGAAAACTTGATGAGACCGCATATCATCATGATGATATTTTCAATCTGGATGTCCCAAAAGAAGTACCTCTTGTCAACAGTCAGATATTAAAACCAAGACAATTGTGGAGGGACAAAAAAGAATATGATACCGTTGCGAAATCTTTAGTAACAGCATTCCAGGATAATTTTAAGAAATTTAAGAATATTCCAGATACGATTATAAATGCAGGACCACTTCTATGATTTCAAATAGAGCACAACACATTAACCCATCTCTTACTTTGGCAATTTCAGCAAAGGCGAAAGAGATGAAGGCAAAAGGGATAGACGTCATCTCATTCGGTGCAGGCGAACCGGATTTTGATACTCCGGAACACATAAAAAAAGCAGCGATACAAGCAATCCAAAATGGATTTACAAAATATACGACAACAAGCGGTATTATTGAGCTAAAAGAAGCTATTTGCAAAAAATTCGAAAGAGATAATAACCTAAGCTATAAACCAGAGAATATACTTGTGTCAACCGGAGCAAAGCAATGTTTGTACAACTTAATACAGGTACTCATCAATCCGGGAGATAGAGTGATTCTTCCAGTGCCTTATTGGGTGAGTTATGAAGAGATGGTCAAACTTGCCGGAGGTGAGTGCGATATGATTCCAACGAAAAATTTCAAACTTGATCCAGAAGATTTTAAGAAAAATTGTTCAGCTAAAACAAAGCTATTAATTTTAAATTCCCCATCAAATCCAACGGGATATGTTTACTCAAACGAAGAGTTGAAGGAAATAGCAAGAATATGCGTTGAAAGAAATATATATGTGATAAGCGACGAAATATATGAACCACTTATTTATGAAAAAAAACATGTGTCGATAGCAGAGCTTGGAGAAGATATTAAAAAATTAACAATTGTTGTCAATGGCGTTTCAAAAGCATATTCAATGACAGGATGGAGGCTTGGATATTGTGCAGGTGACAAAGATATTATAAGAGGAACAGCTCTTCTTCAGGATCACCTCACCTCAAACGCAAACAGTATCGCCCAAAAAGCCGCCGTTGAGGCACTGAACGGTCCTCAAGAAGTTGTTTCTACAATGAGAGAAGCATATAAAAAACGAAGAGATTATATTGTTGGAAGACTCAAAAATATACCAAGACTCAAAGTGAGTATTCCAGATGGTGCATTTTATGTATTTGTTGATATCTCGAGTTTATACAAGGGCTCAATAACTACTTCGGGCGAATTCTGTAATCAATTACTCGAAAAAAAATATGTTGCCGCTGTGCCGGGAAGTGCATTTGGAGATGATCGGTTTATCCGATTAAGCTATGCAACGAGTGACGAGAATATACGCAAAGGTATCGATAGACTTGATGAGTTTGTCCGTGATATAGTGTAAGTATGCAACTATCAAAAGAACTCACAACCGTAACCCCGTTTTCAAAGGCAATAGGCCTGACCTTATTTATTGTTCTTCCTATAATAACTTTTTCATTGGGAATGAGTTATCAATCAACTCTTCAACCATCGAAAAACAATACGCCGATAGTAAGCCCAACGGAAGAACCAGTTGCCTGTACGATGGATGCACGTGTATGTCCTGACGGATCATCGGTAGGAAGAGTTCCTCCAAACTGTGAATTTGAAGAATGTCCCATTGTTGAAGAAGAAGTAAAGACATTTACGGGAGAAATTACCAACATCAACTATGGTTGTGATGTTGACGGAGTATGTTCTATCGGAGTTGGCAAAGGTTCAGTCGTTGTTCTAAAAGGAGAAGGACCTAATGCGGTTGAACCAAAAGGGACCATCCCTGAAGGCATCCTCGACTCATCGAGATTGAACGATTTCCTCAGAAAACAGGTGGAGGTATATGCAAAAAGTGATGGTGGAAAGACAGACTCTTATACGATTTACGGAAGCAAATCATTTTATATAAAACTTATCGATAGCACTGCAAAAATGACCTGTGGAGGTATTGCGGGAAAATTATGCCCATCTGGATATTTTTGCAAATATGACGGGACATATCCTGACGCAGCGGGGACATGCTTGAAATCGCCTATAAAAACCACATATGTATGTCCGAAAACACAGTATGTCGATTGTATGCCGGGCCCAGACAGTGGTAAGAAAACAGAGTGTGGTACGGCATTTCTTCAATGGGCTACAGAAAACTGTCCTGGGTTCCAAGGCGCTGCGTATTAACGTATAATGGAGTTCCATGTTTGATAAGAATCTTGCTATTGTTGATTTGGAAACAACCGGGATGAGCGCATCTCGCCATCGGATTATTGAGATTGCGATTATTCGGATAGAGGGAAATAAAATTGTCGATACATTTACGTCTCTTATTAACCCAGAAGTGTCCATCCCGCCATTCATCACTCATCTTACCGGCATCTCAAAATATGATGTAGAAGATGCCCCGATTTTTGCAAAAGTCAAACACAAAGTAAAAAAGCTCTTGAAGGGTGCAACATTTGTTGCTCATAATGTATGGTTTGATTATTCGTTTATTAAGTCTGAATTGGAACGAGTCGATGTCCCATTTGAGTCTCGTCGTTGTTGTACAGTACGTTTATCCCGCAGACTTTTTCCACAATATAAAACACATAAACTTTCATCTCTTATTGAACGGTTTGGATTTACGTATAGTAGTAGGCACCGTGCTTACGATGATGCATATGTCTTATGGCAGTTTTTGAAGAAGTTAAAAAAAATTGTCCCTGCGAAAACACTCCGCTCGACATGGGATATTCTTGCAGCACTACCTCCTTCAATAAAATAGTTTAAACAGTATTCTTTTGGGGTCGTTATAGCAGGCTGAAAATGGTATAATAGAAGCTCCCACGGGCTTGTCCTGAGCGAAGTCGAAGGGGATGACAGGAATCGATGGGGAATCGGCACATTTACAAAAGGTGAGGGCGGGTCTGTCCGTTAAACAGAAAATCAACAACTGCTAACTCATTTGAGGAAAACGTTGCTGAGTTGAAAGCTTTTGCTTCAGAAATGATCTTCGGATCAAATCAAAAAGCTATGCTCTTTGCATAATATAAGCTTTTGATAAAGCCCCATTCTAGAGATTCTTCCGGTTTGCGCTAGAAATGGGGTTAACCAACCGGAATATGTGAACTACCATTCCCAATTGGGTAGGGATCAGACAACTCTTAATTGGCTGTATAGGAAGGTTTGCTTATTTCCCAACTTATACATGCGTAAAAAATATTCTACCCCTCACTAAACCTTTGTAGAAGTGTTTCCTCAGATCCGGGTTCAATTCCCGGCATCTCCACTCTTCGCTCCTTAACAATAGTAAGGAGCTACGAGGTGGTAAACCACTTTTGCATTTCGAAATAAACATTTAATCTAAAAAAGACCTAAAACATGGATTGTATTTGCTGGGCAAAACAGCAACCATGTAAAATAAATTATATGAAAACAAAATCTCAATGGAACAGTGCGGTTGATATATATAACGAAGGCATGGGAGAGGATGGAGATGTATTAAATAATGCCCTGATATATCCAGTAATAATAAAACTGTTGGGAGACTTTAAAAACAAATCAATTCTTGATTCTGGCTGTGGCAGCGGGTATTTTACCGCAAAGCTTGCAGTCAAAGCTAAAGAGGTGACTGGTACAGATTTTTCCGAAAGTTTTATTAAACTGTGTAAACATAAATACATCACCGTTTCAAATCTTTCATTTGAACGGCAAGATGTAACAGAAAAAATGCAGTTTAAAGATGGGTCATTTGACTTCGTCGTTTCTAAAATGGTCTTACAATATGTGAAAGATATACATATGTTTGCAGGTGAGTCTTTTCGCATTCTTAGGAAAGCGGGACATCTCATCATTGCCGTTGACCATCCATTCAATACCCAGTTTTATTTTGCGCAAAAATTAGCTGGAAGCACAAATCCAAAATATAAAAGCTTGAGTCATTATTTTGATAGGAATGAGCAGACCAAACGATCGTTATGGGGGAAAGTAGACCTGACTTGGTATCCGAAAACGATTACCGATTACATCATGCCGTTCATCGGCAATGGATTTTATCTTAATACAATTGAGGAACTTCCTGAAGAAAAAAAAGGGATACCCATTCCTCGCATCCTTATTTTGGATTTTTTAAGGAAATAATTTTTGTTACAATTATCATATGACAAAAATAGACAAACGGCTTCTTCGAAACACAAAAAATAAACTATTAGCAGGTGTTGCGGCAGGTATCGCAGACTACTTTGATCTTGATCCTAATGTCATCCGCTTCCTTTTTATTGTCCTGACCGCGTTTGGCGGGTCGGGTATTTTGATGTATCTTTTGTTATGGCTGCTTCTTCCATCAGATATGTCAGAAGCAAATGACAGCAAGGATACGGTAAAAGAAAATGTCCAACAGATGAAAGACGCAGTGAAGGATTTTACGGACCAAATTAAAAATGAGCAACCACATGCTATGAATGAAAAAAAAGGAAAATCACAACAGTATCTTGGAAGCATCTTAGTTATATTGGGAATTTTGTTCCTACTAAAAAATCTTGGATTAATCGATCTTTATTTGATTCAGAAATTTTGGCCAGTACTCATTATCTTCCTTGGTGTCGCACTTGTTTCTCAGAATGAAACTTAATAACCATGGTTGACATTATTTCATTATTGAAGATATTAAAGACAGATGCACTTCTTATTTCTCAGTTCCACAATGTGCTGTACCTTACAGGATTTGAACCGCTGAGTCCTCATGAGAGGGAGGCGTATCTTTTATTAATGGACGGCAAGAAAATCATCATCACTGATGGGCGATATACAGGTGAAAAACACAGCGAAGATTCTGAATTGTATATTCTCGAGCCAAAAGAACGAGCTTTTGAAGTTATCGGGCGGATTTGTCATGAGAGTAATATAAACACCCTTGGATGTGAGCTGGATGATTTGAAATGGGGAGAGGAAATACAACTAAAAAAAACAGGTATCGAACTTATTCCATTTGCACACATACTTTCTCCCTATCGATCAATCAAGACGGATGAGGAACTGTTTGCGATAAAACAAGCATGCCATATAGGGGATCAGGTCCTAAAAGACATAACTCCCTATATCCACCCCGAACAAACAGAAAAAGAAATCGCCTGGTTACTCGAAAAAATGGTTCGAGAAGGGTATGGCGCGCAAATAGCATTTGATCCTATCGTTGCGGTTGATTCGCATGCCGCGATTCCCCACTACAATACGAAAAAAGGCAGTGGTACCATAATGGATGGCTCACTTCTTCTTATTGATTTTGGCGTTAAGTTCCACAACTATTCTTCCGATATTACGCGCATGGTTGGGATAGGGGAAGTGTCTGATGAAATCAAGAGCACATATTCAAAGTTGCTTGAAATACAGGAAAAGACTGTTGAGAATGTGGATACTGCTACTGAGCTGAAATCAATAGATATGTTTTGCCGAAATGAACTGCAAAAAAACAATCTTCCTAATTTCAGTCATTCGACAGGGCATGGAATTGGTCTTGAAGTTCATGAATCGCCTCGCGTAAGTACGATTTCTTCCGATATTAAAAAAATTGGGCAGGTATTCACAGTGGAACCGGGAATATATATCCCAGAAAAATGGGGAATGCGAATTGAAGACACTATTACGATTTCTCAGGAGGGGGTTGAGGTGTTGACTCATTTTCCAAAGGATTTGGTTCTTGTTTAGATTTATCTTGTTCGTCAGGCAGATCTTGGCTCATCTCCAACGTTTTCGTATTTTCCTCAGTCTTTTTCTTAACGTCGACAAACTCTTCAGTCTCTTCAGATTTTTTCTTCAGTTTCTCAGTAATCTCACGTTCCTTATCCATATCGTGTTTGACAAATTTTGCTGCTTCTATTTTTGCTTTCAAGTACACGATAAGTTCTTCACCCTTGAGGCTATTGATTAAGAAAATTGGGAGAATATAAGCAAGATCATCAATTCCTTCCTGTCGCAATTTATCATCTGCCGAAAGGAGTTTGTTAAGCGTATTTGTGATGAAGACAATATCCTGATCGACCCATTGTTCACGAGATGTGATATTTTCTGATGCGGGAACCTCACCCTTCTCATATTGTTGAGTCCACATCTTTTTTACTTCTTCGTAGTCTTCAATTGAAACACTTGGAGGAATTGCAACTGTTTGTTCAATTGTCTTTTCCGGTTCTGAAACAAGTGGAGTCTGTGTCTCAATGACTCGTTCGACATCTTCTTCCTTCATCTGTTCTTT
>Ga0172375_10011669_pt1 | contig 11149 bp, 5 predicted proteins | sample LakKiv1m_FD_114537 | JGI IMG/M metagenome (GOLD analysis project Ga0172375, IMG submission 114537) | Freshwater microbial communities from Kabuno Bay, South-Kivu, Congo - kab_092012_11.1m | ecosystem: Environmental > Aquatic > Freshwater > Lake | place: Democratic Republic of the Congo... | reverse complement strand
TGCGCGTTTCGCCGAGCACGACGGCGGCATATGCGGCCTTCTGGGCCGCGGTCAGGGCGGGGTTGATTGGCGCATCCCAGTCCCGCGGCCAGAGCATGCCGAGGTAGTGGTCGCGGCGGAAAAGATGGACGCGGACTTCGTGGACGAACGGGTTCTTTGCAGGCGTGTAGATCTTCAGGAACTGCGGGTAAAGGTCGTGCCGTTTCCACAGATCAAGGATCGCCGCAGCCTGTGACCCGCGCTGCCGGTCCAGCCGTCCAAGTTCCTCCTTCGTAAAGCGCGAACGGAATATCCCCGTTGCCGGGACGGCATAGAGGTGCCCGTATTCCGTCATCACGGCTTCCTTGTTCCTTAACAGGCCCAGCCCGGGGACATGTCCGCCAAGCCATTCGGTCACGCGGGGCGTGTTTGCAGAACAAAGCGTCAGCAGGAGAGCCAGCACTGCTCCCAGCCTGCACACGGTGTTGACCGACTGCATTGCCAGTCCCGACCTGGGAACAATGGGTGTCAGGCCGCGCGCGATCGCAACCTGTACCAGCGTGACAGACATCACGTTGATTGCCACATCGCGTATGTCCCATACCCGTTCGGGGGTAAGCCACTGGAGGCCCTCGTCGACCGTGCCGACTATGGCGCCGGCCAGCGTTGCTGCAACGTACACGAGATCGTCGGGAATGCGGTGCCTGAAAGCGCGGTAAAGGAGAATACCGAGAACGCCGTATTCCACGAAGTGCAATGCTTCCACGGACAGGACGGTCCACTTGAGCATGCAATAGCCGTACACTGCCGCGGTCCCGGCCAGCCACAACAGCGGCCGCCATGCCGACCGGCCGTACCGGCGAACCGCATGGATGACGGCGCCGGCCAGCCCTACGCCGAGCAGCACCGCGGCAAGCGGGCGGAACAGTTCCCCGTTCCCGGACACTGCCCGAACCGCGTTCTGAATGGTACGGGCAAACGGAATACTCAGGAAGAGCAGGGCGGTCCACAACCCCACCAGTACCCAGGACGCGCGTTTGTTTTGTGCCTGATTCAGCATGTTCCCTCTACTACGTCAACAGAGCGCACGGTCCCATGCAAGGCCGATCTCAGCGGGCAGATCCGGTTCTTACAGCTGTGGCGGCGAATCAGCTTGCAGAATTGACCCGGCATGTTGATTATTGCCACATGAAACGTGTGTTGTGCCTGCTGACACTTGTGCTCGTGCCCGCAGGGGCAATGTGCAAGGAGCCCATCGCGGGTGCGGGTGATACGCTACAATACGCCATGCCGGCTGCCGCCCTGGGTACGACATACCTTCTGGGCGACGACGATGGCCGCGTGCAGTTCTGCAAAGCGGCGTTGACCTCGCTCGGACTTACGCAAGGGCTCAAATGGGCCGTTCAGGAAACACGGCCCACGGGGCATCACACATCGTCATTTCCGTCTGGCCACACCTCCGCAAGTTTCAGCGCTGCATCCTTTGTCCAGCGGCGGTGGGGTTGGTCGTGTGGCGCACCTGCCTACGCGCTCGCTACCTATGTTGGATGGAGCCGGGTGGACCTGAAGGCCCATTTTGCGCATGACGTTCTGGCAGGCGCAGCCATCGGCATCGTGAGTACCTATTGGTTTACGACACCACTGTCGGAAAAGATATCTGTTGGTCCGATGGTTATGGATAGGGGTGTAGGGATAGGATTCAAGTCGGAATGGTAGCTGCGGGCCTGCACGGATTGGCCCTCGGGTGGTGGTCGTATGATGACTCAGGGTTCACATGGCAGCGATCTGTGGTTACTGCTGGCGGTTGTTCTTGTGTCGAGCCCGGTGCTGAGTGCATCCGGTAGCGGAACAGACCGTGATGACAGATACCGGGTTGACACGGGGTTTCGCGGGGGAGTGTTCGGGTACAGCGACAATCCTGCCGGCGACATCCGCATGGTGGCCTGCAACTTCCGGCGTCCCATAGATGCACAGTGGTTCACGGCCATCTCGCTCGATTTCATCCTGTTTGAGTGTGACAATATGCCCAGCATATTGGGAATTCATACTGCAGAGGAGGAAGGGAGTTCTGAAGGACCGGGCGAGATGACCCTCCTGGTGGTCTCACTGGGAAGGACTTTCATGGTCGGGCCGGACTGGTTCCGTCCATACATGCGGTTTGGCCTGGGAGTGGGCGTTGTTGATGCCAGGAACACGAAAGGCACATCCCGCGAAGGAGTATCATTCACGGTCGAGACGGACGCCGACGACGACATCGAGATTGTCCACAGCACTGAGGTCGGCAGCCGTTTCACGTGTGGGGAAGCGTGGTACCTTGAGGCGGGCGCACGCTGTGATTACCATTTCGCCGATTGGCAGATCACCGACCTGGAATCCCAACGAACCGCGCGCATTGATAGATACACGGCCTACGGTATGTTCGTGGGGTTTGGCAAGGGCCTCTAGCGGTGAGATGACACGCGACAGACAGCGCTTCACACAGAAGCAGGGATCGCTCTTGCGGCTCTCCGCCTGTAACCTGTAATCTCTCACCTGATCTCTTCGGTCATCGGATGCCACATCGCTGAAGCGAGTTCCTGGCCGTAACCTGATCGAACCGCAGAATATCGAATAGCGAATATAGAACAGCGAAGTGAAGACGCATCTTCCTCCCTCTGAATTTCGATATTCGGTGTTCCTTGTTCTGCGGTTCTGCGGCTTGTATGGAAGGCATGCGAGGCAAACAGATGGCCGTTGACAACAGGAGCTGGGGGAGCCGGGTGGTTCTGGCCGTGGCCGTGGGGCTGGCGGCCGGGTTCCTGCTTTGCGGCTACGAATTTGTGCGGAGCCCCTCGACATCGCTCTTCATCGAGGCATACGGTGCAAAGAATCTCCCCTACGCGATGGTGTCGGGGTCTGTCTTCACCATCCTGCTGCTGTATGGCTACGGAAGACTGCTCACAGTAGCAGGGCCGCGGCGAACATTGTTCATTTCAACTCTCATCTCCGCCTGTATCCTGGCGGTGGCGTTCCTCGGTACGCAGGCGAATATCCGGTTTGCGGCGTTACTCCTCTACGCGTTCCGCGAGGCGTACATCGTCATCCTCGTCGAGCAGTACTGGTCATTCATCAACAGTACGCTCAGCGAAGGGGAGGCGCGCAGGCTGAACGGCTTCATCTGCGGGCTCGGCTCGCTCGGCGCTATTGCCGGCGGCTACGCTACAGGTTACCTGGCGAAGGCAGGCAGTGCCTTCTATGTCGGCACTGAAAACATAGTGCTGCTTGCCGCCGCATGTCTCGTCCCCGCCGCCCTGTTCACCGAACTGGGATACCGGCTGGGCGGTGAACCCGAACCGACCGCGGAAGAGAAATCGGAAAAGCGCTCGCTCGCGCTCAAGCTGTTTGTCGACTCGTCCTACCTGCGGCGTATAGCGCTGCTCATAGTGCTGACCCAGCTCATTTCCACCACGCTGGACCTGCGGTTCTTCGGCCTGGTCGAAGAGGCGCTGCCGGTAAAGGATGCCCGGACGGCTTTCACCGGTACGTTCTACGGCAGGTTGAACGTGGCTGCGGGACTGTTGCAGTTTGTTGTGACGCCTATCCTGCTGTCCGTACTGTCACTGCGAGTGATCCACCTGCTGATCCCGCTCGCGCACATTGCGGCGGCGGCGGCACTGCTCATTCACCCGTCACTGTTCACCGGCGGGCTGGCGTTTATGACATTCAAGGCGCTGGACTATTCTCTCTTCCGTGCGGCCAAGGAGATCTTCTACATGCCGCTCTCTTTCGACAGCCGGTACAGGGCGAAGGAGGTAATCGACGCCTTCGGCTACCGCGCCGCCAAGGGCCTGGCCGGCGGCCTTGCCTCCGTCGTCAGCACGGCGGTGAAAGTCATCCCCGGCGCGGGCTATGCGTGGGCCGTCATTGCCTGCGCGGGCGCGTGGCTGCTTACCGTTACCCCGCTTGTCCGCCAGCATGATGAAGTGCGGAAGACGGGGCAGTAGAGAGACGTGGCGACGTAACCACGTATCGGCGTTTATCGGCGGTTACATTCCTTTCCGGTCTACAGTGGAGAATGGACAAGACATGATCAAACCAATCGTCCTTGAGAACAAACTCACGCGGGTTGAATTCGGCCCCGAACACTTCGGTGTCACCCGGATGCTGGATAAGACCAGCGGGGTGGAACACATCCTGCCAGGCAAGCAGGGCTACCTCCTCTGGGAACTTGTGTTCAAGCATGGTTTGTACGAACAGACCCTGACCAACCTCGGCCGCCCCGCCACGCGGTCGAAAGTGGAACGCCAGCCGGACGGCAGCATGCGCGCGGTCATCGTCTGGGAGAAGATCCGTCACTGGCACGAGGACAAGGCGATCGCGGTCCGTGTAACCGTTGATCTCCCGCCGGACGATGGTGTGGCGGCCTGGAATATCTCCGTGCTCAACAACAGCAATCTCTGGGGACTCTGGGAAGTGCGCTTCCCGTATTTCAAACACATCCTCGTCCCGGGCAAGTACGATCTCGCGTTCGCGGCGAACAACTGGGGCAACCTGCTCCGCGGGTTCTCCGACGAGCGGAGCCCGACGTTCGCGTACCCGTCCTGCGAGTGGGCGCTGCCCTTCATATCGCTCACCCGCGGCGGCAGCAGCATCTACCTCGGTGCGCATGATCCCAGGGTCTGGACGAAGACCTACAAGGTGAAGCCGGGCGAGAAGTGCTATATCGGTACGTTCGCCGAGAACATGGCGCAGAAAGGATCCGACTATCCCGGCCATTACCCGGTCCTTGCCGGCGTCTACACCGGTGACTGGATGGATGCGTGCAAGCGCTACCGCGCGTGGGCCGTGAACCAGGAATGGCTCGCAAAGGGTCCGCTGTCCGGGCGCAAGGACGTCCCGCAGTCGATCAGGAACACAGCGCTCTGGCTGCGCGAGGTGTGGGCGTGGGACAACCCGGAGAAAGATCCGCACAAGCTGAACGAGGACATCATCGATGCGCACAGGTTCTACGGCGTGCCCATGGGGGTCCACTTCTACCTGTGGCACCACAACATCTTCGACAAGGGCTACCCGTTCTTCTTCCCAGCGCGCCCGGGCTTTGTCGAACGCGTCAGGGAGCTGGTGAAGCAGGGCGTGCTCGTGATGCCGTACATCAACACGGTCATTGCCGATTACGATCACCCGGAATACCGGGACAAGCTCTGGCCCGCGGCGACGAAGGATCAGACCGGTTCGCCGTATTTCCTGCCCATCGGCACGGAGGAGGCGGGCAGGATGACCAACATGTGCCCCTACACCGAGACGTGGCAGGATACGATCGCCGGGCTGGTCGAACGCCTCACCGGCGAATGCGGCGTGAACGCCGTCTACCTCGACCTGCTTTCGGCCAGCCCCCCGGACCTGTGTTTTGACAGCTCGCACGGCCATCCCCTCGGCGGCGGCGGATGGTGGTGGCGCGGTACGCAGGCGATGCTGAAGAAAGTAAAGAAGATCGCCGTATCGCGAGGAGTCGCGCTCACCTCCGAAAGCATAGCGGATCCTTACACCAACGGCTCGGAAGGATTCCTCACATGGGCGCCGCCCATCGCCATGGAAATCCCGATGATGCCTGCCGTCTACTCCGGTTATGCGCTCTATATCGGGAGCCCGGTCGGTCTGGAGTACAGTGAACAGGCGTTTGTCGCCGCGCAGGCGCGCGCGTTCACGTGGGGCTGCCAGAACGGGTGGATGTCGCCCGGCATGCACAGGGATCCAAAGCAGCGGGGCAGGGCGCTCTACCTCAGGGACATTGCCCAGTACCGCTACGCGGCGCGAAAGTTCCTCACTTACGGAGAACTGCTGAACCTGTTGCCGCCGCGCGAACACATCGAGGGAATCACGGTCACCTGGCCCGACTACCAGAAGGTGGATCAGGAGGTCACCCTCCCATGTGTGCTGGGGTCGCTGTGGAAGGGGGAGGACGGCCATCTTGGCGTCGTGATGTGTAATCTCCTCAACCGTGCCGTCAAGTACCCGCTGGAGGTTGATGCGGCGAAACACGGACTTGGCCCCGCGAGGGGCGGCAAACTGCGTATCGAACAGGTCACCCCGGAAAGTACTTCGGTTGTTGCCGACCAGCGCGGTGCGCTGATCCGCCGTGACGAACGTCTCGCCCCGCGCGAAATCCGCGTGCTGGAGATCTCGACGCCATAGCGAATTCCGTGTTACGCGTTGCTCGATACGGGATGCGTGATTCCGGTTGCTGGATGCCGGTAGCCCGAATCGCGTATCCAGCATCCCGCATCCGTCCCCTCACTTCCCCGGCGGCGGATAGTCGGAAACGCGGAAGGCGGTGAACAGCGTGATACCTTCGGGGTCCGGAGGTTTTCCTTCCTGGTGTCCGTAGAAGCGGCCTTCGAGATCCTTGCCCTTCCACTTGGCTTCTATGACCGACCTGCTTTTGCCGTCCTTGCTTTTGCAGGTGGCAGTTAAGCCTTCAGGGGTGCACATCAGGTCGTACGTCTCGACCCGTGATGGTTTGTTGCCCATCGGGTAGTGGATATCAAACGAGACCCACCATTCGACAGTCAAGGTGGTGGGGGTTGTTTTGAAAACCCAGTCGCCGGAATCCTCGTGCCTTGCCTCAGCATAGTTGTTCCCGCCGTAGGACCATAGTCCGTCCAGTATCCGGGGGCCGTCCGTGACGAGAGCATTCGTCTTTGCTGCCTCGTCGAAATAGAGCGGTGAGTATCCGAGCGACAGGTAATGGGCCTTTATTTTTGACGGATTCACATCGAATCCGAACACCCGCTTGAACTCTTCCTTTTCCGCGTCGGTTGGCAGGCGACGCTCCGCCCCCCGCGGCGTGGCAATCATCGTACAGAACTTCACCCAGCCCTTTCGCCCTCTTGCCGCGACGTTGTTCGATGACGGTACTTTGCCGTTTGCCTTCATGTACTGTTCAAACTTCCGCATGGCGGAATCAAGGCCGGTTACCGCGTCCTCAGCCCACTCAATGTAGACTTCGTCGTCCTTTTCGCTGAGGGCGGCCACCCTTGCTGCCATGGACTCGTGTTCCATCTCGTGCATGACGGCATGATGAAGCTCGTGCCACACGTCCATGAAACTGAAGTACTTGTCGGTCGATCTGCCGACAACGGACACGGGGTAGAACTCGAGGGATGCTTTGACGATGATGTCGTGATCCCAAAGCATGAACAGCGCATCGGCGTCTTCTTTCTCAAGCTTGGCCGGATCCACGACAAGGTCAAGGTCCTCCTCCATCAGGCGCCTGTGCAGGACCATCGGGTTGCCGAGGTTCACGGCGTCGCCGAACATGGTTCCCTTGAACTGTGCCGTGAACAGCCGGAGATTCTTTGCCACCAGTGCCTTCCACACCTGCTGCTGGAGGGCCGGATTGTCCGCGACCTGGGCATTTGCGGGAGGCGCGGCAAAGAGGACAGACATTGCGAGAAGGAGCAGGACGCCACTCATAGAGCATTCCTCCGTCCAGACTATGATTTCACACTACATCGTCGGCCGCGGGTATTCAAGCGAGCGTCGCGGGGAGATCCCGTATCATATTTCCTGCCGAAAAACGCTGGAGCCGGACCAGACTGACTTCTCTGTCGCTGAAAAACGGTAACTGATGACTGATAGCGGCCTACTGGATTACAAGTATGGTGGCCTTGCGCGTCAACTTCAGGAGCCGGAGTGTGCCCGATGTTGCGCCGTTGGGCGGGCCGTTGTAAAACCCCAGGCCGTTTGTAGCTGACGTCGCACCGGGAAAGTCCGTGAAGGGATCGGGAACTCCCTGTCCGCGGTTGATGCAGTCGTACGCCTCCTCGACCGTACAGCCTGCCCAGAGGGCAACCCGGCCGCCGCCGCCCGCGCCGCCGCCCCATCCCAGGCTGTTGTTTGTGACGCCTCCATTGCCGCCCTTCGCGTAGAAAGCGGCCGTGGCAGCGCCCGTGAAGAACCGCGCAATAACAAATACGGACCCGCCCGCCCCACCTGCGCCATGCGCGCCAGTTGCCGTCGCGCCGCTCGCATCAATGACCCCGTTCATCGCCATCCTGCGCGCCACTTCCAGTCTGACTACGCCGCCGCCCCTGCCGGTGGCGAACTGCCCGTAATAGCAGTTGCCGGACCCGCTGCCAGCCGAGACCGGGGCGTTCGACGAACCGTACGTCCCCGCGGTCGGCACGTTGTCGGAACCCTTGCCGCCCTTGCCTGCGTGGCTTGCGCCGGATGCCTTGTCCATCGGCGGCAGGCTTCCCGGGCCGCTCCCTATGCCGTAACCGTCCCCGACGGCGTGGAAACCCGAATTCGTGGCAATGAACAGGTTCTTCATGCGGAAAAGCGGCGAGCCGCCGTCCGTCGCGTGCGAATGCGGATGGACCCAACTCGAGCCGACAATGTAAAGGTCATTGCTTACCAGCACGGTCGAACCGTAGTTGACCGGCAGCCCGTTCGTAGGACCGCTGTACAGGTGGAAGGACGCACCGTTTGTCAGCGTGAAGTTGCCCAGGCTCGTCAGGGATCCCCTCAAGACAAGCTGGCCATTCCTGATTGTCGCGACACCGCATGTCACAGTCGAACCGGTTTCCATCTGGATCCTGCCGGTTTCCATCTCCAGGGCCCCCGTGCAGGCCAGCTGGCAGTTCGTTCCCATGTGCAACCGGGCCGTTGCGCCAGTCAATACAAGGTTTCCCCCGATATTCAGCCGGAAATTGTTGTGCAATCCGAAGATGCAGTTGCTCACCATCAGGGATGTCGGTGACCACGATGTCGTGCCGGGAATTATCAGCCGGCCGTTTACCGTCGTGACCAGCGGCGTGAGAATGTCCGGCGTTGAAAGGCAGATGGTCCCCATCTCGGCGCCGTACATGTCTCCTCCATCGCCGAAATAGGTGAACCCGGCCGAGACATCGAATGTAACGGACGGCAGGTTGCATGTCTGGTAGATAACGGCGATTCGTCCGCCGCCGCCCCCGCCGCCATTCCAGTTGCTGCCGCCGGTGCCAGCATTGCCGCCGCGGGCCGAAATCCGGCCGTCTGCGTTGCCCTGGAAGCTCTGGCACGTGATGTAGATCGAACCGCCTGCACCGCCACCCGCATGCGACTCCGTTGCGTGGCCCGCGTCCGCGGAAATCGTTCCATTCACGGTTACGTTGGTCGCGACAATCCGGATGACGCCGCCGCCCTTACCGGACCGATCCCCGGTGTAACACAACGGCGAGGAACTTCCCGGCGCAACCGGCGCTTCCGCGACGCCGTAGGTGTATCCGCCGGACACGTTCGGAGTGTTGGCGCTGCCCTGCGCACAACCGCCCTGGCCGCCGTGCCCGCTGCCGCCTACAAGGTCGGACCCGAAACCCCGGCCCGGCCCGCTGTTCACACCATAGCCGCGCTCGTCAGCCTTTATCCACGAACCGCCGGCGACGGTGAAGTTGGAACACACAACGTAAACACGGTTGGACATGGCGCCGGCCGCAAACGCTGCCGGGAGCGTGATCACTCCGGAACTGTATACGCTTACAGTCGTGGCGTTGATCACCGTGCTCCAGTTGGAGCAGGTAAGTGTACCGCCCGCCACCCTGAGGGAGGCGAGCGCCGGTGTCGAGGCGGCCAGCACCGCTGATCGCGCCGCGGAGGGGATCATCGCGCTGTCACCGATCGCCGGGGTCCCGGTAGGGCTCCAGTTGTTTTCGTTGAACCAGTCTGAGCTGGCGAGGCCCGTCCACGTGTAAGTCTTCGCCTCGGTAAAGAAGGTCTTGTCTCCCGACCACGTGACGCCCGCCATGTTGGACGCGCTGCAACGGTAGGTGTAGATGACGCCCGTCTGCAGTCCCGTGACAGGCGCCGAGAACGCGCCGGCCTGGAGCCCCCGGCTTACCGTTGTTGTCGGGCCCGTGCCCGTCCAGTAACGGAACCGGGCGACAGGCGTATTTCCTCCTGTCGACAGGATTTGCCCGCGCAGGGTCGCGGAATTGAGGCCCACAGATATGGCGCCCGTATTGGTCACGGCGGCGAACCGGATCGTCTGGAACGTTACGGCATGGTCGGACCAGTCCGAGCCGGATGAATTTGTCACATAACAGCGGTAAGCGTAGTTGCTGCCGAGAAGGAGGCTGGTGATATTCGTCCCGAAACTCTGTCCTTTCCCCCAGTTTGTGCCGAGGTACACAACATGTGGCCATGCCGATGTTACGGTAGTGCCATGATCGGCAAAGTCCCAGCAGACATAGACCCGGGGGTTGGCCGCCTCGCCGGTGTGCATGACCACGCCATTCATTGTCGCGTTTGTCACGCCGATGCCCGTCGCCTCGCGCGCGACGACCATGAGGCCGGTGGCAACCGGTCCGGCGTCGGAATACGCAAGGAATGTCCCGTTGGACGCCTGGTTCAACCAGGAGGCCCATATCCAGTTCGACCCGCGGGCCACAGACGATATGCGGTATTCGTCCATGCTCCCGGCGAGGTATCCATACACATCACCACCCATCCGTGTACTTGGGAACGTCGTACCGCGTTGGCTCACCAGCCCCGTCTTTATGTATCGCCCGTTGATGTACAGCGATGGCTGGCGCGACTGGTATACGACCACCACGTGTGTCCAGTCAGAAAGCGTCCCGGACCACACCAGCAGGGCCGGCATGTATCCGGAACCGTGTTCGTACACGCTGACGCCGTTGTTGCCTGCCGAAACACCGGACCCTCCCATCGTGTCGCCTCCGTGTTCCGGCCACACGGCGTACTTCTGGTTGTTGACGCCCGCGGTACCGTAGTCCTGGTTGTCTATTTCGTGCGATGCAGAAGGGAGGACCCAGAAACTCATGGTGTAGTTGTCATGCGCCGAACCGCTGAGCTGGGCCGGCGCGATGTAGTCATCCGTTCCGTCAAACCGCTGCCCCGCCCCGATGCGGCCTGCCTTGCCAGTATCGGAAACGCCATCTGTCCCGTGGTTTGTAGAAGCGGTGGAATCCTTGTAGAGGCCCGCAGTCCCGGTGCCGTCCTGGTTCTCCCTGAGGTGCCAGACGGCGGCATACCTGTTCGACCAGGTTGTCCCGTTCGTGGTACACGGCGGCGGCGCGACACCGGTCCGACCCCAGTAGGCATAGATGAAGTCATTGGTGCCTGCAATAGAGGGGACCTGGACCCACACGCATGAATCACCGTTGGTGTTCCACAGGTCTATCTCGTAGTTGAG
>Ga0172375_10011668_pt1 | contig 11149 bp, 12 predicted proteins | sample LakKiv1m_FD_114537 | JGI IMG/M metagenome (GOLD analysis project Ga0172375, IMG submission 114537) | Freshwater microbial communities from Kabuno Bay, South-Kivu, Congo - kab_092012_11.1m | ecosystem: Environmental > Aquatic > Freshwater > Lake | place: Democratic Republic of the Congo... | reverse complement strand
TCTCCACTGTGGAGAGGGGAAAGCGAACGTAAGTGAGCCGGGGAGAGGTAGGTACAGGAATACAATGACTCCGCGTGATCCGATAGAACATCTGATCGATCTGCTGGCGCACCTGCCCAGCATCGGGCGCAAGTCGGCCACCCGGCTGGCCATGCATCTGGTGCAGGATTCCGGCGGGCTGGCCGAGGAACTGGCCGGAGCGCTGACCGAGGCCAAGCGCAGCATCCGCCATTGCGATCTGTGCGGGAACTTCACCAGCGGCGAGGGTCTGTGCCGCATCTGCGCCGACCAGAAGCGCGAACGGCGCGTCATTGCCGTAGTCGAGCGCGTGCCTGATCTGCTGGCTATCGAAGGTTCGAATGTCTATCGCGGGCTCTATCATGTGCTGGGCGGCGCGGTCAGCCCCATCAACGGTATCACGCCCGACGACATCCGCCTGCGCGAACTGGGTCTGCGCGTCAGCGACGGACAGGCCGATGAGATCATTATCGCCACCAATCCCACGGTGGAAGGCGACGCCACCGCGCTTTACATCCGCCGCATGCTGGCCGAATCGGGCGTGCGCGTCACGCGCCTGGCCTCAGGCGTGCCCATGGGCGGCAACCTCGAATACATCGACGGTGTGACCATCTCCCGCGCCATGGACGGCAGACGGGATCTGTAGGGAAGAACCTCACCCCTGGCCACTCTCTCCACAGCCGTAGGATGGGCATTTTTCATGCCCATCAATTCATATTTTTCGACGGCATACCCATGATGATGGGCAAAGCAATTGCCCATCCTACAAATCTGGTCAGAACTTCCCTATTTCTTCTCTCCCGGCGTTACGGCCAGTGTCAATGTGCGGCCATCGGAGGAGAGGGTCTTGACGGTAGTGGGGGCGCCGGGGCGCAGGGTAAGCATGGCGTCGGCCAGTTGCTGCCGCGTTTCGACCGGCTTTCCGGCCAGTTCCAGCAGCAGATCGCCGGTCTTTATGCCCGCAGCTTCAAAAGGAGAACCGGCGCGCAGCTCTTTTACATAGAGCCCTTTTTCGTGCGCAATGCCGTTCTTCTTCGCCCAGGCGGGATTGAGTTCGATGACACCCGCACCCAACCAGACGGGAGCCTGATTGTCAGCGGGCTTTTCGGAAGGTGTATTTTCAGGCTTGGCTTTTGCGAGGTCGGCCAGTTCCTGCGAATCTTCGATCAGCGGACACGGAGCCGGTTCCGGACAGACCACGACTTCAGGTGCCGGCGGCAGGGAAGCCAGAGCGGCACAACGACCCAGCAGATATTCAGCCTGATGCAGCGCCATAAGATCGGAACCCTGCGGAATGTAAGCGATACCGACAAAGTCTCCCCGGCGGTCGAATACCATGCCTCCGGCCAGATTGCGTGCGGCGGCAAAAGCGGTATACAGCGGCGCGTCGGCGGCGGCGGCTCTGCCGGTCTGAGCCGCACGGGTTTCGACTGTGACGGGAGCGGCGGCAGTGGTGGCTACAATCAGCAGTTCGGAGCCCTGCATAATTTCGGCGGCACCTGCAGGCAGAGCCGGAAGATTAAACGCGCCTTCGATTTTCGCCAGAGCAAAGCCGGTAGCGGCGTCAAAGCCCGACAGCCGGGCCGCATAAGATTTGCCGCCTATAGTGGCGCTGGCGTTTTCGCCTTTATAATCGCCGACATAAACCAGCCCCAGCGCGGAGGCAGGTTTAAGCAGCAGACCGCGACCCAGGTTCTCTTTACCATCGGGGCTGCTCAGATTAAGCAGATAAGGGGCCGCTTCAGCCGAAATCTCAGCCGGGCCGGGCAAAGACGGCGCAGGCGCAGGCGCTGCTTCGGGCTTTGCAGGTTCGGGCTGCGGAACTTCAGCCGGAGCGATATCGGCCCAGACGCCCTGCCAGTCACGACTCTGCTGACAGGCGCTTATAAGCGCCAGGCAGAAAGCCGCGCAGAAAAGCAGTCTTGTAGTCGTATATCTGGCGGAAAATCGTTTCATTGCTGGTCGGCGGGTTTCTTTTCACCTGCGTGGCGGGCCACCTGCACAAACTTCATGCGCAGATCTGTCAGCAGGTTGCGCGTTAAAAGCTCTTCCTGCTGATTAAGGTTGCCTTTGGTTTTATCCTGCAGCATTGAAATTATATCGATGGTCTGGCGCGCCATGGTCAGATCCACCTCTTTGCACTTGTGCTCCGGGTGATCCAGCTCGCCTAAATGACACATGGACTGCGTGGCCAGAGAGAAAATCAGCGTCGAAAAGTCGATAGCCGGGAGCTGCTCGTTGGTGCAGCCGCAGTCTTTGATTTCTTCCTTCATGGCATGCTGGCTCTCGGCGGCTTTTTTCTCGGCGGCGGCCTTCTCGGCGGCGCTTTCGCCTACGTTGCCGGCGGCGTCCACTTCACGCAGATTGCCTTCGGCATCAACCGTGCGGCGGTCGAAAACCTTAACCTTTTCCTCGCCTTTTCCGTTATTGTCCTGCTCGCTCATCTTAAATCGCCTTTCCAATCGTCCGTACTGCAACGGAACTTGTGAAAATCGTTATGTTTGTACCGAAAAATTAAGGCCGGACAGCCCGCATGTCAAGTAAAGAAAAGCATCGCAGCAAAAATAAACCGCCCGGAGTCTTTTACGGACTCCGGGCGGTGATTGTACAGAATAGGAAATTGTGCTTTCGAACCGCTTGAGGGTTCAGAGCGACTTATTCTTCGACTGTTCTGATGTGTACGCGCTTTTTGTTTTCGCGACCGTAGGTTTCGTAATCGACGATGCCTTCGATCTTGGCATAAAGGGTGTAATCCTTACCCATTCCGACATTCTGTCCCGGATGGACGCGCTGTCCAACCTGACGAACCAGAATGCTGCCGCCGGGCACATGCTGGCCCGAGAAACACTTTACACCACGACGCTGACCCTGTGAGTCTTTGCCGTTTCTTGAACTTCCGCCTGCTTTTTTGTGCGCCATGATTGAACTCCCTGTCGCTTAGGACGCGATGCTCTTGATTCTGATTTCGGTGTAGGGCTGACGATGTCCGTTCAGCTTTTTGAAGCCCTTGCGGCGTCTTCTGTGCATGACCAGAATCTTTTTGGCCCTGTCCTGATCGACGATTTCGGCTGTAACACTGGCGCCCGCGATAACGGGTTTGCCAATGGTGTACTTGCCTGCATCAGCGATAAGCAGAACTTCGTTCAAAACCAGTTCCTGACCTATTTCGCCGTTGAGTTTTTCTACGCGAAGCAGGTCGCCTTCTTTTACGGTGTACTGTTTTCCACCAGTCTTCATAATTGCGTACATACCAGAACTCTCCTGATGTAAACGGTTCAAATGCACGGTGGCGTAGTCTAAGTCTATTAAGTCCGCCGTGTCAAGTTTTTAAGTGCTCAAAAGGCGTTTTTTTCGGTCTTTTTCAGGTGTCTGAACCCGCAACGCTCTTTTTGGGAGCCTCAGGGACCGTTTTCGGGCTTTCTTTAGTATTTTCAGTAGATTTAGCCTCACAACCGCAGCAGCCGGGACAGGTGTCGGAGTGCTCGGGTTTGCGACCAGAGAAAGCACCTTCGCTGCCGGAAGAACCGTTGCGTTTTTTAAAGTCGGTTTCGTACCAGCCGCCGCCTTTTAAAACAAAAGAAGCGCTGGTGACGGCTTTAGTCAGACTTCCGACAGTACCGCATTTCGGGCAGATTTCGGGGGCATTGGCCCCTACATTCTGTATGAGCTCTATTTTTGAATGGCACTCGGAGCATTTGTATTCATAAATAGGCATAACTACCTCCAAAACTTCACGCCACACGGAAAAATAATCTCAATTTCGTTAAATGCAAGCTAAAAATGGAGAATCTTTGCTTTTATCAGGAGCGTCCTGAGTTGTTCCCAGTTTTACATAGTGCCTGTTTCCCGAAAGTGCTGAGAAGAAAATCGCAGATTTTCGTCTCGAAGCATGAGGGAAAAGCGCCGCCTTGCACTTCGAGACGGCGCTTTTACGCGCCTCCTCAGTGCAGGCGGAGGTAAATCTGATAGCTTGCCAAATAAATAAAATACATTTCACCAGACCGGGGACTGCTCGGGGGAGAGTCCATCAACCCTCTTTTTGCATATTCAATATTCATATGCCATATTATGCATATATCAATTGTCCTTAAGAAGCGACAGTATAACATGCAACACCTTGATTTCCCGCGTTTTATCCTTGAAGCCCGTCAGCAGATCGTCTCGGTCTGGAGCGGCTGCCACAAAATCCCGTGGAATGAACCCGATTTCAGCCGCCGCATGCTGGCCGAACATCTTTCGCAGTCGCACGATCTGGCCAGCCGCCGTCAAACTCTGATCGACGAGCATGTGAGATTCATCCATTCGGATATACTGCACAATACCCCATCGAGCATTCTCGATCTGGGTTGCGGTCCGGGTTTTTACATGCAAAGGCTGGCTAATCTGGGGCACACCTGCCGGGGCATCGACTTCTCGCCGGCCTCGGTCGAGTACGCCCGCAATCTGCTGCACTGCGGAGCCGATACCGTCGCCGAAGCCAACCTGCTCGATTGCGACTTCGGCGCAGGTTACGATCTGGTCATGCTGCTTTTCGGCGAGTTCAACACCTTCACTCCGGCTGAATGCCGTCTGCTGCTGGACAAGGCCGCTGCCGCCCTGGCTCCCGGCGGATGCCTGCTGCTGGAAGTCAGCCGCCTGGAAGCGCTGCAGCGCATTGGCCGGACCGGTCCGAACTGGTCGGCGCTCGAACGCGGACTGTTTTCGGATTTACCTTATATATGTCTGCAGGAAAACCGCTGGTTCGAGAACGAGAAAGCCTGCCGCAGCGACTTTTTCGTGCTGCAGTCCGACGGCGAAGTCCGACAGTACAGCAGCTCGGCCCAGGGTTATATGCAGGATGAATACGCCCAACGGATCTTCGACTGCGGCCTGAGCCAGCCGCATTTCTACGGCGACTACGGCAAAAACAATCCCGATTCGGATTTTGTAGTAGTAAGCGCGGTTCGGCAGGGATTGTAGATATCCTGCCCTCAATTCCCTTGCGAAAATTATGCCTCAATAAAAACCAATCCGATTTACAGGACTGCTCTGCCTTTGAATATCCCTTTAAATTTCTGGGGAATTTTGAGGCTTTATAGTAGGGTAGAAAAATAGATGGAAATTTAAAAGGTTAAGCATGTGAGGCGGGTCTTCACTCGCTTTTTAAAAACGTTGACGGCTGATAATATGTTTATATCTTTTATGGGGGAGTCAATCATGAAAAATAAAAATCAATCTTCATTGTGGCTGATGCTGGTCATCGCACTGTGCCTGGTGTCGGGACTGCTCTTTGCATGCAATGAGGGTAGTTCCAATGATGACGAGACAGATGGAGACCAGATGGTCGATGGCGACGAAACTCCCGATGGTGACGATACGCCCGACGGCGACGAAACTCCCGATGGTGACGATACACCCGATGGCGACGATAATCCCGATGGCGATGATACTCCCGATGGTGACGACACACCCGATGGCGATGATACTCCCGATGGTGACGACACACCCGACGGCGATGATACGCCCGATGGCGACGATATGCCCGACGGTGACGACACGCCCGATGGTGATGATACGCCCGACGGTGATGATACACCCGATGGTGATATAGAGGAAGTTGATGGAGACGAAGACGTAAGCGAGGCGGAGGCGGAGGATACAACCTGCATTCTGCAAAGCATGTCCCAGTATAATGACGATGATTGCAATGGCACGCCGAACCTCTGTATTTTCACCCAATATGATGCAGCAGGACGGGTTGTCGAGGAAAATCATGATTCCGATTGTGAAGGCGGTACTTATAATTTCTGTTCAACTACCGTATATGACGGCCTCTCGGAAACCATGTCTGCGGATATCGACTGCGACGAAACCGTGGATTACTGCACCAGGACAACCTATAATGAACAGGGGCTGACGCTTTCCTTTGGTACCTATCTTGAATGCGGGGAAACCGGCCAGAACTGTGAATATCATACTTACGATGAGGATGGTCATCTCCTCACCAATAGCCGTGACAATGATTGCGACGGCACGGCGGATAGCGAATGTTACACGTTCACCTATGATGAATCCGGAAACCAGATCACCAGATTGTGGGACGGGGAGTGCGACGGCACGTTTTCTCCCAACTGCTACCGCAAAGTTTACAATGAGCAGAATCAGATGATCAATTACGGAGTCGATCTCGGCTGCGACGGCACTCTGAACCAGGACTGCAGCATCACTGTTTATGACCTGTCCGGGAACGCAATTGAATATCAATATGACACGGCTTGCGACGATTCGCCGGATGACTGCTACCCGGTGGAGTACGACGAGTATGGAAACGTTATAAATGAGATATATGACTATGGCTGCGATGAGGTACTTGACGGCTGCTATCTTTATTCTTTCGATGCCGAGGGCAACCTGCTGACATCAGGCTATGACGAAAACTGCGACGGTGTCGCCGAGTTTGAATGCACCACACAGACCTTCGATGAATGGGGACATCTGCTGACGCGCATATTCGAGGCAACCTGTTCGGGCGAAGAGACTAATTGCAGGGACAACGAGTACGTCTGCTGGTAAGCAGAGTTTCCGCACGGGCGCGCGCAAATCGCAGGGGCGTATAGCAATACGCCCCTGCAAACGGAGTTCCGCAGGAACGTGTGCGCAGTGCAACAGAGTTCGCCCGACCGCCATGCGGCTGGTCGGTAAAATGTCTTACCCGCGGTTAGTATCTGATTAATCAGCAAATGTCAGGATAGAGAATATCCGGCCTATAAAACTGCGGACTGACCCAGCCGCGCTTCCACGGCGACTGCGGTAAAGATAATTCCGGGGCGGATTTTGCGGTGATGAGCGGGAGTCCAAGATTATTCCTAAGAGTTCTTAATTTTATCTTCTATTATCCGCCAACAAACTGAAAAGTATTTTCTATGAATATCTTTTTCCAACAAATCCAGACAAACATCTCCCCATGTACATTCTTTTGTTTTCCCAACATTGTTTTCTTTCATCACGACCTGTCTTTCGAAAGCAATTATGTGCCTTTGAATTACAGATTTTACTTTCTCCGGTGTATTTAAAATGAAATCTTCTTTAAGATTTCTATGATGTGGCTCTATACGGCGTGAAAGATACTTTGGACTGCTGTGTGGTATCTTCAGTAAATGGTAGTTGTGATCATCTTTTCCTTTTGTTTTGATGCAATTAATGATGTGAGATTCCGTTGCAGCACCCATTGTAATAATAATTTTAGGCCGTAGGTATTCCAATTCAGCAATGAAGTAATCGTAGCAACTTTCCCATGCTTGTCTCGTTGGAGGAACGTCCCGTTTGCCATTTTCAAATGAAAATTTCACAAAATTGGTAGCTGCGATAGAATCCCAGACTGCACAATCAGGCTCAGATAGTTTTTCATTATCCAGAATGTCATTTGCAATGGCGCAGGTAATTATTCCGTGCCCATCATCAAAAGGCCCGATTCCAAGACCTGAAAAACCATCGCCTTTAGAACGGGAAATAAAATTCAGACGATCCCATAAATTATCTTCAAAACTTCCTTTTTGTTTCAATTTATCCAAGTATTTTGTTTTGCAATCAACTCCTGCAAGATTTTGATTGATACTTACAAAGAGTAGCCCCTCTTGCTTCTTATATTCCTTACCGATATATGGCAGGTAGGGCGGCAGAATATTTTCAGTATTCGGTATCTTCACAATATCTGGCGCGTTCCAATTTTGTTGAGAAAATATTTTCCTGAAATCGTCCAGTAAATTTTTATATTCTGTCATACAAGAATGCTTTCTCCATCAACCTATGATTATTGGGAAAGACATAGCACCAACATCAATTAAAGATGGATTCCCACTTTCGTGGGAATGACATGAAAGATGTTTGCCTGTGTTTAAATAGCATTCTACTTGTCCAACCAGAATTTGTCTTCAAAATAATCTCCGCTCTACAAATCCTGATTACATTTTCCTCCCCCCTCCATATTTGCTCCCGGCTGGGTTTCCTGTTAGAATAATTAACGCCTTGAAGTATGGGCGCGGGGCGCTTTTTTCAGGCGGGCTTATACAGCTATGTTAAGGGAAACTGCAATGATGCTTGAACAGCAGATGGTCCTCTTTGAGGATGATTTCGAGAAAATCCAGAAACTATGTCAGGATCTGGCTGCGGATACCAACGCCAAGCTGGTCTTCCTGGTCGACAAGAACGGTCAGCTTATTGCCACTTCCGGCGACACCGGAACCATGGACACCACTTCGCTGGCTACGCTGGCGGCGGGAAACATAGCCGCAACATCCGGTCTGGCCAAGCTCATCGGCGAAAAGGAATTCTCCATTCTTTTCCACGAGGGCGAGCGCGACAACCTGCATCTTTCAACCATCGCCGAGCGTCTGATACTGGTGGTGGTCTTCGATCACCGCACCTCGCTGGGTCTGGTGCGCCTGCTGGTGCGCAAGTCCAGCCGCAAGCTTGAAGAACTGTTCGTTGAAATAAACAGCAAAAGAGGCACGCGCGAGCAGAATACCATCTTCACCGAAATCACCGACGAAGACATAGACAACCTTTTTAACGATTAAAGCCGGGGTTATTTATGGCGTTTATCAATTACTCCTCGCGTGAAATAAACGTTAAGCTGGTTTATTACGGACCGGGTCTGGGCGGAAAAACCACCAACCTGCGTTATATCTTCCAGAAAACCGCACCCGACACGCGCGGTCGCATGATAGAACTCGCCACCGAAACCGAGCGCACGCTGTTCTTCGACTTTCTGCCGCTGGCCATGGGCAAACTGGGCGGATTTTCGGTGCGCTTCCACCTTTACACCGTTCCCGGACAGGTTTTCTACGACGCCTCGCGCAAGATCATCCTTAAGGACGTGGACGGCATCGTATTCGTGGCCGACTCGCAGATCGAGCGCATGGACGCCAATCTGGAGAGCCTTGACAACATGAAGGTGCATCTGTCGGAATATTCCATCAATCTGGATGATGTGCCCTGGGTCATGCAGTACAACAAACGTGATCTGCCGTCGGCAGTCGATGCCGCCGAACTCTCGGCCATGCTAAATCCCTTCGGCGTACCCGAATTCAGCGCGGTCGCCACACGCGGCGAAGGCGTCTTCGAGACGCTTAAAACCGTCGCCAAAATCGTCCTGAAAGAACTCCGCAAACAGTACACCGGCGGGGGAAGTCAGTAAGTTTCTTCGTTTAATTAAACAAAAGCCTAAGTATCGATTCTGTGGTATAATCAAATAAATTTGATGCTGGTAAAAATCCCTGTCATTTTCACGGGAAGCTGAAAGGAAAGCAGTTCATGGTTTTTGAGGCAAAGTTCACATACACCAACAGCATTGTAAGAAATCTTGGTATTATCGAACTGTCAAGAGGCATCGTAGAGTTGCTGCCTCTGCCTCCAGACAAAGCTTTTTATCTGAAGCATATAGCTCGCTATAAATCGACTCGAAATTCCACTGCGATAGAAGGTAATACATTAACCGACAGAGAAACCATTAAGGCCGTCGTTCGCCCTGATACAAGCTCTGCGGATATGCAACAGGAGGTGAGAAACTACTGGGAGGCATTGGACTGGCTTGAGAAACAAGTTGAAGAGAAAAGGAGAATTACAGAGGATTTCATTAAAGAGCTTCATTGTATTATTGAGGTTAGAGGCGCAGGACGCAGAGGCACGAAAAGCACATACAGAACAATGGAATGTCCTGTCGTGGATTCTCGAACTCATGATATTGATTATGCACCTGCTGAACCTAAGGATATTCCAGAACTAATGAACGATCTCATCTCCTGGCTGCACTCTAAAAACACGGCAGAGCTGCCGGTACCAATTAGGGCGGGTCTCCTTGCCCATCGATTTGTCAGTATTCACCCTTTTTCTGATGGTAATGGCAGAACAACTCGTGCCCTGGCCACCGCAGAATTATGGCTTGGCGGTTACGACATGAGAGGCTTTCTTTCTCTTGAGGAATTTTATTCTAAAAACCGACAAAAATATTACGCCAGTCTTCAAATGGGATTACCTTGGAATTTCTATGATGGTAGAAACAACCCGGATCACACGGAGTGGCTTGAGTATTTTATTTCAATGATGGCCAGGGCTGCAGATGAGCTTCAAAAAGAAGCCGTCAAAATGAATATTCCACGTGGAAGAATCGAACTTGTCTGGGAGGAGCTTAAGCGTTTGCAACAGCAGTTGCTCAGTCAATTGTTGCTGCAACAATTGGATAATCCGAATGCATCAATGGACTTCACTCCAGGCGATATCTGTGAGTGGTACGGCGTTTCAGTCAACACTGCGAGAGAATGGCTGAAAGAATGGCGTGAAGAGAATTTTGTTGAAGCAACAAGAGAAGGGACGCGAATACGTCAATACAGGCTTGCCACTAAGTGGCATAAACTTGTGCTTGATGTCGCAAATAGCGCAAGAAATAGCACAAGCATTTAGGTGGAAATTATGGAAGCTGCACGCGTAACATATTGATATTGCTTATCGCGTACCTTGAAATAGCGCAAGTTGGTGCTGCGTGTTAAAAATAATTAGCATGTATTTTATAACCAAAAAACGCCGGATGATCCGGCGTTTTTTTATCCTTAAAGCAGTCCTGTTGTCTGTTTCCCCTGAAATTGCCTCACCCCTTTGTTAAGGTGAGAGACAGGCGAGGTTTCCTTTACGGCACCACTACGTCGGTTTCGTCGGGTTCCAGAGCGCCGTCGTAATAAACAGCAACATCCCATTCGCCTGGAAAGTCCGCCGCGCCGTCTAATTCAATGGTGACATCATAGGGATAATCAGTGCCGTCCGGCACCAGAACACTTGCAGTCTCAAAAAGCTCTATGCGCCAGCCGGTCTGCGTCATATCGGCACTTAAACCCGATAGATTATGGTCGTATGGGACATTGTGGTGAACAATAATGATTTTCTCAGTATCGACACTCCAGTCAGCTTCGACCGAACGCGGATGCTGCACCGGGTTATAGGGCGCATCATAGGCCATACTGTAATTGACGTCGTCAACTTCCAGTATGTTGGATGGCGGCGTTCCGTCAACATCGACATCTGCTTCGGCCTCCGGATCAAGGTCGATTTCCTCATCGCCGTCGATCTGGGGTTCGGAAGTGGAAAACCAGAAAGAGACAGC
>Ga0172375_10011667_pt1 | contig 11149 bp, 10 predicted proteins | sample LakKiv1m_FD_114537 | JGI IMG/M metagenome (GOLD analysis project Ga0172375, IMG submission 114537) | Freshwater microbial communities from Kabuno Bay, South-Kivu, Congo - kab_092012_11.1m | ecosystem: Environmental > Aquatic > Freshwater > Lake | place: Democratic Republic of the Congo... | reverse complement strand
GTTCTTGGAGGTCATGGGAAGCCACATAGGCGAATAATTCAAGTTCTGAATTGGAACGGGCAAATTCAGCCATAGTTTGTTTCAATTTTTCCTCCACCCGTTCTCGTTCCCGGATCTGCAGCATTAAAGGTTTATAACTCAGAAAGTATATTACCGGGAATACTATCAATACAAGCATCAAGCTATCAATAAAACCATGCAAAAAAGATTCCAAAGAAGACGGTATGTAATTTAATATCAGTATATGAATAAGTATATGAATACTGAATTCTATGGTGAATATTGCCACGAGCACCCATATAAATAGACGTATGACGGGTGAATTCAGTTTATTTTTTAAATATTTTATATTAATCATATAACCCTCAAATATATTACTAAACTTCCTTCATTTTGTATTTTTAAGACCTGCCTTTTCTGCCAATTTAGTTCCGATTGCATTCTTAATTGTGCGTATCAATTGATTACTGTCCACTTTGCCTTTGATAAAATAACCCTGTGCTCCAATCTGGATCGTACTTTCTGCAAATGATTCATCATCAAAACCAGTCATCACAAATATAGGTATATGTTGTGCTTCAGCCTGGATTTTGGAAAATGTGTAAAAACCTCCAATGCTATCAGGAAGCATGAGGTCAAGCAAAATCACATCAAATCCTTCTTCAGAAAGGCGCTTCAATCCTTTTGCGAGACAGTTTTCCCATATAATATCAAACTTGATTATCTTTTCTTCAGCCAGCATTTCTGTTATTAATCTGGCGTCTCCGGGATTATCCTCAATAAGAAGAATTTTGATCTGATCCATTTTTCACCTCTCGAAATATGATTATTGTTTTTTACTTGATTATATTTATAATTATTCTCTGCCTTTATCAGAACAGGTAATAAGAATTTTGCAGAAGATCTGGGCAGATTTGCGCGAACAAAGCCAATCATATTTCGGTTCCTTGAGCCAATCGACTTTGAGAGAGCGTGGGAGCTTTATATGAACTATAAAAACAAGAATTTCAGCTTCACAGATTGCACAAATATCGCACTAATGGAAAGGAATGATATTGATACGCTTTTTACCTATGATTCGGAATTTAAGGGGATTGTAAATATTATTGGTTCATCCGTACCTTTTTAAACCCCTCTCATTATAATATCCCTCATGCACATCCCCGAACTTCTTGCCCCGGTCGGCAGCAGGGAATCCTTAATCGCAGCAGTCGAGAACGGCGCCGACGCCGTGTATTTCGGCGGCACGCTTTTTTCAGCTCGCCAGTACGCCTCGAATTTTGACCGCGAGGAGCTTCTTTGGGCTATCGATTACGTGCATGCAAGAGGGGTCAGGGCATATGTGACCATGAACACATTAATTAAGGACGCCGAGCTTGACGAAGCTGCCGACTATCTCCAGTTCCTATGCAATGCAGGCGCGGACGCTGTTATAGTGCAGGATTTCAGCGTTCTGAAATTATGGCGCGAACACATTCCGGATTTGCCAGTTCATGCCAGTACACAGATGACGATCCATAATACAGAAGGCGTAAAGTTCCTGCAGGAGATGGGTGTAAAGCGTGTGGTTCTCGCACGTGAGATGTCACTTGATGAAATAAAACGGATAAAATCCGAAACAGGTATGGAGATCGAGATCTTCATACACGGCGCCCTGTGTTTTTCATATTCAGGACAGTGCCTGTTAAGCAGCATGATAGGCGGAAGGAGCGGAAACCGCGGATACTGTGCCCAGCCGTGCAGGAAGAGATATCGGGCATGCGATGTTGAAGGGTATCTGCTAAGTCCGAAAGACCTTAACATGAGCGAACATATCCCGGTTCTTGCCGAGGCAGGCATCGATTCATTCAAGATAGAAGGACGGATGAAGCGTCCAGAATATGTGGCTGGTGTAGTGCGGGTTTACCGCAGGCTTATCGACAGGTTTGTTAAGGAGCCATCCAGGTTCCGGGTAACTGATGATGAAAAACACACCCTGCGCCAGTTGTTCAACCGGGAATTCACTTCAGGTTACTTTTTCGGGAATCCCGGCAGTGAGTTGATGAGCCGGAAATACCCTCATAACAGGGGAACTGAACTTGGAAAAGTGGTTGATTACGAGCCGCGGAAAAAGCTGGCAACAATATATCTTAAAGCTGTGTTAAGAACAGGGGACGGTATCGGTATCGGGGCAAGAGAGACTGGTGTTACCGTAGGGAGTATGTTCACTGATAATAAAAGCGTGAGATCGGCATATCCCGGCTTCACTGTAAGGGTGCCAATGGAGTATGAAGTTGAATCAGGCGATGAGGTTTTTAAGACTTACGATTCTCAACTTATGGCTTCGCTGGAAGTGAAAAATACCAGAAAGATCCCTGTAAGAATGTCATTTAGAGCGCATATTGATGAGCCTGTTGAACTATGGATCAGCGATGGGGAAAATGAAATTAATATACAGGGCAGAAGCGTATGTATTGCAGAAAGAAGCCCCATATCAAAAAGCGCGATATCAGATCAGTTAAAAAAGCTCGGCAACACTATTTTTGAAGCGCAGGATATCATATTTGAAATAGATAAGAACATCTTCATACCTGTTTCAGAGATCAACTCTCTTCGCAGGGAAGGAATTTATAGACTTATGCAGGTACGCACTCAACGGTGGAAAAGGCAATGTTCAAGACCTGTCATTCAATCATGGAAAAAGCCTGTTAAATCTGGGAGTCCGATATTATCTGTAAATACAGACTCTATCGAATCTTTTGAGGCAGCGGTTGACGGCGGGGCAGATATGGTTTATATTGGGGAGTCGAGAACCGTTAGGTTTCGGTCTGGAGAATCCGCAGGGTTTCGGCGTGATGAACGCAGATTTGTTGGTTTGGATTATTTACGTTACGCAATTGAATATGGAAGGAAAAAAAGAGTCAAAGTGTTCTTCAGCACACCTCGAATAATGAAAAATATCAATGAATTGCCTGATTTTTATTCACCGCAAAGGTCGCAAAGCGAATTAGCTCCTGATGGTTTCCTTATTGCAAATGCTGGCGTCTTATTTCATCTGAAAAACCAGAATTCCACAGTGCCTATAGTTCTCGATTATCCCTTCAACGTCTTCAACAGGCTTTCACTGGAATATCTTTCAAACTACAGCAACAGGATAACTCTTTCACCTGAGCTCACGCTGAAAGAGATAAGAAATCTGACATCTTACGGCTCAACAGAATGCATCGTGCACGGAAATTTCCCTCTCATGGTCTCGGAGCACGATCTTGCCAGAGGGCTATTTCCAAAAGGTGCTGGTGAGGTATGCCTGAAGGATGAAAAAGGTTTTATCTTTCCTGTAAAAACCGATTTGCAGGGAAGAACATATATAATGAACTCACGCGAGCTGTGCATGCTTGAATATGTGCCAGACCTTATCAAAGCAGGAGTTGATTGCATGAGGATAGAAGCAAGAATGTATGACCCGGAGAAGACGGGAAAAATTACAAGGATTTACAGGGATGCAATAGACGATTGTGATATTGAAATGAAATGCAGCGATATTGGAGAATATACGACGGGTCATTATTTCAGAGGTGTGCTGTGAAGATATTCTAATTATGAAAAAACAAAACTATAACAAAATATTCTTTGCAGGTTCGATCAGAGGTGGTAGGCATCTTATCCCGACATATCAATATATCATCCGCTTCCTGAAATCCAGAAATTTCACGGTCATCAGCGAGCATGTGGCTGCTGAAGGTCTTGAAAAAGTGGAGGCTAAAATGACAGAGCAGGAAATATACGAAAAAGACGCGAACTGGGTCAAAGAAAGCGATTGCGTCATTGCAGAGATGACAGTTCCATCAATTGGTGTTGGATATGAGATATGCCATGGTGCTTGGGAATACAACAGGATATGTTACTGCAAAATCATATTCAAACAAAAAACAGCTTGAAGAAATAATGTTGGAATTTCTTGAAAAGAAAGAATAAATTCATTAAATCACCTCAGGGGAACATCACGACTTTTCCAGACTCGCCGGATATCATGGCTTCAAAACCTTTCTCGAATTCATCAAGCTTTATCCTGTGAGTTATCACAGGAGATGGATCCAATTTTTTGGTTGAAAGAAGCCTGGATGTTGTTATCCAAGTATCCCAGACTTTTCTTCCATATACTCCACGTACCGAGATATCCTTCATCACAAGATCTTTGGATATGTCGATACTCACATCTTTTGTCGGCAGTCCCAGTATAGAAGCACGACCCGTTGGTCGCAATGATTTGAGACCCTGATTTAGGGCGTATCCACATCTGGACATGGCTGGCATGAAAAAAGCGCTTGTGGAGACAAAAGACGCAAGAAGACGACTAATTGTCACTGATGGGGTTTTCAGCATGGACGGGGATATCGCACCTCTTGATCAGATAGTTGAACTTGCAGAGGAATATGATGCTATGGTAATGGTAGATGATGCGCACGGCGACGGGGTACTTGGAAAGGACGGGAGTGGCATCGTTGACCATTTCGGGCTGGAGGGAAGAGTGGATATCGATATGGGTACTCTCAGCAAAGCCTTCGGATGCCTGGGAGGTTATATCGCCGGGAATAAGGATCTAAGGGACTATCTGATCCACACAGCTCGAAGTTTCATTTTTACCACAGCCCATCCCCCGGCAGTGGCTGCTGCGACCATGGAAGCTATTATGATGATACAGGATGAGCCGCAGCACCTGCGGCAGCTCTGGGACAATACCGGGTGCTTCAAGAAAGGCATGAGTGACCTGGGATTCGATATCGGACACAGCCAGACGCCCATCACTCCTGTCATGGCAGGTGAGAGCGGGACGGCGATGGAACTTTCCAGACTGCTTTTTGAGGAAGGGCTTTTTGCCAAGCCAATCGTTTTCCCTCTGGTAGCCAAAGACAAAGCCCGCGTGAGAATTAATGTGACAGCGCAGCATACTAAGGAAGACCTGGATGAGGCTCTCGCGATCTTTGAGAGGGTTGGAAAGAGAATGAAATTGATTTAAGAAATACCCGGATTGCCTGTGATGACACCGACAGGCGGGCATTCGGCTCTTATTATAAGAAGCGGGATCTGGATTCAGTGGCTGAAGCTGTGGAAGTTCTGTATGAAGACAGGGATAAGATACCGTCGGTAAGGGTGACGTATGGGAGGGAGCTTCCAATGAGGCATTTCAAGGCGAGGTTTGAGTTTGGAAAATGATTCTGAATTTATTATATGAATTTCAGTTCTGGTACACCACTATCCAATATCACATAAGAGGTACTATCTACGAAATCGCCGCAATCTATGATACGATCCTGAATAACCGGAATATGGGTATGACCCATAACTACATATTTTAGTTGATTTTTAAGGGCATACTGATTAGCTTCGTTGTGAGTCGCAATAGTTTCAGGGCTTTCCACATCATTTCGTAATAACATCTCGCTTGGTTTTTTAAAAAACCGCTGGTAAATGCTGGGAAATGCAAGGACTAACCACCCATATGCAAAACTTCCGAATCGTTGCATTACATCGAAATTCCAGCCGTGGCAAAAATATATTTTTTCTTTTTCAAAAGGGTCAGCAATCGAAACATGATATTCATGATAATTTTTCCATAATTTCAAAAGATCGTAATCATGATTTCCTGGTATTATCGTAGTTGGCACTTTTGCAGCTGTCTTCTTAAGATCAGACATTATATCCTCAAAATCAGATTTTTGTTTTCCTATCATTTTATCATATGGGTATCTCCATAGATCAAAAACATCACCGCATAAAATAAGTTCATCTGCATTTTCCCTCACTATATTGAAAAATTGTTTTATTTTTTGATGATTTGAATTTTCATATCCAATATGCAAATCAGATGCGCAATATAATTTCATGAAACCACCTGCCATTATTATTAATGTTAGATGTACTTTCTTTATCTTTTGATATAATCTTTTCCATGCTGTGGATTTAGAAAAGATTATTAGTATTGGCGTTGCTTCTTTCAATACTCATTGAGGCGGTAATGAAAAAGCAGGTATGGTCATCATACCCATCTTCCTGCGACCATGTTTCTACAAAGCTATTCCCTGGTTGAAAGAAATACAGATGCTTCCACGCGATGGAAAATGTGTCTCAAAAGATTTTAAGGATAACTCGGATCAGGTTTTCTCAGAAGTGGCAGCATCAATCTATAATATCGTCAATAAGTGGCTTGAACGCATGAAAGCCGATAACTTCCGCGGCGCATTGAATTGTCTTCTGACCATACGCTGCTTGATCTTCATAATTCAATTCAGCGCGCGTATGGTTTTGATGACGATCATCTTTATTCCTTTTTTATGGAATCAAAAGGAAAATCGCTGAAAACTAACCTTCCAACACACCCAGCAATCTCTCGATATCCTCGTCGCTGCAGCATTCGGTCACGCAATATAGTACAGCATTCCCAAGTTCAGGATGCCATTTCTTAAGAGGAAGCCCGCCGGTTATCCCATTTTCAAGGAGCTTCTTGTTTATCACTTCAGGATCATCATCAGACACCGCAACAAACTCCCTGAAATGGTGTGAATCGAAAAGTGGCGCCCTAAAGCCTTTTATACCATTCATTCTTTCTGCGACCTCTTTCGGCTTTTTTACGAGGAATGACCCGAGTTCTGAGAGCCCTCCCGCCCCCATCCATGCAATATAGACCGTTGATGCAAGGGCATTCAGTGCATGATTGGTGGTGATATTGGAAGTGGCTTTCTGCCTCCTTATATGCTGTTCTCTTGTCTGGAGCGTCAGGACAAAACCCTGTCTGCCCTCTACGTCATGCGTTTCTCCCACAAGCCTTCCTGGCATGTCACGGACATATTCTTTTTTGCATGCTATCACTCCAAGCTGTGACCCTCCGAAGCTGACCGGATTTCCTAAAGACTGAGCATCACCATTAACGATGTCAGCATCAAACTCTGCCGGGGGTCTAAGCACGCTCAATGAAAGCATATCAGTCCCGAAAACGAATAGGCTGCCTGTTTCATGTGCGATATTCGACACTTCCTGTGCTGTTTCATCTATCACACCAAAAAAGTTAGGGCTTTCCATATAGACCATGCACGTATTCGCATTTATTGCGCTCTTAAGCTGTTCAATATCGATCTGACCGCTCTGTGCATCGTATCCCACTTCGATGACCTTCATGCCCGCGCCTTTTATGTATGTCTTTAAAACCTCCACTCTTGCAGGATGAGTAGTCTTCGGGATGATTATGTCACGTCTGTCTTTTTTAATGCGCGCCGCCATCAGCGCTGCTTCGCCCAGGGAACTTGCCCAGTCGTACATCGAAACATTGGATACGCCCATGCCCGTAAGCTGGCAAATGAATGTCTGGTACTCAAAAAGCGCGCGCAGGAACCCCTGACTTAATTCTGGTTGATATTGGGTATATGAAGTGAAGAACTCACTCCTTGAAATTATTGCTCTTGTCACAGCAGGGACATAGTGGTTATAGCAGCCAGCTCCCAAAAACATGGGATATGTTCTGTTCTGTCCGAGAATAGAGTTCATCTCTCGCACGACTTCATTCTCGGTTCTCCCGGCAAAGGGTTCTTTCTCTTTGTACCGCACCTCTGCTGGAATGTCGGCAAAAAGTTCATCTATTGACGCCACACCTATATGCTCCAGCATCTGCTTTATCTCGGTTTGCGTATGCGGGATATAGGGCATTTTTTTACCTCATTTATTTAACCAGATGATCCATGAGTTCTGAATATTCCCTGGCATTGAGCAATTGATTAAGTTCATCCTTATTGCTCATCTTTACTTTGACCATCCAGCCCTCACCGTAAGGGTCGGAATTGATAAGTTCAGGGCTCTCTTCAAGTTTGCTATTTACCTCTATGACCTCTCCGCCGACAGGTGAAAGTACGGCATTTACGGCTTTTGTGGACTCGACATAACCAAAATCTTTCTGGAACGTTAGTTTGTCCCCGACTTTCGGAAGTTCTACGAAAACGACATTTCTTAACTCTTTCTGGGCATAGTCAGTAATACCGACTACGGCAATATTGTCCTCAACGCGCGCCCATTCATGCTCTTGCGTATACCACAGCCCCTCTCTGACTTCCATTTTGGATCCATTCATTTTCTTCCCTCCAGAAAAGGCAGTTTTACGACTATTCCATTATATGTCTTATTTCTTATAACTATCCCGATCTTTGTATCAGGGAGAGCATATTCAGGTTTCACGTACCCCAGCCCGATGCCTGCGCCGAGCATGGGTGAGTTCGTGCCGCTTGTCACTACACCAATTTTTTCACCGCTGCTTCCTACTATATCATATCCGTGCCTCGGTATCCCGCGCTCAAGTTTTATGCCTGTAAGTTTCTTTTCCACGCCCTGCTCCTTAATCCTTCGCAATGCATCCTTTCCGGTGAAGTCTTTTCTCCATTTCACAGCCCATTCAAGTCCAGCCTCAAGTGGATTATTCTCATCCGATATATCTAAACCCGAAAGTATGTAGCCCATTTCAAGCCTCAGCGTGTCGCGGGCGCCGAGTCCCACGGGTTTGATATCTTTGCCTCCGGTGTCCATGATCGACTGCCATATCTCCTTTGCATCCGTGGAGCGTGAATATATCTCGAAACCATCCTCGCCCGTATAACCCGAGCGGGTGATATAGGTATCAATACCAGCGACTTTTTTGTCAGCACCACTCCAGAATTTTATATCATCGAGGTTTTCTGCTAATGTTGAAAGTATCTTATTCGATCCAGGACCCTGGAGTGCAAGTGCTGCAGTATCGCAGGTAACATCCTCTATTTCCAATCCTTCAACTTTATGGTCTTCCAGCCATTTCATGAGAGTTTCTTTTCTGGAGGTGTTCGTTACGAGGAAATAATGGTCTTCTCTCCTGATAATGACGATATCATCAACAATGGTGCCGTCATCCCTGCATACGACCGAATATTTCATGCCGTTGAGTCGGAGTTTTGATATGTCATTGGTGGAGATGTTTTGGAGGAAGTCAAAAGCCTTGGCGCCGTGCATCTTCAATTTATTCATGTGTGACACATCGAAAAGCCCTGCAGAGCCCCTGACCGCATTGTGCTCCTCGACGATTCCGGAATATTCAACAGGCATCTCCCATCCGTGAAATTCCATCATCCTGGCGCCCAGATGGATATGAGTTGAGTATAACTTCGTTCGTAGAAAACCTGTTTCCCCTCTGTCGCATGTCTCCGGGTTCATGATGTATTATCTGTTCGGTTTCGACTTATATTTATTTCTCGAATGGAAGCCTGGATTTGTCAGGGTGAAAATCCCGCCGCGCGGCTTCCGCATGAAGAGAAGGGAAGTGCAATGCTGCAAAGCATTGTGCAGAGTTCCCGTATCGTCAGCCACAGCCCGAAACAGCAGGTGAAATAAAAGACGGCAGCCTGAGAACCTTGAAATGGTGATTCAATCCATTAACCCGGTTATCCGGGGTTGGGGGAACTATTTCAAGGGCGGCACTGTGAAGAGATCGTTCGGAGAGCTTGATGGGTATATCAGGGGACGTTGAGGCTAAGAGGCGGACTCAGAAAATCCTTGTGTTATGCCCCGGAATTCTATTCCAGCGGTTGTTGACTCCGCCATACATCCATTATATTTTCCATTCATCAACCTTAATCTCCCCCAATGCAAAAACTATTTCCTTCAATCCGTTTATATCAATCTACAATAAAGAATTAAAACCCGGAGCTGATGGTACCATGCAGGAAAGGATCGAGCACACAGGAACACAAAACGATAACTCCGAATTTCGCCTCATCTTCGAAAGATCAAAGAAGAACACCTTCAAGAAATGCCCCCACCTCCCCGATGCCCTCACCCGCTCCTCCCTCGACATCCCTGAGCTTTCAGAGCCAGAAGTAATTCGCCACTACACCGCCCTCTCAAAGCTCAACTTCGGCATCGACACAGGTATGTACCCCTTGGGCTCTTGCACGATGAAATACAACCCCAGGTTCACGGAATACCTTGCAGCTCTTCCCCGGAACTTGGTGCATCCGTATCAGGACGAGACCACTATCCAGGGTTCCCTCAAAATAATGTACATGCTGAAGAAGCACCTTATGGAAATCTGCGGCATGGACGACTTCTCGCTCCAGCCTGCTGCGGGGGCGCAGGGCGAGTTCACATCAATGGCGATAATAAAATCCTATTTTGAACGAAAGAAAGATGACAGGAACGAGGTCATCGTACCCGATTCCGCGCATGGGACAAATCCCAAGAGTGCAGCGATGGCTGGCTTTGATGTGGTGGAGATACCCTCTAATGAACAGGGTTACGTCGACACAAAGATACTCAAAGAAGCAGTCTCTGAAAAAACCGCGGCTTTGATGCTCACAAATCCAAACACTCTTGGTCTATTTGAAAAGGACATATTGGAAATAGCAAAGATAGTTCATGACGCAGGAGGACTGCTATTCTACGACGGCGCTAACCTGGAGGGCATCATTGGCAGGGTGCGGCCCGGAGACATGGGATTTGACTGCATGAGCCTCAACCTCCACAAGACCTTTGCAGCGCCACACGGCGGCGGCGGACCCGGCAGTGGTCCAACGGGCGTAAAAAACCATCTCGCTGATCTGTTACCTGCACCAACGATCGAATACGATGGGAAGAAGTATTATCTCGATAATAACAGACCGCATAGCATTGGTAAATTCCATGAGTTCTATGGCAACTATCTGGTAATGGTCAGGGCGCTGGGTTATATCATGAGGCTTGGCTCAACAGGCATGAAACGCATTTCGGAATTTTCAGTTTTGAACTCAAATTACATGGTATCAAGGCTTTCAAAAGCTTATGAGCTAAAGAATCCTGAAATCCCGCGCAAGCACGAGGCAGTATTTAGCGCTGCAAAGCAGAACAAACATGATGTCAGCGCACTTGATATCGCAAAACGACTCATGGACTATGGCGTCCACCCGCCCACGATATATTTCCCTCTAATCGTTAAAGAGGCATTAATGATCGAGCCAACAGAGACAGAATCGAAAGAGTCCATTGATAATTATTGCGATGTATTGCTCAGGATAAATGAGGAGATAGAGAAAGAACCTGAGACCGTGAAGACCGCGCCTCATACCACTGTTGTTGGGCGGCTTGATGATGTTTTTGCCGCCAGGAAGATGATATTGCGATGGAGCCC
>Ga0172375_10011666_pt1 | contig 11150 bp, 9 predicted proteins | sample LakKiv1m_FD_114537 | JGI IMG/M metagenome (GOLD analysis project Ga0172375, IMG submission 114537) | Freshwater microbial communities from Kabuno Bay, South-Kivu, Congo - kab_092012_11.1m | ecosystem: Environmental > Aquatic > Freshwater > Lake | place: Democratic Republic of the Congo... | reverse complement strand
CTGTGGTATGTATATAATATACCACAACTTGGAGTAACATAACAGCATTTTATCGTCGGTAAAGTAGATTTTTACCGACGGAGAAAATTAGTTAACAAATAAAGGGTTTTTCAACGGTCTCAAGTTAGATATAGGGGGGGCAGAGGTTAATAGCATGAAATATAATATTTTAATTTATATATGCTTAATATTTTTACTTTGTAGCGTTTCTTATGCTGTTGAAAATGGAAAACCTATAGAGGTCAATGGCGACCAGGTAGAGTTTTTTCCAAAAGAGAAAAAGGTAGTCGGAAAGGGCAATATTACCATTGACTATGAAGGGATAAGGCTTACCTGCGACAATATCACTGTTTATACCGAGACAAAAGACAGCGAGGCAGAAGGCAATGTTGTCCTGAAAACTCCTGGCGCTGAATTGAAAGGCGAAAAGGTAAATTATAATTTTGGCTCGAAAACAGGCGTTATTCTAAAGGCCAGCGCTGATTCAGGGGGATGGTATGCGTTCGGGGAAAAGATAGAGCTTCTGGCGAACAGCGCTTACAAGATTATAGATGGATATATAACAAGCTGTAATCGCCACAAGCCGCATTATAAAATAGTCGCCAAAAACGTCACAATCTATCCTTCTACAAATAAAGTGGTCGCTAAGGATGTTACTGTTAAAGTAGGAGAGACGCCTGTCGCGTATCTGCCAAAGTATCATTTTGCCTTAAAATCAAATGGTTGGCCAAGTATAAATGTTATCCCTGGCAAGAAAAGCAAATGGGGGGTCTTTGCGTTGAATAGTTACAGATATGAGATAGATGACAGGAACAGCCTGACCGTCAGGGTTGATGAGAGATATAATTGGGGGCTCGCTGAAGGCCTTGATTATAAATATTATTTGAATGGTTTTGGCGGCGGGCTCTTGAGGGCGTATTACACAAACCAGCGCAACGTTGACAGGAATGAGCCTGAAAAAGGAGAGCAGCAAAGATACAGGATCCAGGCCCGCCATCGATGGGATATTAATGACCGCGCTATGGCCATTATGGAATATCATCGCATGAGCGACAACACCATGACAAAAGACTATTTTTATAGAGAAGAATATGAGAGAGAGCCTTCCCCGGAGTCTTATATATACGTCCTGGACAGACAGTCTGAATACTCTTTGAGCGTCTTAGGCCGTAAGAGGGCAAATCATTTTCAGACAGTTACCGAGAGGCTTCCGGAGTTGAGGTTCGACCTTAAAGACCAGAGGCTTTTTGACCTGCCTGTTTATTTTAAAACAGACACCACATTTACTAACCTTAATCAGAAAACAAGCGCGAACGCTAATGACTTAAACGTCACAAGGTTTGATATATATAATAAATTGTCCGTACCATTGAAGCTTGTGGATTTTTTGAGCGTATCGCCATTTGCGGGTATGAGGGACACATTTTTTAGCAGGGATTTGAATGATGATGAGGATGAGTTCAGGACAGCGTTTTATACAGGCATTGATATGAGCACTAAATTTTCAAAGACATACGAGGCATCGGGAAAATTTTTCGGAGTGGATTTTAACAGGCTGCATCATATTGTTACGCCTACCATAGAATATAGATATATCCACCAGCCATCCATTGACTATACAAAGCTTGAACAGTTCGATGACATAGACGCTATTGACCAGAAAAACGCCTTTACCCTTGGATTCGAAAACAGGCTTCAGACAAAACGTAAGTCAGGAGAAGGCTTGAAGACAATAGACCTAGGATATCTTCTGATAACAGGCGATTACCTTTATAAACCCGAGAATATGGGGAGCCAGTTTTCCAATATAAAAGGCGACCTCGAGCTTACTCCTTTCGACTGGCTAAGGTTTGAATCAGATACCAGATACGACCCTGATACAAGAGATTTTCAGACCTGGAATACTGACCTGTATATTAATAAAACTGAAGACTGGCAGTTTGGCATCGGCTCAAGATATGAGCAAAATAAAATCAGCGAATTTACTTCAGAGCTATTTTATAAATTGAATAATGAGTGGTCATTCAGGACTTTGGGCAGGTATGATTTGAAAGAGGTGGAAGACAGCGGGCATAAGTATGTAAACAGGTTTAAAGACAAGGAACTAACTGTTATAAAGGACTTGCATTGCTGGCTGGCTGAAGTAAGCGTCTCTGAAGGCAGAGACAGCGGCACAACAGTATGGGCTGTTATGAAGCTTAAGGCTTCGCCTAAAGTGCCGTTTGATTTTAAAGACTATTACCCGCATCCAAAATAGGAGTTAAAGTGAATATAGCTATTATCGGCGCAGGCTACGTGGGACTTGTAACGGGCGCGTGTTTCGCGGAACTCGGGAACAAGGTGATCTGCGTAGACAATGACCCTGAAAAGATAAAACTTCTGAAAGGCCTCAAAATGCCATTTTTTGAAAAAGGGCTTGATAAAATGGTTAAGAAAAATATTTCAGCAGGGAGACTTGTTTTTACAGACAATATCGAAAGCGCTGTAAAAAAATCCCTGGTGATATTTATTTGCGTTGGCACGCCTCCTAGGGAAGGCGGAGAGGCTGATCTCTCTTATGTGGAAAGCGTAGCTACGCAGATTGCTAAAAATATGTCTTCATATCGCCTTATAATAGAAAAAAGCACCGTACCTGTTGAGACGGGCAATTGGATCGAGCGCACCATAAAGATAAATAATAAAAAAGGCATAAGGTTTGACGTAGCCTCAAATCCTGAATTCCTGAAAGAAGGCACTGCCATAGAAGACTTTATGCATCCTGACAGGATTGTAATAGGCGTAGAAAGCAAAAAAGCAGAAAAACTGCTTACTAAATTATACAGCCCTATTAAGGCCGAGATGGTCGTTACTGATATAAAAAGCGCAGAGCTTATAAAACATGCTTCGAATTCTTTTCTCGCTACAAAGATTTCTTTTATAAATTCCATTTCCAATATCTGCGAGAAGACAGGAGCTGATATAGAAAAGGTGAGTTATGGCATAGGGCTTGACAAGAGAATCGGCAGGCAGTTTTTAAAAAGCGGCATAGGTTATGGAGGTTTTTGTTTTCCAAAAGATCTGGACGCATTTATACACATTTCAGAAAAAATAGGTTATGATTTTAGCATATTAAAAGCTGTCAGAAAAGTCAACGAAGGCCAGAAAGCCATTTTTCTTAAGAAAATAGAAAAAGAACTCTGGATTATAAAAGACAAAACTATAGGTGTTCTGGGGCTATCATTTAAGCCAAATACAGACGATATGCGTTTTGCCCCTTCCATAGATATAATAAATTATTTAACCCAGTCAGGGGCCAGGATTAAGGCGTATGATCCTAAGGCAATGGATAAGGCTAAAGGTTTTTTAAAAGGCGTGGATTTCTGCAAAGACCTTTACGAGACAGCCAGAGGTAGCGACGCGCTTTTAATACTGACTGAATGGAATGAGTTTAAGGGCATGGAACTCAGGCGCATAAAGAAATTATTGAAAAATCCTTTAATAATAGACGGCAGAAATATCTTTGACAGAGCTAAGATGCGCAGACTCGGTTTTAAATATGTCTCCATGGGTCGCTAAGTTTACAATTCGTGCCAGGTACGATTTGTAAACTTAGCCGGAAAGGCGGGCTAATGATACATGGTGTTGAGATAAAAAAGCTTAAGATTATCCCTGATGACAGGGGAAGGCTTATGGAAATACTGCGTTCTGACGAACCTATCTTTCAGAAGTTCGGCCAGGTGTATATGACTACGGCATTTCCAGGCGTAACCAAGGCTTGGCATTATCATAAACTGCAGGACGATCATTTTACCTGCGTGTTCGGGGCCATGCGGCTGGCTATATATGATTCCAGGGAAGATTCTCCTACGTATAAAGAAATAAATGACTTTGTGATTTCTCCCGATAATCCAATACTAGTTAAGATACCTAAGCTTATATATCATGGTTTTAAATGTGTAAGCGATAAAGAGGCGATAGTTATTAACGTCCCTACTATGACTTATAATTACAAAACCCCTGATGAATATCGTTTGGACGCGTTTGACAATGATATACCGTATGATTGGGGCGTCGCATAGCGCATAGCGCAAAGCGAAAGGCGGAGGTTCTATGAAAGGCGTAATTTTAGCAGGCGGTTTAGGCAAGAGGCTTGAACCATTAACACGCATAACCAATAAGCACCTTCTGCCTGTATATGGTAAACCCATGATTTATTATCCTATCCAGACGCTTGTGGACGCTGGCATAAAAGATATCCTGATAGTTACAGGCGGCAACCATGCCGGAGAATTCCTGCGCCTCCTGGGCAACGGCTCTGAATTCGGGCTCAAGGCGATAAATTATACTTATCAGCATGGAGAAGGCGGCATAGCTGAAGCGCTTAAACTCGCTCAACATTTTGCTGATAATGACAAGATAGTAGTCATACTGGGAGACAATTTAATAGAAAAATCTATTAAATGCCACGTAGAGGATTTTTTAAAACAGTCTAAGGGCGCGAAGATACTGCTTAAAAAGGTGAATGACCCGGAGAGATTCGGGGTAGCGGAGGTAAAGGGCAGGCAGATTGTAAAAATCGTGGAAAAGCCAAAGCGCCCTAAATCTGATTACGCTGTCACAGGTTTTTACATGTATGATAAAAAGGTTTTTGATATAATTAAAACCTTGAAGCCCTCTAATAGGGGCGAGCTTGAAATTACCGACGTGAATAATGAATACATAAAACGCGGCCAGATGTCTTTTTCTATCCTTGATGGCTGGTGGTCTGACTGCGGCACGCACGAGGCGCTTTTGCGCGCTAATAACCTTGTAGCTGGGATAAATAAAAAATGAAAATTCTCGTGACTGGCGGATGCGGATTTATCGGGTCTAATTTTATAAGGCATATGTTTAAGAAATATCCCGCCTATAAGATTGTAAATCTCGACAGCCTTACTTATTGCGGAAATCTGGATAATTTAACAGATATCGAAAATGACGCCAGGTATGCCTTTATAAAAGGCGACATCTGCGATAAAAAGATAGTGGAAAAAATTGTGAAAGATTGTAGTGTAGTAATTAATTTCGCGGCAGAGAGCCATGTCGATCGTTCTATATCTGACGCATCAGAGTTTATTAGTACTAATATCCATGGCGTGTATGTACTTTTAGAGGCTGCCAAGAGGCATAATATTAAGAGATTTATTCAGATATCCACTGATGAGGTTTACGGCAGCATCGCAAAAGGCTCTTTTAATGAAACCAGCCCTATCAGGCCTAACAGCCCTTATTCAGCAGCCAAAGCAGGCGGAGACCATATGGCTATGGCGTATTATGCGACATTTAAAACGCCTGTTATCATTACCCGCTCGAGCAATAACTTTGGGCCATACCAGTATCCTGAAAAGGTAATCCCGCTTTTTATTACAAACCTCCTGGAGAATAAAAAGGTCCCGCTTTATGGGGATGGCATGAATGTCCGCGACTGGTTGTATGTCCTGGATAATTGCAGCGCGATAGATATAGTCCTGCATAAAGGCAAGATTGGAGAGGTGTATAATATAGGAGGGGGTTTTGAGATCCCTAACATAGAGCTTACCAAGATTATATTGAAAAGTCTTGGCAAAACCGATAAAATGATTCACTATGTTGATGACAGGCTTGGTCACGACAGGCGTTATTCCTTAGATGCTTCGAAAGTCAGGAAATTAGGCTGGAAGCCGTCTAAGAATTTTAATACAGCCATAAAGGAGACGATAAGCTGGTATAAATCAAATACCACCTGGTGGCAAAAACTCCGCTAACTTTACAAATTGTGCATGGCACGAATTGTAAAGTTAGAGAGGAGAGAGAGAATGGGAAATTAGGCAATGTTTAATGAATTAAAGGCGAAAATTGAGAATAAGAGGGCGAATATCGGGATAATCGGGCAGGGGTATGTGGGGCTTCCCCTGGCAGTGGAGTTCGCAAAGGCTGGTTTTAGCGTGACCGGCTTTGACACAGACGATAAAAAAGTCGCGAATATCAATAAAGGCATATCTTATATATTAGATGTGCCTTCGAAAGATGTAAAAGAACTTGTTACTTCAGGCAGGCTAAAGGCCACCACTAATACCATGCTTTTAAATAAAATGGACGCTATTATTATCTGCGTCCCTACGCCTCTGCGCAAGACCAAGGAGCCTGACATCTCATACATACTTTCAGCAAGCGAAGATATCGCCAGGAACAAAAGAAGGGGCCAGCTGGTAATACTCGAAAGCACTACCTATCCAGGCACTACAGAAGAGATAATACTTCCAAAGCTTGATGGCGATGGCTCAAGGGTTGGCAGGGATTTTTTCCTGGCGTTTTCTCCTGAAAGGGTGGATCCTGGAAATCCTAAATATAAAACAAGGGACATTACTAAGATAGTGGGCGGGGTCACGCCTAACTGCACGGAACTCGCGAGGCTTTTATATTTTCAGGCGATAAAGGAGGTAATCCCTGTCGCGTCCACCCGCTCGGCTGAAATGGTAAAACTTCTCGAAAACACGTTCCGCAGTGTCAATATCGCTATGGTCAACGAGCTCGCCCTTATGTGCAATAAGATGGGCCTGGATGTCTGGGAGATCATAAATGCCGCGAAGACCAAGCCATTCGGATTTATGCCGTTTTACCCCGGCCCAGGAATAGGCGGGCACTGCTTAAGCGAAAACGAATTTCTCTTGTTGAAAGATTCTAACGGCGTGAAACTTACCAGGATTGGAGATATCTTTGCAGGGCTTAAAGAGGCCCCAGAGATAAAGAAGATGTATTATAAAGATGTGCTTTTTGTCTTTCCGAAGGATTTGCTTACACTGTCTTTCGACCCTGATTCCATGGGGCTTATTTTTAAAAAGGTCCATTGTCTCACAGAACGCAAATATGAGGGTGCTTCGTTAGAGATTAAAACAGTAGACAATAGATCTCTAAAAGTTACGGATCGTCATCCTCTGTTCGTCCAGAATGGTAAATTGGAAATAAAACTTGCGAAGGATTTGAAACTTGGAGAAGAAATGCCAGTAATAAAGAAATTACCAGAAGATATTACAGATACTAAATTATTTTTTAAGAAAAGACTCAAAATGAACATTCATAGCAAGGCATGTAGGGATTATGGGAGTTTTGTAACTTACAAAATAAAGAGTATAAATAAGATAAATTTAAAAAAAGTCTATTCATTAGAAGTAGAGGACACTAATACGTTTGTTTCTTCTTATGGGATAATTTCGCATAATTGCATCCCCCTGGATCCATTGTATCTTTCGTGGAAGGCGAGGCAGCATGGGTTTGAGGCGAAGTTTATAGAGCTCGCGGATCAGATAAACTCCTACATGCCGCATTATGTGGTGAACAAGATAACCAGCATCTTAAATGAAAAGAAGAAGCCTCTCAAGGGCTCTAATATCCTGATAATAGGTGTGACTTATAAAAAAGACATAAATGATGTCAGGGAATCGCCCGGCCTTGAAATAATAGAGCACCTTATTAAAAAAGAGGCTAATATTCATTGCCACGACCCGCTTGTCTCAAGCTTTCAGGTATGCGATAAAAAAATCAGCACAGTAAAGCTTACAAAGGACAATATCTCTTCAAGCGACCTTGTGGTTATTATTACAGATCATTCGGATATTGACTATAAATTTATTGTGGATAACGCAAAGCTTGTTTTTGATACACGGAATGCGTTGAAGGATTTTAAAACAGCTAAAAATATAATAAGATTATAACCGAAGACCGCTGCGTCGGCGGGATATTATGTCCCGCCGACGCAGCGGGAAGGGTAAAGGAAGGGACGATGAAATTCTTAATAACCGGCGGCGCGGGATTTATAGGCTCTCACATAGTAGACGCATTAACCGCTAATGGCGATAAAGTAAAAATAATCGATGACTTCAGCTCCGGCCGCATTGAAAACATAGAAAAGGTTTTAAACAAGGTAGAGCTTATAAAAGGCGATATCAGAGACAAGGGGCTTGTGGCTGGGGCAGTCAGCGGGGTTGATTATGTAATACATCAGGCTGCCTTGAGGAGCGTCCCTAAATCCTTAGCGAACCCAGAACTCTATAATGATGTCAATATCAACGGCACATTAAATATCCTTACAGCCAGCCGCGAGGCCAAAGTAAAAAGAGTAGTTATAGCTTCTTCCAGCTCTATTTATGGAGACATAGACAGATTTCCGGAAAAAGAGGATTTTTTACCGCAGCTTCTTTCGCCTTACGGCCTTACCAAGCTCGCGGGAGAGCATTATTCCAGAATTTTTAGCAAGATATACGGGCTTGAGACAGTGAACCTAAGGTATTTCAATGTCTTTGGCCCAAGGCAGTCTCTCGAAAACGAATACGCTGTGGTTATCCCAAAGTTTATATCCTGCATACTTAAAGATACCCCTCCGCCTATCCATGGCGACGGAAAACAGACCAGGGACTTTACCTATGTGGCAAATGTTGTCCAGGCAAATATCAAATCCGCTGTTACACCTGGCATAAAGTGCGAGGTCTTTAATATTGCCTGCGGCAAAGCCTACAGCGTGCTGGATATAGTAAAACATGTAAATAAAATTCTCGGCAAAGACATAAAACCCGCGTTAGGCCCTATAAGAGCTGGCGATGCCAAACATACGCTCGCGGATATATCCAGGGCCAGGAAACTCATAGGCTTTAAGCCAGAAGTCGGGTTTGAAGAAGGCTTGAAAAAGACTATAGAATATTTTAAGGGATGATGAATAAAGCGAAAATAACATTGATAACAGGCGGGGCAGGATTTCTGGGGTCTCATTTATGCGATAGATTCCTTAAAGAAGGATATAAGGTTATCGCGATGGATAATCTTATAACAGGAAATCTCGCCAACATCTCTCACCTGAAAAATAACCCGAATTTTAAATTCATAAAGCATAATGTCTCTGAATACATAGATATAAAAGATGATGTCGGCCTTATCCTGCATTTTGCGTCCCCAGCAAGCCCCATAGATTACCTGATGCACCCCATACCGACTCTCAAGGCGGGTTCTCTCGGCACCCATAACGCCTTAGGCGTTGCCAAGGCTAAAGGCGCGGGGTTTTTATTAGCGTCTACATCAGAGATTTACGGCGACCCAAAGATAAATCCCCAGCCAGAATCTTATTATGGGAATGTAAATTGTGTAGGCCCCCGCGGCGTCTATGACGAAGCCAAGCGCTTTGCGGAAGCCATCACCATGGCTTATTGTAATGTCCATAAACTTGATACGCGTATCGTGCGCATATTCAACACCTATGGCCCGAGGATGCGGAGAAAAGACGGCAGGGTCATACCGAATTTTATAACCCAGGCGTTAAGGAATGAACCCATTACTGTTTATGGCAAGGGAGGCCAGACAAGGAGCCTTTGTTTTGTCACAGACCTTGTTGATGGTATTTTCCGGCTTAGCCAGTCTGATGAACACAATCCTGTAAATATAGGCAATCCTCATGAATTAAAAATAATAGATCTCGCGAAACTGATAATTAAACTTACTGACAGTAAAAGCAAGATTATTTACAACCCTCTTCCCACAGATGACCCTAAACTCCGCCAGCCTGATATTGCCAGGGCCAGAAAAATCCTGGGCTGGTCTCCGAAGGTTGATTTGGAGAAAGGGTTGGGAGAGACTATAGAGTGGTTTAAGAGAGGGGGATTGGGGAATTAGGGGATTGGGGGATTGGGGAATTAGGGGACTGGGGGATTGGGGATAGGTAGGGGAATAGGGATAGATGCCGACATTTGAAGATTTAAGAATATGGCAGCAAGCGCATGCATTAATGAAAGAGATCCATGAATTTTGTAAAACACTTCCAAGAGAAGAGAATTTTAGGTTAAGAGATCAAATTGAAAGATCATCTCTTTCAGTATGCGATAATATAGCGGAAGGTTATACGGCGTATTATTATAATGAAAAAATAAAAGGCATGTATATAGCCCGCAAGGAAGCTGGCGAAACGCAAAATCATATTCGTTCGTTAGAGACAAAAGAATATATAGATAAATTTTTCGCTAATGATAAAAATAAGCGTTATCAAGAGGTAATAAAGGGAATTAACGGCTACGTAAAATATATAGCCGCTAAAAGAGATCAGGATGGTTGTAAGCATTCTTGATTTCTTAAATATCAACGTAGAAGCAGGTTAGGATATTAGGGAACTAGGGGACTGGGTAATTAGGGATAGGTAGGGGAATTAGGAAATAATTCCAATCCCCAATCCCCCAATAACTCAATTCCCTAATATCCATAAATAGATTGGAATATTAGGATATCAGAGGACTAGGTAATTAGGGAACTAGGGGACTGGGTAATTAGGGATAGGTAGGGGAATTAGGAAATAATTCCAATCCCCAATCCCCCAATAACCTAATTCCCTAATACCCATAAATAGAATGTTAAAATATATTATAATAATCGCTCTTATTATTTCTTTCTCATCATATGCGGCAGCATCTCCGTCCGTCGACGTCCCGATTCGCCACTGGAGCTACGACGCTATTGAAAAACTCGCCATAGTAGGGCTTTGCGACATATCTGATATAGGGATGAGGCCTGTCTCGCGCATAAAAATGGCATATATAGTAAAGACAGCTATTGATAAAGCCAGGGATTATGATCAGGAATTCGGATGGGGCGAGCAGAATTACCTGGAAATCCTGTTGAATAAACTTATAGATGAGTTCAGGATAGAGCTTGTGACTATAGGCGTTGAGGTAGCTAACACCTCTGATAAACCTCTTCCAAAAAATACGCTAAAGCTTCTAAGCGATATGAAAGTCGAAAAGGTCTATAGCCGTATTGACAAAGACCGCATGCTTTTCGAGAATAAGGACGGTTGGGTCTTAAAGGATGGTTTTAACGCCAGGGTAGAAGCCACTGCGTGGGCAAGCCTGCCTGAACTGTGCGCGGTATCAATAACTCCAGGCATCAGGTATTCCAAAGATGATATAGATGTGGGCATAGAGGACGTTCATCTAAGGATTAATCCTACTGGCTGGAACACGGAATATTCTATAGGCCGCTCTTCCATGTGGTGGGGCCCGGGGTTTCATGGCTCGGTCCTTATGTCTGATAACGCAGTTCCTCTGGATACATTGAGGATTAATAATATCCAGCCTTTCAGGCTTCCGTGGGTATTTGAAAAAATGGGCAGATGGAACGGG
>Ga0172375_10011664_pt1 | contig 11150 bp, 8 predicted proteins | sample LakKiv1m_FD_114537 | JGI IMG/M metagenome (GOLD analysis project Ga0172375, IMG submission 114537) | Freshwater microbial communities from Kabuno Bay, South-Kivu, Congo - kab_092012_11.1m | ecosystem: Environmental > Aquatic > Freshwater > Lake | place: Democratic Republic of the Congo... | reverse complement strand
GAAATTCCTGTCCCGAAACTTCGGGATCGCGCCGAGGTGCCTTAGTGGTAAAAAATCTAGTCTGCAAAAAAAACATCCTACAATTTTAAAAACTCCTTTCTCAACCCGCTAACCTCCTGACGCATAGCTATGGTTATGTAATTAAATGCATATCGCTATTTTACAGGCAATTAAATTTGTAAAAAAGCAAACTTTTGTACATTTGTGAACTCAGTAACAGATCAATTTCAAACCATTCATACAATGAATACCGAAGAAATCAACAAAAAACTCCGCCTGCTCAAAACCTACAGCTACGCATGGGCACCTGTGGTGCAGGGCTACAACAACCGCACAGTTTACGTAAACGTTGGCGACCTTACCATAAAAGAAAAACCGGTAAGTGCCGAAATGAAGGAAAAATTTATCGGCGGCAAAGGCTTCGGTCTGCGCCTGTTGTGGGATGCCACCCGCCCCGATACCCGCTGGAACGATGCCAACAATGAAATAGTAATAGGCATGGGGCCCATTTGCGGCATTACGCAATACTCAGGAACAGGAAAATCGCTGGTAGTTACCATTTCACCACAAACCGATATTGTTATCGATAGCAACGTAGGCGGATATTTCGGCCCTTTCCTCAAATTCTGCGGCTTTGATGCATTGGAGTTACAGGGGAAAACCGACAAGGATGTGGTAATACTGTTTGATGAGGCCCGTGAAGTAATTGAGGTGTATGAAACGCTCGACCTGCCCGCCGACAGCCATTTGCTGGCCGAAAAGCTCACCGAAATCTTTGCTGAAGATGAGAGCGGACGCAAAAATGTATCGGTTGTTTCGGCCGGTACTGCTGCCGATCACTCCCTTATCGGAATGCTCAACTTCAGTTTCTTTGATTCAAAACGCAAAGTCTCCCGCCTAAAACAAGCCGGCCGTGGCGGTATAGGTACCGTTTTCCGTGATAAAGGCATACGTGCATTGGTTGCCAAATCAAAAGGCGTTAAAGGCAATCTTAACAATGTGGTTGACCTTGAGACCATTATGGAACGTGGCCGCCGCTTTAACCGCGAAATGCGCGAACTCGACGACAGTCAGGCTGAAATGCGTACCAAAGGAACTGCTCACCTCACCAATGTAATGAACGATTACGACCTGCTGCCTACCAACAATTTTAAGTTTGGCAGCCACCCCGATGCAGTAAAAATTCATTCCAATATTTACAAGGAAAAATTTACACAGGGCGTGCCCGACGGCTGCTGGATTGGATGCAATATGTCGTGCGCCAAAGGGGTTGACCATTACGAATTACGCACAGGCCCTTACAAAGGTTCAAAAGTAATTGTCGACGGGCCGGAGTACGAAACTGCAGCTTCGCTGGGTTCATGTGCCGGAATTTTTAATCCAGATTTTACCATCGAAGCCAATTTTTACTGCGACACCTATGGCATTTGCACCATTTCGTGGGGTACCATTCTGGGCTTCGTAATGGAATGCTACGAAGCCGGAATCCTGAACGATGAACGCACCGGTGGCCTCAAACTCAACTTTGGCAATGCCGATGTTGCCATGGATTTGTTGCATCAGCTGGCCCGTGGCGAAGAGTTTGGAAAAACCGCCGGATTGGGCGTACGAAAAATGAAAGAGCTCTTTACCGAGCGTGGCTGGGGCGACCCGCAATTCCTGCAGGATATCGGCATGGAAAACAAGGGACTTGAATACTCGCAATACATTTCGAAGGAATCGCTGGCACAGCAGGGAGGTTATGCCATGACCAACAAAGGCCCGCAACACGACGAAGCATGGCTTATTTTTATGGATATGGTCAACAACCAGATTCCTACTTTTGAGAAAAAAGCAGAAGCACTGCATTATTTCCCTATGTTCCGCACCTGGTTCGGACTACAGGGCCTGTGCAAACTACCGTGGAACGATGTTGAGCCTGAATCAAACGCAAGCAGCGACGAACCGGCCAAAGTTCCCGAACATGTTGACAATTACGTTACCATTTACAACGCGGTTACAGGCAGTAACATCAATAAACACGACATTATCACGCAATCGGAAAGGGTATATAATTTCCAGCGCATTTTCAACATCCGCCGGGGTTATGGCCTGCGCAAACACGATGCCCAACCTTACCGCGCCGCCGGACCTGTTACAGCCGAGGAATATTTGTCGCGCGAGGAGCGCTATGATAAGCAACTGGTTGAATTACAGGGGCTCGATCCGAAAACCATGAGTCTTGAAGAAAAGATGGCTGCAACACGCAAATATCGTGAAAACCGTTACGAACAACTGCTTGATGCCGTTTACTTCAGAAGAGGCTGGAATAAAAACGGAGTTCCTACATTGGAACATCTTAAAAAACTCGGGATGGACCTACCCGAACTTATCGAAATTGTAACGCCATTGCAATAAGAGGGTTAACAGGCCGGGATTAGTAAAAATTGCCGGGCTCCTGTAAAAAGGAGTACCGGCAATTTCTTTTGCAGGATATTTTTAGTGGCAGCGATCTTCGCGCATAAACGGATATTTGTAATCGGTAGGCGGAATCAGCGTTTCCTTGATGGTTCGCGGGCTGGTCCAGCGCAAAAGATTCAGGTGACTGCCGGCCTTATCGTTGGTTCCCGACTGCCGGGCACCCCCGAAAGGTTGCTGACCCACCACTGCTCCGGTAGGTTTATCATTAAAGTAAAGGTTGCCTGCGGCATACTTAAGCACATCGCTGGCCTTATGTAAAATCTGGCGATCGCGGGCAAAAATAGCTCCGGTAAGTCCGTAGGGTGAGGTCTCGTCAACCAGTTTCAGCACTTCATCAAAGTCTTTTTCAGGATAAACATACACGGTGAGCACCGGCCCAAAAATCTCCTCTTCCATTGTAACAAAATGCGGATCGGTAGTTTTGATAACGGTAGGCTGCACAAAATAGCCGGCTGATTTATCGCCGGTGCCACCAAACACAACTTCAGCCGAAGCTGAATTGCGCGCCTGAATGATATAATGCATAATATTATCGAACGAAGCTTCGTCGATTACGGCATTCATAAAATTGGAGAAATCACGCACATCGCCCACTTTAATTTCGGCCAGCATCTCTCCCATCCGTTGCTTTACCGCCGGCCACATACTATCGGGTATATACGCACGCGAAGCTGCTGAACATTTCTGGCCCTGGTACTCGAATGCGCCACGCACACAGGCGGTTGCCACTTCGTCGACGCCTGATGAAGCATGTACCACAATAAAATCCTTGCCACCGGTTTCGCCCACAATTTTGGGATAAGAGCGGTACGAGTGAAGGTTTTGTGCACTCATTTGCCACAGGCGGTTGAAGGTAATATTTGAACCGGTGAAGTGCAATCCGGCAAAATTACGGTCACTAAAAACAGCATTCCCGATTACTGAGCCGGCACCCGGAATAAAGTTTATCACTCCGTCGGGCATGCCGGCTTCGCGGTAAATTTCCATAAGGGTATAGTTTGATAAAATGGCTGTGGTAGCTGGTTTCCAGAGCAATACATTACCCATAACTGCCGGGGCCATGTTCAGATTCGAGGCGATGGCCGTAAAATTAAACGGAGTTAAAGAGAAGATAAACCCTTCCGCCGGACGGTATTCAATACGGTTGATGATACCGGCTTCGGAATGCGGCTGCTCATTATAAATATCGCTGATGTAATGCGCGTTAAACCTAAGAAAATCTATGGTTTCACAGGCACTGTCGATTTCGGCCTGGTAGGCACTTTTGCTTTGGCCAAGCATGGTAGCCGCATTGAGTTTGGCCCTGTATTTCTTCGATATCAATTCAGCTATTTTGAGTGTAACCGAAAGGCGTTCAACCCATGAAAACGATTCCCATTCGCGGTGTGCTTTAAGCGCCGCATCAACAGCCAGTTTAACTTCAGTAGCTCCGGCTTTGTGATAGTGGCCAAGCACATGACGGTGATCGTGTGGCATACGGATGGCCTCTGTATTTCCGGTTCGAACTTCCTTGCCGCCAATAATCAGGGGGATATCGGCTTCCGAACCTGAAAAGCTGTCAAGTTCAGACTGAAGTTCCTTGCGCTCGCGGGTGCCGGGAGAATAACTTTTTACCGGTTCGTTGTCCGGATAATCAAAAACAAAAATGGCATTATTCATAACGGAGAGATAAAATTGAATATTTAAAAAGAAGCAATTGAATGAAAATAAACGCTTTGCCGATGCAAATGTTCAGTTGAATGAGAAGGTTTACTTAAGCGATAGCTGGTAAAATAATCAAAGAATTGTGGTTGTGCAGGTTTGGATATCTGAAATGAATTTCATTAGCTTTGTCGCACTAAAACCATGCATGTATGTTCGCAACCAACGAGTATTTTGACGGAAAGGTTAAATCAATTGCTTTTACTACAGCCGAAGGTAAAGCAACAGCCGGAGTTATGGCTGCCGGAGAGTATGAATTTGGCACCGGTACTATCGAGTATATGACCGTTACATCGGGAAGTATGGAGGTAATGCTGCCAGGCGAAAACAGCTGGAACACATTTATGCCCTTTGAAACCTTTGTGGTTGAAGCCAATGTAAAATTCAGGGTAAAAGTGGCTTCCGACACATCGTACCTTTGTTTGTACAAATAAATGTAAAAGTGTTCATTTATTGAGGTCGTGCTATGGAAAAAAGCGGATACAATAATTTGCGCCTGCACTACAAAATATGGTTTACCGATGCCGAAGGCAAAGGACTCCTGGGCGATGGCAAGTGGAAGATACTTAAAGCCATTGACAGTGAAGGATCGCTTGTAGCAGCCTGCAATATGCTGGGAATAACCTACCGGCGCACCTGGAACGACCTGAAATCGATCGAAAAGCGTCTTGGATTTGCGTTGCTCGAGAAAAACCGGGGAGGAATCGACGGTGGAAGCACCACGCTCACCGTTGAAGGTCAGCGGTTAATCGCAGCCTTTGATCATTTTCATGAAAACATGGATTTGATTATCCAGCAGCATTTTCAAAAATTGATTCAGGAACTCAGCCCTGAAATAAAATAAATCCCTGAAACAAAGGGAACACTTAATCACTATCCTGATTGAATGAATGAAGCCAGAGAATATTAAAGTTTAACCTTCGATATGTATTTATTTTCATATCGCAAAATACATAACCATGAACAATGCGATTTACAATTTCAATCTGCCGTCGAACGAAAAATTAAAATCCTACGCACCGGGAACCCCTGAACGAAAGCAGCTGAAACAATCACTGGAGCAACAGGTGTCGGGTGTTGTTGATATCCCGTTGATAATAGGTGGCAAAGCCATAGAGACTTCACGAAAAGGTAAGATTGTGATGCCTCACAATCATCGTCATGTGCTGGGCACCTATTCGATAGCTGATCCCGAAGAGATAGAATTGGCTATTCAATCGGCATTAAAAGCGAGAGAAGATTGGATGACCCTTTCGTAGGTCGACCGGGCCTCAGTGTTTTTGAAAGCTGCTGATTTGATTTCAGGCAAGTACAGAATGACATTGAATGCGGCGACTATGCTTGGTCAAAGCAAGAATGCGTTTCAGGCAGAGATTGACAGTGCGGCTGAAGTGATTGACTTTTTACGGTACAATGCATTTTACACAGCGAAATTTACAGCCGGCAACCAATATCAGAATTTGGGAATTTAAACCGCTTCGAATACAGGGCCCTCGAAGGGTTTGTGCTGTCGATTACTCCATTTAACTTCACTGCAATTGCATCCAATCTGAATACGGCTCCGGCACTCATGGGAAACACACTCATCTGGAAACCGGCATCCACATCAGTACTATCTAACTACTATATGATGAAAATCTTTATGGAAGCCGGCATGCCCGATGGTGTTATAAACTTTATTCCTTCATCGGGTCGCGACATTTCAGGCTATGCCATAACCAACCGCCACCTGGCGGGGTAACATTTTACCGGTTCAACCGGAACTTTTAATCATCTGTGGCGTGCAACCGGCGAAAATCTCAGCAATTACATTTCGTATCCAAAACTGGTTGGTGAAACCGGAGGCAAGGATTTCATAGTTGTTCATGCATCAGCAAAGCCCGATGAGGTGGCTACAGCCATTCTGAGAGGTGCCTATGAATATCAGGGTCAAAAGTGCTCTGCTGCGTCGAGGGCCTATATACCACAATCGTTATGGCCGCAAATCCGTGAAATTCTGGCTGATGAAATTAAGAGTATCAAGATGGGGGATGTAAGCGATTTCTCCAATTTTATGAATGCCGTAATCGATGAAGCTTCGTTCGAGAATATAAAGAGTTACATACAATTTGCTTCTCAAAGCAACGAAGCCAAAATTGTTGCCGGTGGCCATTGCGATAAGTCAGATGGGTGCTTTATTGAACCAACCCTGATACAAACAACCAATCCACACTTTCTGACCATGGAGGAAGAAATCTTTGGCCCGGTTATGACTGTTTTTGTATATAAGGATTCCGAATATGAAGAAATCCTGGAAATTTGTGATAGAACCTCACCCTATGCATTAACCGGGAGTATTTTTTCGACGGATAGATATGCATTGAATAACGCTTGCCGCAAATTAAGGTATGCAGCCGGCAACCTCTATTTTAACGATGAACCTTCAGGTGCGGTAGTAGGCCAGCAACCTTTTGGCGGAGCAAGAGCATCGGGTACCAACGATAAATCGGGTAGTTATCTTAACCTGCTGCGGTGGACCAGCCCTCGCACTATTAAGGAAACCTTTACTCCGCCTTCTGACTACCGCTACCCGTTTATGGATGCAGATGGCTTGTTATGAAATCCGGCCATTGCTTCACTTGTAAACATTAACCCCAACTAATTGTTAACTGACAAACCTTATAAAATAATGACCATTAAAAACTATCAGATCGACAAAATCCTGAAACAACTCGGGATAGAAGACGAAAATTCAGGTGCAACCACAGGCACACGATGGCTCGCTACCCAAGGCGGGCCCAATCATTCATATTCACCTGCCGATGGGCAGAAAATTGCCACCGTAAATCAGGCGACCTGGGAAAATTATTTAACCGTAATGGATACTGCTACTGCTGCTTTCAAAAACTGGCGCATGGTTCCGGCGCCCAGGCGTGGTGAGCTTGTGCGGCAGATAGGCAACCGTTTGCGCGAATACAAGGAACCATTGGGCGCACTTGTTTCGTACGAAATGGGCAAGGTGTATCAGGAAGGCCTCGGCGAAGTACAGGAAATGATTGATATTGCCGACTTTGCAGTTGGTTTATCGCGTCAGCTTTACGGCTCAACCATGCATTCGGAGCGTGAGCGCCACCGCATGTACGATCAATACCACCCGCTGGGCGTGGTTGGTGTGATTTCGGCATTTAACTTTCCGGTGGCAGTATGGGCATGGAATGCCATGCTGGCATTGGTTTGCGGCGATGTGGTGGTTTGGAAACCCTCGTCAAAAGTGATGCTGAGCGCCGTTGCAGTGCATAAAATTGTTGAGCAGGTATTGCGCGACAATAACATTCCAGAAGGTGTACTTAATCTGATTGCAGGCAGCTCAAAAAATATTGGTGATGACTTTCTGGCCGACAAACGCATACCGCTCATTTCTGTTACCGGATCAACCCGTGTGGGAAGGCAAGTAAGCAAAATAGTTGGCGAACGCCTGGGCCGCAGCATATTGGAACTTGGCGGCAACAACGCCATTATTGTTTCGCAATACGGCGACCTCAATATGGCATTGCGTGCCAGCCTTTTCGGCGCAGTAGCTACAGCCGGGCAGCGTTGTACATCAACAAGGCGCCTGCTGGTACACGATTGCATTTTCGACAAATTCTCGCAGAAATTAATAGCTGCCTACAAGCAGCTGCGCATCGGGCACCCTCTCGATCCGGAAACCGTAGTAGGCCCGCTTACCGATAAAGGTGCGGTAACCACCTTTCTGGAAGCACAGGAACAACTAAAAAATGAAGGAGGAAAAATTCTGTATGGCGGTCAGGTACTCGAAGGTGAAGGCTATGAATCGGGGTGTTATGTAGTACCCTGTATTGCCGAAGCTGAAAACCACTACCATATTGTACAGGAAGAGACCTTTGCTCCCATTGTTTATCTGATAAGGTATAAAACAATTGACGAAGCCATTGAGCTGCACAACGCAGTTCCACAAGGATTGTCGTCGGCCATTTTTTCGCGCAACATACTCGAAACTGAGCGTTTTCTTTCGCACGAAGGATCCGATTGCGGTATTGCCAATGTGAACATTGCCACCAACGGAGCAGAAATTGGCGGGGCTTTTGGAGGCGAAAAGGATACCGGTGGAGGCCGCGAATCAGGATCAGATGCCTGGAAAGCCTATATGCGCCGGCAAACAAATACCATTAATTTCTCAACAGAGCTTCCTTTAGCACAGGGAATTAAGTTTGATGCATTTGAGTAACATTCTTCGCTTCAAATTGGCGTTTATTGATTAACTATATAAAAATAAGTTAGTTAACGATAAAATAGCAACGGGGTAGCTGAATCATGAACAATAACATGTTTCTGATGTTATTATTTCGCGTGATTCAATTACCCCGCTTTATTTATGGGCTCACCTGTTTCACTGCTAAAGCGCTTTTTAAATAAAGGGCACGAACGCAGTCAAAATATTAAGAAGAATATCATCTACTCCTTTCTGATCAAGGGCGGAAGCATTGTGGTAAGTTTTGTGCTAGTGCCGCTCACGCTAGGGTATCTGGGTGCCAAAGACTACGGTATATGGCTTACTTTAAGCTCGGTTGTGGCATGGTTTGGCTTTTTCGACATTGGATTGGGCAATGGATTACGCAATAAATTTGCCGAGGCCCTCGCCCGGGGTGATAAATTGCTGGCCCGCTCCTATGTAAGTACTACCTACTTTGGCTTATCAGCCATATTTGGTCTGGTATGGATTATATTTTTGATTGTCAGCTTTTTTGTAAACTGGAACAGCGTTTTCAATGCCGGTGCTGACCATTCGTCAAACCTGCATGTACTGGTCATGTTTGTATTCTCGCTGTTTTTGATCAGGTTTGTACTTAAACTGCTATCAGTCATCATCACAGCCGATCAGAAACCAGCCATCAGCAACACCTTCGACCCCATTTCGAATGTGCTTTCGCTGGTGGTAATCTATGTGTTGACACTAACCACCAAAGGTTCGCTTATGTACCTTGGACTGGCTGTTACAGCTTCGCCCGTTGTGGTTCTGCTTGCAGCTTCGTTTATATTTTTTGGCAGGGCATACCGCGATTACAGACCGTCAGTGGCATTTGTAAAACTATCACAATTCAGGGAGCTTACCGGGTTGGGTTTCCAATTCTTTCTGATTCAGATTGCCGTACTTGTTATTTTCTCGACCGACAATATGATTATAACCCAGGTTCTGGGACCCGAGCAGGTTACACCCTACAACATTGCATATAAGTATTTTAACGCCATTACCATGGCATTTGCTATCATCATGAATCCGCTGTGGTCGGCTTATACCCAGGCTTACACCCTAAACGACACCGGCTGGATCAGAAACATTACGCGAAAGCTCACCCGTTTCTGGTTGCTGATTGCCCTGGCAGTGGTGGTGATGATTGTGGTATCGGGGAAATTTTACGCTGTGTGGGTAGGTAAAAACATAGAGATACCATTTGCCATCACCTTGTTTATGGGCCTATTTATTTTGATAAGTACCTGGAACAATGTGTATATTTACTTTATCAATGGCACCGGTAAAATCAGGCTACAATTGTATAGTTCAGTCATTTCAGCGGCATTAAATATTCCGGTTTCGGTATATTTTGCACGTGATCTGCACATGGGTGCGGCAGGCGTAATACTGGCCACCTGTGTATGTTTGTTTCCGGGCACGATACTTGCGCCTGTTCAGTATTTTAAAATAATCAATAATTCAGCTTCCGGCATATGGGCAAAGTAAAAATGCAGACCTCATGAAGGAACTGTTTCAAAAAAGCATGAAAAAACTTCTGGATAAGGCCATAACAATCCTGAATAAAGGGAGTAACCGCAGTGTTAAAGCCCGGAAAAATATCCTTATGTCGTTCGTCATAAGGCTTGTAAGTATTGTTATTGGGTTTGTGTTTGTTCCATTGCTGGTGCACTATCTCGGCACATCGGAATATGGAATCTGGATAACCATGAGTTCGGTTATTGCATGGGTTAGTTATTTTGATGTGGGGATGGGCAACGGATTGCGCAATCGCTTTGCTGAGTCGCTGGCGCGTGGTGAACATAAACTGGCACGTATTTATGTAAGTACAACCTATGCCGCGCTCAGTATGATTTTCGGGATTTTGTTTGTTCTCTTTCTGGTGGTAAATCCCTTCCTTAACTGGTCCGACATACTGAACACTCCCCGTGAAATCAGTGGCGAGTTGTCAACTTTGGCTACACTTACCGTTGGTTTTTTCCTGTTACGTTTCATTCTCAGGCTGATTTCAGTAATTATAACCGCCGATCAACGGCCCGCCATTGCCAATTTATTTGACCCACTGGCCAATGTTGTTTCGCTGATTGCCATCCTGATACTGATGAAAACCACTGAACCATCACTCATTAACCTGGGACTGGTACTTGGCCTTTCGCCGGTGGTGGTATTGCTTGCTGCGTCTATAATTTTTTATACCGGGGAGTATAAAAAGTACCGACCCAGTTTCAGGCAGGTTCAGCTCAACTATTTTAAAGATCTGGTGGGATTAGGGCTGCAATTTTTCATAATACAGATTACAGTGGTGGTGATTATGTCGACCAATAATCTTATTATTACACAGGTTGTCGGTCCCGAAGCTGTAACCTCCTACAACATCGCTTACAAATACTTCGGACTTATATCAATGGGCTTTGTTATTATTACAAATACCTATTGGTCGGCTTTTACCGAAGCCTATGTTAAAAAAGATTTCGGATGGATTAAGCGCATATTGCGCAATCTGATGCGGTTGTGGGGCTTAATAATAGTAGTTGTTGCCATTATGCTGCTGTTCGCCGATAAATTTTATTTGCTGTGGATTGGCCCCAAAGTGCAGGTCCCCTGGCTTTTGTCAGTTTTTACAGCATTGTTTATCATCATTTATGTATGGTACAGCATTTTTATTTATTTCATAAACGGAACCGGTAAAATTAAACTGCAGCTATACACATCAGTAGCTGTAGCGCTGATGAATATACCG
>Ga0172375_10011663_pt1 | contig 11150 bp, 9 predicted proteins | sample LakKiv1m_FD_114537 | JGI IMG/M metagenome (GOLD analysis project Ga0172375, IMG submission 114537) | Freshwater microbial communities from Kabuno Bay, South-Kivu, Congo - kab_092012_11.1m | ecosystem: Environmental > Aquatic > Freshwater > Lake | place: Democratic Republic of the Congo... | reverse complement strand
TGGCTCGATAAGGGACGGATTGTCATGCAGGGCGCTCCGGATCAGGTCGTGTCGCGATATACGGAAGCTTTGCTGGGGGATCGGAAAGTCCAAACTCAGGAACGGAGGCAGCCTGCGGAAGTGATTTATGCCCGGCTTGTTGCATTTTCTGGCGAAGAGATTGGGGCGGTGCGGATGGATTCGCCGGTTCGATTGGAATTCGGTATCGGCTTGAATTCGGCTGCGGAGCGGTTTAGGGTTCATTTGGCTTGCTTTCATGATGGCCGGATTGTTTTTTTTGATTCGCAGCCTTGGCAGGGGACGGTTTCCGGGCGAGGCGAGTATCGGGTTCAGGCGGTGCTGCCCAAGCATTTTTTTAACGAGTTGGTTTATGAATTCCGTGTGACGGTCGAGGTGTCGGTCGGCGGCGAGGATCTTATTTGTCCGACGAATGTTCGATTGTCAATGCCGATTCATAACGTGAATCCGAACGATTCGGCTTGGGGAGACTGGCCCTGGGGAAGGCACGGGTTCATTTGTCCGAAGCTGGATTGGAAATGGCAGATTTTTTCTAACACGGTGTCCTAGAGAGGTCTGAATGCAAGACGACAAATCCATTACGATCATTTCTCCGACCAGACCGGGTATTTTGTCTGCGTGGACCGCGCTTTGGAAATATCGAAGCCTCTATGCGGAATTATTTAAACAGACGACGATGAGGCGGTTTCGAGACACAGCGCTTGGGCCGATCTGGCTGTTGTTGCGCCCGCTGATTCCTGCGATTGCTACGATGATGGTGTTTACGCGCGTGGTTCCTATTTCCACGGGAATTCCTTATCCGTTGTTTTTTATGAGTGGATACATCCTTTGGCGCGTCTTTAGCGGCATCGTTTCATTCGTTCCGCGCGCCATGAGAATGAACCGCGGCATGATGAAGAAGATGTATTTCCCGAGGCTTTTGGTGCCGCTGGCGTCTATTGGCATTCCTATGGCGGAATTTTTTGTGACTGTCGGGGTTTTTGTGACGCTGATCGTTTTTTTCTCTATCAAAGGAGAGTTTCAGTATGTTTTACGTGCGCAATTCCTGCTATTTCCCGTACTTCTTTTGTTGACTATGCTGTTGGCTGTCGGGGTTGGCATGGTAATGGGGGTTCTCAGTTTGGCTGCGAGAGATTTTCTTTATACGATTCCGTATGTGATGCAGGTGTGGATGTTGGCGACACCCGTGATTTATCACGCCGACTTGATTCCCCAAAAATGGCGGTGGCTTTTTCTTTTTAATCCAATGGCGGGTTTGATCGAAGCGGCCAAATGGAGTTTATTGGGCCAGGGTCGGTTCAACGCGTTGCATCTTTTTTGCGCCGTATTTATGGTTGCCGTAAGTTTGGTTGCGACGACTGCTTTCTTTTTGAGAGCCGAAGATGTCTTGATGGATGATATCTAATCATGAATTTTGAAAATTTTCTGAAACAGCGGGAAGCTGGGGGCGAGCCGTCAAAGTCGGGTCTATGGGTGGATTTTACGCTCCGACTCCAGAAAGCGTATGCTCCGGTTTCTCGAGGCAATCGACAGACGTGGTTACAGGCTCTTGAAAAAATGGATCGGACTCTCCATTATGGTTTTTATACCGAGCGTTCAAGCAAAAACCTTGAGAAAAAAATTACAAAAGCATCGACGTTGCGCAAGGAAGCCGCCGCGACTCTTAAGAAAACCTGTTTTTGCGATCAGCGTGACGCGGAAAATGCCGCCGCATTTGTTTTTCTTCATGCGGAAGGTCTTTTTGATGCTTACTTGGAGCTAGCTAGATCTTGGCATGTCGTTCCGGACATGCCGTCCGCGCGGCATTTTTATTATGCTTACCGGATTAAGAGTCTTCTGAAAGAAAAAGGCTTGGGTCGTGCTCGGGTTCTCGAAATTGGCGCTGGGGCGGGCAACCTGTCCTTGTTTTTGCGTCATCTCGGAGTCGTCGTCGACTACACCATTATTGATTTGCCCGAGATGCTTATCATGGCGGGTGTTTATTTGGAGGGGGAACAGTCGTGTCGTTTTTTGGAATTCCCCTCTCAAATTCCCGGTGATTCGGCAACCCATCTTCTTTCTGCAGGGCAGAATCTGGATCGGATTCCCTCGCAGATCTTCAATCTGGTCATTAACGTTAATTCGTTCTCCGAAATGCCTATACTAGAGGTGAACCGTTATTTGGAGATGATCTATCGTGTTGCTAGGCCCGGGGCAATCTTTTTCAACGTCAATAGGATTCAGAAGCATATCCAACCCGACGGCTCCGTATTTGACATGAATCCGCTTCTTTTTCCATATCGAACAACCGATAAGATCGTGATTTGGGATGTTGATCCCTTTCAGCAGTTTGTCGCGCAATTCGGTCGCGCGAAAATTCCAAAATCCACCGCGATTTTACGTGTCGCAACGGTATGATTCTTCCGGAAAAAAGGTTTAGAAAAATAGCGCCGCTACGATAAAATTATGCAAATGATCAGGGGGCGTCGATATACCTTATGAAGCGACCATTCCAGATAGACCATGTCAACGTAAATGACCTCAGCGAATGTTTTGTCATCGCCGAAATCGGTCATAATCATCAGGGCGACTTAGGGAAGGCGAAGGAATTGATCCGGCAGGCGAAGATGTGCGGTGCGGATGCCGTCAAGTTCCAAAAACGTGATAATAAGTCTCTTTATACGCGGGAATTGTATGAAAAGCCGTATGAGCACGAAAATAGCTTCGGAAGAACTTACGGAGAGCACCGGGAGTTTTTAGAGCTCGACGAAGAAGAATTCCGGGAGATCAAGCGGTTTTGCGGGGAGATCGGCATTCTTTTTTTTGCCACAGTTTTCGACATTCCGAGCGCCGATTTCATGCATCAGCTCGGCGTACCGGCCTATAAAATCGCGTCGGGTGATTTGAAGAATCTTCCGCTGATTCGACATGTCGCGCGATTTGGGAAACCGCTTCTGATCAGTACGGGCGGCGGCTCTCTTGACGACATCGAAAAGGTTTTTAACGAAGTGACGCCGCTTAATCCGCAACTTTGTTTTATGCAGTGCACGGCTTCCTATCCCACACTTCCCGAAGATATTCATCTTCGGGTCATCGAAAGCCTCCGCCAGCGTTTTCCGGATACCCTCATCGGTTTTTCCGATCATTACAACGGGATTGCCATGGCGGTCGCGGCGTATGTGCTCGGGGCGCGGGTCATCGAAAAGCATTTTACGCTCAATCACACATGGAAGGGGACGGATCATCCGCTTTCGCTCGAGCCCATAGGTCTACAGAAGATGGTGAGAGACCTGCGGCGTCTCCGGCTGGCTTTGGGCGATCCGACTAAAAGGCCGCTTCCCTGCGAGACTCCCAATCTGGTCAAAATGGGGAAGAAGATCGTGGCCGCCCGGGCTTTGACGAAGGGGCATCTTCTTGCGGTCGAGGACTTGGCCATCAAGTCTCCGGGTGACGGGATCTCTCCGGATCAAATCGATGCCCTTATCGGTCGAAAACTTTTGTTAGATCTGGCGGAAGACGCGACGATCCTTCCCGAGTTCTTTGAAGGTAGAAAACGTTCCCAATGAGAAGCTTTTCAGGTAGAGCATGAACCGGATTTCAATTTCTCTCAAAAAAAAGATCCAACGGCTACGACTGGTCGTATTCGATTTTGACGGGGTTTTTACCGATAATCACGTCTATGTTCTCGAAGACGGGTCCGAAGCGCTTCGTTTTTGGCGCGGAGACGGGCTGGGGCTTGAGCGGCTTAGGCGGGCCGGTATGGACTTGATGGTGCTTTCGACCGAAAAGAACAAACTCGTCTCGAGCCGTTGCGCCAAGCTCAAAATCAAATGTATTCAGGGTGTTTCAGACAAAGTTGGGGTTCTTAAGTCTGTTTTGAATAAAAAGAAGATTCCGTTTTGCTCCGTGGCGTTCGTCGGAAACGATATCAACGATCGGGAGTGCCTGAAACAGGTGGGGGTGCCCGTCGTTGTTTGTGACGCTCGCAAGGAGGTTTATCGTCTTGCGGTTTATCGAACGCGAACCCGGGGAGGAAAGGGGGCCGTGAGAGAAGTGTGCGATCTCATCGCCGCCATAAAAAAAGCATGACCGCCAATCGAATTTTTTCTCTCAAGAACAAAACAATCGTCGTGACCGGCGGTCTCGGGAAGCTCGGAAAACATTTTTCAAAAGCGCTTGCGTCCCAAGGGGCGCGTGTGGCGATTTTTGATCTTTCTGAGCGCGTGTTTTCGGATCGAAACATCTGCGTTTTTAAAGCGGATGTGACGAACAAGTCTTCGCTCGTGGAGGCCTTGCGGAGGGTTGAAAAGAAATGGGGCGTTCCGTACGGCCTGTTGAATGCTGCCGCTTTGGATTCGCCGCCCGATTCGCCCGCCGAAGAGAACGGGCCTTTCGAGACTTATCCGGAATCTTCCTGGGACCAGGTGATGCGCGTCAATGCCAAGGGAGTTTTCTTGGCCTGTCAGGTCGTCGGCGGACGGATGGCAAAGGCGGGGCGGGGATCTATCGTCAACGTCAACTCGACCTATGGTTTGGTGTCTCCGGATCAGAGGATCTATGCGTATCGCGGGAAAGGCCGTCGGGCTTTTTACAAACCGTGCGCGTATTCGGCGTCCAAATCGGCTCTCGTCAATTTCTCGCGCTATTTGGCCACGTACTGGGCGTCTCGCGCCGTTCGGGTGAATACGCTGACCCTGGGGGGCGTTTTTAATCACCAAGACCGGAATTTTCTAAAAGGGTACGCGGCCCGAGTGCCGATGGGGCGGATGGCGTATCCCGACGAATACAACGGAGCGGTCATTTTTCTTTTGTCGGAAGCTTCGTCCTACATGACCGGTTCCAACCTCGTGATCGACGGAGGGTGGACGGCGTGGTGATGCGATTGTTTCCCTCCGAAATCCCCAACTTAATCGCGGGCAAAGAAAAACGAGCCAAAACCTTTTTTGAAAAGAGGAATCCCCATGACGGGCGGACCCTCTCAAAGGTTTCCCGTTCGGGGGAAACGGAGATTGAGGCGGCGGTTTCGGCCGCGTCGGCCGCGCAGCGTCTGTGGGCCGAGGTCCCCGCGCCGCGCCGCGGAGAAATTCTTTTTCGGTTTGCAGATCTACTCAAGACCCAGAAAGACAAAATCTCCCGAATCGCCGCTCTCGAGACCGGGAAGTCTCTCAAAAACGCTTACGGAGAGACGGACGGTTCGGCCGCGCTCGGACTTTTTTTTGCGGGCGAGGGGCAAAGGCTTTATGGCCGAACGACGACGAGCGCGGTGGCGGGTCGGACCGTTGCGACGGTTCGCGAACCCGTGGGTGTCGCCGGCCTCATCGTTTCCGCCAATACGCCCGTTCCCAATCTAGCTTGGAAGGTTTTTCCGGCCCTGATTTGCGGGAATGCCGTCGTTTTGAAAGCGGCGGAGGATGCGCCCGCAACCGCGTGGTTTTTCGGTCGACTGGCTTCCGAGGCGGGTTTGCCCGACGGTCTTCTCAATGTCGTACAAGGCCTCGGAGAAGAGGCCGGCGAGGCTCTCGTACGACATCCGGACGTGGCCCTTATCAGTTTTACGGGCTCGACCGCGGTCGGCCGGCGTATCGGGGCGTTGGGGGGCGAACGTCTGGCGAAAGTTTCTCTGGAGTTGGGAGGAAAAAATCCGTTCATCGTGTGTGAGGATGCGGATCTCGATCAAGCGCTCCATTGGGCGATTCTCTCGGCATTCAGCAATGCGGGCCAGCGCTGCGCTTCGGCGAGCCGAATCATTGTTTTTGACAAAATTTATGCGAAATTCCGCGCCCTCCTCCTGACTCGAACGCGAAAACTTAAATTGGGCGTATCGGATGCCGACGATTTCGGGCCGGTCGTCAACGAAGACCAGCTTTCTCATCTTCTCGAGGCGGTTACGGCCGCGAGAAAACGCGGAGCCAAGGTGATTGCCGGAGGCAAACGACTTATGGATGCCGCTCATCGAAAAGGTTATTATCTCGCGCCGACTTTGCTTGAGGGCGTCAGAAGGTCCGATCCGCTTTCTCGCGAGGAGCTCTTCGGGCCCGTAGCCGTTTTATATCGCGCGAAGCATCTTCGCGAAGCGCTCGAGATTGCGAATGATTCGCCGTACGGATTGACGGCGGCCATTCACACACGCAGTCTTGAACGCGCGTTCTTTTTTACAAAACAAATCTTGGCCGGCGTTGCTTGCGTCAACGCCGGAACATTCGGCTCCGAACCGCACCTTCCTTTCGGGGGAGTGAAGGCTTCGGGTAACGGGACGCGCGAGCCTGGCACGGAAGCTCTCGAGGTCTATTCGAATCTTAAAAATATTTATCTCAATGCGGAATTCACAGGATGAAAGAACGCCTTAGAATCGTGGCGCTCGTTCCGGCGCGATCCGGTTCAAAGCGGCTTCCACATAAAAACATCGCACCGTTAACGGGCGTTCCTCTCATGGCGTACACGATTCGAGCCGCGATTGACAGTCGATTATTTGCCGACGTCGTCGTTTCCACCGATTCCGAGAAGTATGCGGAAATCGCACGCCACTACGGCGCCGAGGTGCCGTGTTTGCGGCCTTCCCGGTTGGCGGGAGAAAAATCCTGCGACGTCGAATGGGTCGAGCACGTGTTGAATGCGCTCAAAGCCCGGGGTCGCGAGTATGATTGCTTCAGTATTTTGCGCCCCACCAGCCCTTTTCGTTTGTCGACGACGATCCGACGCGCGTGGAAGGAATTTCGGTCTCATAAAAACATCGATTCGATTCGAGCCGTCGAGCCCTGCAAACAGCATCCCGGGAAAATGTGGGTGTTGGCTTCAAGCGGACTTTTAAAGCCGCTTCTCAAGCAGCCGTGTTCGGGCGTTCCGTTCCACAGCACGCAATACGCCGCGCTTCCGAGGGTGTATGCTCAAAACGCAAGTCTCGAGATCGCATGGACCCGAGTCGTCACTTCGGAGCGCTCTATCTCGGGGAGTCGGATCGCTCCTTTTTTTACGAAAGGCTTCGAGGGAGTTGATATCAACGAGCCCCGGGATTTGTGGCTGGCCGAGAGACTCGCGCAAAAGCAAAAGGCCGAACTTCCGACCGTGCGTTCCGTGAAACGATTTCGATGAACCTCTCGTTTGTTCCAAAAGCCGAATTTCGACGGATCCGATCTCTACCTCTTACCCCCGTTCAAAAAGCGGCCCTTTTTGCCGATGCATGCCGGCTCAACGTGCTTTACATGGTGATGCGCGCGGGTTCGGGGCACTTGGGGTCGAGTTTCAGCTGCCTGGATCTGGTTGCTTGGATTTATCTCAACGAACTAAACGAAGGAAAAAACAGGAACGCCGTTTATTTTTCGTCAAAAGGACATGACGTTCCCGCTCTGTATTCGGTGTTGACGGCGCTGGGACTTCTCGATTTCGACAAGATACACCGGCTTCGCGTGCTCGGCGGACTTCCGGGACATCCGGATATCGGGACGCCCGGGATCGTTTGCAATACGGGTTCTCTCGGGATGGGTGTTTCGAAAGCTAAGGGGATGGCTCTGGCCGCACGTCTTCGGGGACGGAAGAAAAAGATTTTTGTTTTGTGCGGTGACGGCGAGTTGCAGGAAGGGCAATTTTGGGAGTCTTTGGTTTCGGCCGCAAATCGCGCGCTCGACGAGATCGTTCTCATCGTAGACCATAATCAAATTCAATCCGACACCTGGGTGAAAAGGGTAAGTGATTTAGGGGCTCTCGAGCAAAAATTCAAGGCGTTTGGCTGGGACTGCGTGCGATGCAACGGTCATGATTTCAACGCGATCAAACGTTTTGTCGGACAAAAGGCCGGGCGCGGACCGCGCGTGATCCTCGCGGATACGTTGAAAGGAAAAGGGGTCTCTTTCATGGAGCCTTCTCGGGCCATGGCCGGCGGAAGAGATCGTCTTTATCGCTTTCACAGCGGCGCCCCTTCATTCGAGGAATATGAGAAGGCTTTGAAGGAGATTCATGACCGCGTCAATCAAAGACTTCGGATCCTATCGGTAAAACCGCTTGCTCTACGAGACGTTGAGGTACCCGATCGAGTCAAAAAACCGAACCTTCAAAGCTGCGTTGAGGCTTATTCGAAAGAGTTGGCCCGGCAGGGATCTCTTCGAAAGAACCTTGTCGTACTGGACGCGGACCTGGCCAAGGACTGCGGGCTTCTCGAGTTCGAACGGCTTTTCCCGCGGCGTTATCTCGAATGCGGTATCGCCGAGCAGGATATGGTTTCCCAGGCGGGGGCGCTTGCGCGGAACGGGTTTTTGCCCGTCGTTCATTTCTTCGCGTCTTTTTTTTCTACGCGCGCCAATGAACAAATTTTTAACAACGCCACCGAACGGTCGAAAATCATCTATGTCGGGACATTGGCGGGGCTTCTTCCCGCCGCACCCGGACATTCCCATCAGGCATTGCGGGATATTTCGGTGTTGGGCTCCGTGCCGGGCTTGACGCTCCTCCAGCCCGCCGATGAGGCTCAGACAAGCCAAGCGATTCGCTGGGCCGTAACGAAAAATTCGATGAGTTCGTATCTGAGGCTTTCCCATGTGGCCTACCAGACGCCTTTTAATTCTCAGAACGGTGTCTTGCGTCTTGGGATTGGTTCCGTATTACGAGGGGGAAGTGATGCGGTTTTCTTTGCTTATGGACCGGTGATGCTTTCGGAGGTTTATCGAGCGGCCGCGCAGCTTCAAAGGACTACGGGATTTTCTTTGAAGGTCGTCAATTTACCCTGGCTCAATGTACTCGATCGAGACTGGCTGCGGAGGGTCGTGGGACAGCCTAAGATTATTTTTACGCTCGATGATCACGCCATCTTCGGCGGACAAGGAAGAATGATCGCATCCGCCATTGCGGAGACGGGGATCGAGGTGCGTGTGGTTTCCTGGGGCATCGAGGGGATTGCACCGTGCGGTCAGCCGGCGGAGGTTATGAACGCATGCGGTCTCGATGCCGAGTCTCTCACAAAACGGATTCGGCGGGAGGCCCGGCGTTGAGGCTAAAGGATCTGCCCGACCGCCTCTTCAAAAAAATCCGCAATCAGGTCATTCCCGACCGCGATTGGCTACCGCTCTTAAAAAACCATTCGGCCCCATGGGAAGAAGCCAAGGCCCGGGCAGACGGTCCGCGAGTTCTCATTGCGACCGGAACGGGCGGACATCGGGCCGTCACCCCCGTCGAGAGTCTTTTGGCGGTTTCGCTTACGCTCCGGGGCGCGCGCGTCGAATTCCTTTTGTGCGACCGGATCCTGGGCGCGTGTCTTCAAATGGTATCCACCGACGAGAAAGTTCCCGGGGAATTTGTCGCGCGCGGCCCCGCCGCCGCGCTGTGCGAGGATTGCTCGACTCGCGGGCGTGCATGCTACGACCCGCTCGGCCTACCGGTTCGCTTTTACGGAGATTACCTAACCGAAGAGGAGCGGCGTGAGTGTGCGGAGCTGGCAAACAGCCTTCCCTACGACAAGATTCCAAGTTTTCGCCTCGAAGGAGCGGCGGCGGGCGAGCACGCGCTCGCCGGAGCGCTCCGTTATTTTGCCCGGGGGACTTTGGCCGGCGAGCCTCAAGGAGAGGCGGTTTTGCGCCGTTATTTTTTCGCGGCGCTCTTGACGGTGCGGTCCATAGATCGCCTTTTGACCGAGGAGAAATACGACACGGCCGTTTTTCATCACGGCATTTACGTTCCTCAAGGGCTTGTTGCCGAGGCCGCACGAAAGCATTCCCTTCGAATCGTTAATTGGAATGCGGCTTACAAGAAAAAGTGTTTTATTTTCAGTCACGGGGATACGTATCACCACACGCTTATGGATGAGCCGGTCTCTGCTTGGGAGAATCTCGAGCTCGGCCGGCGACATGAGCAAAGCCTCTCCGACTATCTCAAAAGTCGCTGGACGGGCCGATTGGATTGGATCTGGTTCCATGAGAAACCGGACTCGGAAGCGTCGCGACTCGTCAAAGAGACGGGCGTCGATCTTTCGAAGCCCTGTGTGGGCCTTTTGACGAACGTGATCTGGGACGCTCAGCTGCATTACCCAGCCAACGCGTTTAAGAACATGCTTGAGTGGATTTTTGAAACGATCGAGTATTTCGGTCAAAGGCCGGAGCTTCAGCTTCTGATTCGGATTCATCCGGCCGAGATTCGGGGCACGCCCAAATCCCGGCAGCCGATGGCGGAAGAGCTTCGGCGACGTTTTGGGAAGTTGCCTCAAAACGTTTTTCTTATCCCGCCCGACAGCCGCGTGAGTACCTATGCGGCGATGGAGCGTTGCGATTCCGTCATCATTTATGGAACGAAGACGGGCGTGGAACTTGCGGCAATGGGAATTCCGGTCGTTGTCGCCGGAGAAGCCTGGATTCGCAATAAAGGGCTCACGCGCGATGCGCGCACGCGGGACGAGTATTTTAAACTGCTCGACGGTTTGCCGGCCGGCCGGCGCTTGAGTTCGGAGGAGTTGGCGCGTGCGCGAAAATATGCTTTTCATTTTTTCTTTCGCCGAATGATTCCCGTGAATGCTCTCGAACCTCGTCCCGATTGGCCGCCTTATTGTCTGGGGGTGCGCGATTTCAAGTCTCTTCAAAAAGGGTGCGATCGGGGCCTGGATGTTATTTGCGAAGGAATCTTGGGCGGACAGCCGTTTATTTATCCGGCGGAGCGCGTATGAGAATTGCCATCGACGCGCGGGAATTGGAGGGGGCGCCCACGGGGGCCGGGCGGTATCTTTACGAAATATTTTCGCGTTGGCCCGATTCGTTATTTAGGCGTCATGATTTTTATTTATATTTCAAGAACAGGATCCCTTCGGATTCTTTTTTTTGCGATCGACCGGTCAAAAAATACATTCTCTCGGGTCCGGATCTTTTTTTTGAGCAAGTCGCTTTGCCGAGATCTTTCAAGCGTGATCACATCGACGTTTTTTGGGGCCCGAACGGCGCGTGTCCCCGTATGGGGCGTACCCCGTCGGCGGTGAATATCCATGATCTTTCTTATTGCGTTCAGCCCGACTGGTTTGCCCCCAAAGAAAGGGTCGTCCGCGCGCTCCGCGCGCGTTTGGCCGCTGCATCCGCAACGACTTTGATCGCGATTTCGCGCTGTACGGCCAAAGACATCAAAACTTTTTTTCCGCGAACCCGAGCCACGATACAAGTCGTCTATGCGGGCTCGGACCATTTGTCGCC
>Ga0172375_10011662_pt1 | contig 11150 bp, 12 predicted proteins | sample LakKiv1m_FD_114537 | JGI IMG/M metagenome (GOLD analysis project Ga0172375, IMG submission 114537) | Freshwater microbial communities from Kabuno Bay, South-Kivu, Congo - kab_092012_11.1m | ecosystem: Environmental > Aquatic > Freshwater > Lake | place: Democratic Republic of the Congo... | reverse complement strand
TTTTTGCTTGAACATCCGTCTGATTCAGCATTAGACTTTTACAATTCCAGTAATCATCCCAATTATTTCTTCTTTAGTTGTTTTACTGATCAAACGGTCACCAACTTTTTTCCCCTGCCTGAGAACAAAAATCCTGTCAACCAGTGAAAATACTTCTTCTAATTGATGACTGATAATAACTATGGTGTGCCCCGATGCCTTTAGATCCCTGATCAAGCTTATCACTTCACCCGTTTCCCTCACGCCAAGAGCAGCTGTAGGTTCATCCAGGATAAATATTTTTGAATCTTCCAGTATTACTCGCCCAATCGCAATTGCCTGCCTTTGTCCTCCAGACAGGAAGCCTGCTGTTATCCTTGGTGATTTAACTTTGACTTTTAATCTATCCAAAATCTTTTTCGTTTCTGTTTCCATTTTTTCTCTATGGATAAAAAAACCGCTCCTTACCGGCTCTTTACCAAGAAACAGATTCGTAGAAACATCCAGGCAATCAACCAGTGCTAAATCTTGATAAACGGTACCGATACCAAGATTTCTAGCTTCCCTTGGATTATGAAGAGTTGTTAACTTGTCATTAAAATAGATATCCCCTTTATCCGGTGCAAAGACTCCGGAAAGAATTTTTATGAGAGTTGATTTACCTGCACCATTGTCACCTACAAGAGCTACAATCTCATTGTTATAAACACTAAAATCGACATTATCAAGTGCATGAACGTGGCCAAACCATTTGTCTATACCCTTCATATAGACCAGGCATTTACTCGGGCCCGTTTCCTTATTATTTTCATAACTTACTAAATTTTCATTATCCATTTTATTAAATCCTTAAGATTTCCATTTATAATTCTAACCTTAACAATGATTTAGCGGTTTTAGTAATTCCATGTAATATTTAATTCCATTTCCTGGTTAAATTTGCTTGTCTTTGGATCAACTAATCTGATCCAAAGACAAGCAATAAAATAAGATCAAGCTCAAATCAAAGAAATATATTATTCTTTATAAAATTCTGCATAACTTGGGTGCTCTTTAATATTATTCTGGTCATAGTATTTAAATGGCACATGCATAACTTTTTCCACTGGTTTGCCTGTCCAGTAATTGTTGAACTGGTCAACAATGGAAGTCCCCCATGCTTCGTAGAAAGCCTGATCAAATGTTGCCCATACATCACCCGCTATTATAAGATCCATAGTTTCTTTTGCACAGTCAACGCCTAGTATGGTGACTTTACCTTTCTTTCCTGTTTCTTCCAGAGCAGTTGCTGCAGCTTGTGCTACAAAGCCTTCATTAGCCCATATAAAGTTGATTTCAGGGTATGCGGTGAGGGCATTCTCTATCATTTCAAGACCTTTGTTATGATCGCTATTTGTTTCGATTACCTGTACAATCTTCAGACCTGGATAATCTTTTGCTGCTTTCTCCTCGAAAGCCTTCCTGGACTCCAGTTGATTAGGCGTATCCAGAGAAGTGCAGGCTACTAAAATATTTGCTTTTCCTCCAGTTTTTTTTGCAATTGCATCAGCAACCTGTACTCCCCATAAGGAGTTGTCTGAAAAACCTGCAGTTATTACATTTGGAAGATCAATACCGGCAGTTAGAGCTGCCTCGCCAATCAAAATGCCTGCATCATTTGCTCTGGAATATACATCCTTGTACGAATCCGGAACCAATGGTACAGCTATAATCGCATCCACGCCCTGTGCAATTGCGGTATCCATAAGATCCAGCTGCATTGCAGTGTCCACTGCATTTGGACCTACAACGGTACCTTTGTATCCATATTTCTTACATTCATCCAGAAACCCCTTATGAGCCAGATTCCAACCATAGTAAACATTCAGCAAACATGTTACATAAGTAATCTCTTTCGGTTCTTCGGCAGATGCTGTAGTTTCAGCTACGGTTGTAGGAGCTGCGGTGGTTTCTGCCGCAACTGTTGTCTCTGCAACTGCAGTGGTTTCTGAGGTTGCTGAAGTTTTACAAGAAACTCCTGCAAAAATCATAATTATTGCAAGAGTAATTATTAAAATAGGAAACATTTTTTTCTTCATAATATTTACTCCTTTTAAAAATTTAGGGAAATATATAAAATAGTAACGAGATTTGTTTTAAGATTGGGGTCCTACGCCTAGCCTTAAACAAATCTCTTTCTTTTTATCATGAACCACCTCTCTTTCTTTTAGTTATTGTTACATTAATAATTTATAACCGATAACCTCCTTTCTTAAATTTTTTATTTATAGCTATAGAGAATTCCTGATAATTAAATCTGTGGGTTCGAGTATCTGGACCTTTGTTGGCTGGTTTATCAGTTCGGCTGTTTTTATACCCATTTCATACCAATTAATTGAAACTACAGTAATTCCATTTTCAATTACTTCTTTCATAGGTGTATCATTATATGAAATAATCCCGATGTCCTTGCCTATTTCCAGTCTTTTTTTCTTTGAGGCTTTTATAATATTTACCAAATCATCATCTGCAATTATCAAATATATTTCTTTTTCAGCGACTTTTTCTATTTCTATTGATTTAGTAATATTTGATTGAATATTGTTTTTCCTGGTAAATCTTAAAAAAGCATCTTTAATGCACTCAGGAGCATGTATATCATCAGGAAAAACAAGGGTCATTTTTCTATATTTATTAATTAAATCAATGCCTTTATTCAGGGCCTTTTCAAGCTCATGGTTATGATTTTGATAAATAACTGAACAATCTCTTGTGGCATATTCTTCCAAACTATCCAATTCTTCTGCACGGTCTAATATAAGCAATTTCTTTTGATCCGCTTTTTGTAAAGTTTTTCTGACAAGAGTATTCGGAAAAGGAATTACAATATAATAATCGTAATTTTCCAAACTCTCTTCTAACATTCTTTTAAATATGTTGGCGTTAAAATTATAAAAATAAAAATCTAAATCTATTCTGCTGCCGATATTATTTATTATCCCTTTATATAGATTTTCCCTGAATGGCATTTGCAAAACATCAAATAGTATAAAAACCTTTTTATCATAATCTATATAATCATTTTTTATATAAAAAAACTTTCCATGCTGGGATCCAATTATGTTCATATCTTTTAGTCTATCGTAAGCCTTGACAACCGTATCTTTTGCAACTCCATATTCCTGGACAAGACTATTCAGCGAAGGAAGAATATCACCTTTTTTCAAAATTTTATGTTTTATTTTATCAAGTGTGATATTAGCTATCTGCTGATATTTAGGTGTTTTTGATTTCGTGTTTATTTCAGTCATTTTTATAAGATTTATTATACTGTACTGTACTGTTATATATTAAAAAATGGAATTTGTCAATATTATTGCAAGAATTTGTCATCTAAAATTTAAAAGTGCACACTTTTTATATAAGATTTAAAATTTAAAAGTGGAAGCAAATAAACAGATTAAATAAAATATTTCTTTAAATCTTAAGAAGGAGTTGATATGCCCAAGGAGTAAAAACAAATATGACCAACAGCGCCATTGTATATTATCATGATAGAGCTGCCGGCTTATTAACTCGATTTCCCCATAAGCCAGCTTGGAATAAATCTTCTTAAAATTCCTTCTTCACTGCTTTCTGGAATTGAGTCCTTGTCGATTAATAATATTTACAATAGGTATAAAATAGGTATAATTAATATATCATGGATTTTGAGTTTGATAAAAATAAAAGTGAGTCAAATAAAAAGAAACACGGCATTAATTTCGATGATGCAAAAAAATTGTGGGAAGATTTCGATTATGTAGAATTCCTGTTATAACAAGTGATGAACCGAGATTCCTTGTAATAGGTAAGATATCAGGGAAACACTGGACAGGAGTGATAACTTATCAAAGTGAAAAGATCCGGATTATTTCGGTGCGAAGATCCAGAAAGGAGGAAATTGATATTTATGAAAGCTAATGAATTTGATAAAAAATTTGATGAAAATAAAGGTGTAGCAGAACATCTTGATCTATCTAAATTAAAAAGACCAAAGCAAGAACAAAAGAGAGTTAATGTAGATTTTCCTTTATGGATGATCGATTTACTGGATAAAGAAGCCCAAAGATTAGGAGTACCAAGACAGTCGATTATTAAGGTCTGGGTAGCTGAACGCCTTGAAAAGGTTTCTTGAGTGGCTGGGCATAGTAGACAGAGTTAGAACTAAATTGCTGAGTTTAAATGAAGATATGTTTTTGTCAGAACTGAATTTTTTAAAACCTTAACTATACATAAACCTTACAACTACTTGACTGATGTTAGGTTTAATTGATATAATCCTAACAACTTTAATTAATATAATAATTTTATCAATGAATATAGGTAAATTAATTCAACAACCAGGAGGATATAAAGCTTTTATTCCGGAAAAATTTCCTCCTGACAAAAAAATAATTATAAACACAAAAACCCAGCAGCTGCATGCAAGAGCTGTGCTTATGCTTGGAAAACTTGATGGTATAACACAGCTGCTGCCTGACCTTGATTTCTTTATTCTAATGTATATAAGAAAAGAAGCTGCAAGATCAAGCGAAATCGAAGGTACAAAGGCTACTATTATAGATGTAATAAAAAAAGAATCAATGATTGAACATAAATTTCCACAAGACGTAGATAGAATTCTTCATTATATTTATGCAATGGAATATGGTCTTAAGAGGTTAAAGGCATTACCTTTATCACTTAGATTTATCAGAGAAATTCATAAAATACTATTAGAGGGTACCGAAGATGCACCAGGTAAGACACCGGGTGAATTCAGGAATTCGCAGAATTGGATTGGTGGTGGTTCTTTAAATACTGCAACTTTCATTCCTCCTCCACCATCAGAGATTTACAGGTGTCTTGATGACTTGGAGAAATTTATATATTCAGAAAATAATTACACATCGCTTATTAAAGCTGCACTTGTCCATGCACAGTTTGAAACAATTCATCCTTTCCTTGACGGCAACGGAAGAACAGGAAGACTATTATCTACTTTTTATCTTTGCAAATTAGGGATTCTTGAAAGACCGGTACTTTATCTTTCAGATTATTTTTTAAAGAATCGTACTCAGTATTATAACAGCCTGGCTGGATATCACAGCGAAAAATGCGATATTGATTCCTGGCTAAATTTTTTTCTTGATGGTGTAGCTATTATAGCAGAGGAGGCAATTGATATATCAAAGAAAATAAATGTTTTAAGAATAAATGATCTGTTAAAAATTCAATCTCTTGGCAAAAGAGCAAAGAAGGCAATTCTTGTTCTTGAAAAATTATATAATCTGCCAATTATCACTGTTAAAAATATAGAGCAGTGGACCGAACTTTCCCGCCCTCAGTCAAATGAGCTTACAAAAAAAATGGTTGAAATTGGAATATTAAAACAAATAGATAAAGAAGTAGAATATGGACGTCAATTCTGGTATAAAAATTATTTGGATTTATTCACAGGTAAATAAAAAATCATAAATATTAAGTTTGATATACATACCATATTGGCTGGGGAGACAGGACTCGGACCAATCGGATCGTATGTTCTCTTTTGCTAATTTTCTCTTTTGATAGCTCATTAATCTTAAAACCACTCCCCCGAATTTTTAAAATTGAAGATATTTTAACTTTATCAGGCTAATTACTATTTTGGTTGGCTATAAAAAAAGATTATGCTTCTTTGGTATGCTTAAGGAGTAAAAACAAATATAACTAACAGCGCTATTGTTTATTATCGCTTCCACAAAAAAATTAGAAGTGCCTAAGCCAATTAAGCACTTCTAATTTAATATCCCTATTAGATGGGGGTAATTCTTAAACCCTTACTAATTTTTTAGAAGTTCTTCTGAAATGTCTACTGCTGATGATGCATCAGGAGCATAACCGTCAGCACCAATGCTGTCAGCATATTCCTGTGTTAATGGAGCACCACCGATAATTACTTTAATGCTCTTTGTAGCCGGATCTTTTCTGAGAGCTTCTATTACTTCTTTCATTGACGGCATAGTAGTTGTAAGTAAAGCTGAAAGACCAACAATATTGGCTTTGTTGCTTTTTGCAACTTCTACAAACTTATCAGCCGGAATATCTACTCCAGCATCAATTACTGTAAATCCAGCGCCTTCAAGCATCATTGCTACAAGATTCTTGCCAATGTCATGCAGATCGCCCTGAACTGTACCAATAACTGCAGTACCTTTTGTTGGTGCGCCTGATTCTGACAGAAGCGGTTTCAGAATATCCATTGCTGCATGCATAGCCCTTGCTGCAATTAAAACTTCGGGGATATACATTTCATTTGCTTTAAATTTTTTTCCAACAACATCCATGCCGGCAATTAAGCCTTCGCTTAATATATCCCCTGCCGGTATCTTTTTGCCTACTAAATCCTGGGTGATTTCCTTGCTCTTGATGTTGTCACCCTTAAGGATTGCGTCGGCAAGATCCTGATACTTTGCCATTTTTTCTCCTTTTTTTGTTAATGACTAATATAGCTTGAATAATAATAGCAAAAATAGTTCAAAAACAAAAAAGAAACTTAAAAAAAATTGGACTCTGCTATTTTTGTATTGTATACTTTTTTCAAGATGCAAAATAGTTGTAAAGAAAATTTTGATGAGTTAAATAAAAAAGTCCTCGGGTGTAAAAAATGCCTGGACCTTGTTGAATTAAGAAAAAATCCTGTTCCCGGAGTTGGTGCATTAAATGCAAGGATAATAATCGTAAGCGATTATCCAAAAAAAGACGGTGCTGAAATTACCGGAGTCCCTTTTACAAAAGATGAATCCGGCTTGCTTATCAGAAAAATGATAGAAGATTCATCCCTTTCTCTTGAAAATGATATCTATCTGACATATCTGGTTAAATGCACACCAAAGAAGAAGGTGAACGCCGGTACGGGTGAAAAAATAAGCGATTTTGCTCCTAAAAAAGTTCATAAAGAAAACTGTGTACCTTACCTTATAAAAGAAATTACTATTTCAACCCCGCATATTATGATTTCGCTTGGTCTTGATACAACCAGATTTATTTTAAAATATTTGTTCTCTGTAAATAAAAAATTCAAAGATATGAGCGAACTGCATATGAAAATTTTCAAGAATCCTTCATTTAAACTTGTTCCGTTTTACCAGCCCGATGATGTTATAATCCATAAAAAAATCACCCTGGAAAAATACATGAGTGATTTTGAGACATTGTCCAAGCTTCTTAAAGTTGTATAAATAAAATTATCAGTTTATAAATTTACAATTTATTTTTGCACCAGGTATACTTTTATTTTCCTTCTTCCATAACGGTAGCAATCCTCAAGGCTTTCAAAAACAAGATCAATCCTGTTGCCTTTGATCCATCCTCCGGTATCTGCCGCCAGTGCTTCTCCATACCCCTGTATATATAGTTTTGTTCCAAGAGGAATAACCCTGGGATCAACAGCAACAATTCCTTTTTTGGCACGAAGTCCTATTGCAGTTATCCCATTACCGTTTAAACCGCCTCCACCGCTAAAATATGCAGTGGCAACCATATCCCACTCGCCAACCAGTACCAGACCTGGCGGCTGGATCTGACTTATCCTTGCCTTGATTTCAGCAAGCAGATTTATAAACTTGGATTTTTCACTTTTTACCTGAGAAAGCAAGGTCTGTTTATCCTGTAAATATGCAGTTAAGATATCCTTCTCTTTTATAATTTGTTCCTTTAGTGCAGAGATCCTATTTTTTGTATCCTCGGATTTTCTGAAAGTCATTTCATATCTTTCTTTTTCGCTTTTTAATTCCTCCATGAGCGAATTGCTTTCCCTTATTATTCGTCTGTAAATGTATATCACAGTTGCAACTTCATTTAAATTTTTAGCCCCGATAATAAGTCTTGCAACATCGTCATTGTTATACTTGTAAGATTTTATGGCGTTTTTCTGTATCTTTTCCTTAATCCCCTTCATATTATTTTCAAGTTCTGCAGTTTTTGCATGTAAATCCTTGAGCTCAATTTCAAAGGTATCAAGCTGTTCCTGATAATTTATTATCTCTTTCTCTTTCTGATCTATCTGGGTTTCTGCAGCAACAACTTCTCCAAGCAGGTTTTGTTCATCTGTGCTCAATTTGGAAATGCTGTCCGCCAATTCCTGGAGGGTAGTAGCCTCGGCCATTTCCGGTTTTAAAAAAAATACTGTTGGGGTCACCAAAATTATAAGTAAAAATACAATAATATTTTTAAAATAAAAAAAATTAATTTTTAATTTATGAATCATTGCGGCTTATTTTTTATCATTTAATTTATACCTTTAGGGATACCTGTAATGCCCTGTAATCTTTGTGCTTCCAAGAATATCTGCCTCTGTGGTGTAACCAGGGTCGATATAATTATATATAATTTTTGGAGTCCCGTTTCTTGTTGTTGAATCAGATACGATTCCGACATTGTCGGAATACCCATCTTTATCCATATCAAAAAAAACTACATCTCCTGGCAGCCAGGAATTCAAATTTTCTTCATTTGCAGGATCAAACTTCAACGTAAGGCTGGCTGCATTTCTTATAAAAAATACTTCCATATTTTGTATTCTTCTGTAATCAATATCTATATCGGGTACATTTTGATTCCATATTGCCTTAACAGGATATTCTTTAAAATTATTTGTTATATCTTCATTAATAAGGGTTCTTAAATCAAATCCTGCCTCTTTAAAAGCTCTGGCAATTATATCGGTATTAAGAGCCCATTCTGCCGGAGGATCTCCTCCCTTATAATAATTGGATTCATTTGATTCTTTTATAAAGATATTTTTGGCTTTTATTTCAAGCTGCTTTTTTGCACCAATCAATATATCTTTGGAATCATTGTTGCCATTATGGTTTCTGTCGGTCTTTACAGGCAATTCATCCAGATCGATAAGCCGAAATCTTGGAAGTATCTTTGATAAAGCTGTTGAAGGCAAGTAAGTTTTTTTAAAACCAAACTTGCCGGTACTTAATATGACTACAAATACTATGAGAAGTATTACCAATACTATAATAAGGAATACCCCTCTAAATGATTTTCCCATAATATAAGATTAAACAACAAAATTTGATTATTTCAAATTTTTAATAAAAATAGCCGGATCGGTTATTCTGATTCCAAGGAGGGTGATGCCGGGATTTAATGTTTCCAGTAAACCAATTATTCCTAAAGATAAAATAAGCAATATAAAAAATCCAATTAAAACATAAAAAGCTTTTGGAAAACCTATAATGCCGTCTGAACTGGTTTCTTTATTTCGTTTCATAAACAAAATAATAATAAGTCTTAAATTTACTGCAGTAAAAACGGCAATATAAATTATTATGATTCCCAAGACCAGCCATCCCTGTATTGCAGCTAAACTATTTACATCTGAGTTAAGAATACTGACAATAAAATCAAAATAATACTTCTTTCCCAAATATCCAAGAAATCCCGGAATACCGATTAATGAAAAAACTGATATAAAAAAAGCAATTCCGACAAATTTATTTTTAAAAATAAAAGATTTTAAATTTTCGACAGAATCTTTACCTTTTATATCTTCAATAAAAGACATTATTAAAACTACAGGTAAAAAACAAAAACCTATAATTGATAGGTTGAAAATATTAAGCCAGTTCAGACTATCTTCCTTTATAAAACCAGTTAAAAGCATCAGTATGTTAATAAAATAACCTGACAGCATCAATGTGAAAATATAAGCAGATATCTTCCTTAAGCTCTTTGTCTTTAAGCCGGCAATTCCCGAACCTATAGAACTCATAAATATTACTGCTAAAAGAACGTATAGGATATATAAACCTGCTTTTAAATTTTTATTAAGAATTAATATTATCGGAACAAACTTTAATAATGCTGCAATACCCACAGGAAAATAAAAAAACCATAAAAAGTAAAGTGACGAAAGTTCGGTTTTGGATGCAAAACTTATGTATGGAGCCTGAAGAGGAAAAATTCCAAGATACATATAACAGGCAATTGAGACAATAATCAGACTGAAAATAATATTAATGCCTCCGGATTCAATGATCTGGAGCAACTGCAGAAAATTCCTTACATCAGACACACCGTATAAAATCGAGAAACCAAAAAACATCAATATCGTGAAGAATAAGGATGATATGAAAAATCTGGTTATGCTTTTTGAAATATTTGCTTGTAAAAAAAGTATTCTGCTTTCCTTTTCATTTGCATTATCTAAAGAACTCCTGTCGTCATTTAAAACTGTGGCCAAAGCAAAAAATGCAATTAAGAAACAGCAAAGGCTGATAAAAAACGACATGAAACTTCTTGAAATAATCAAAACAAGAGAAGAAATAACCGCAAAAAAGAAAATAATACTAATCCTGACAAAACTGTCATTTTTACTGCTGCGGATAAAAATTATGCAAAGACAGAAAACAGCAAAAAATAAAATAAAAGCTGTCATTGCTACTTCAAAAATCCCTGAAATAAATAAATCATTGGAAAATTCCCCGTTAATTTTATAGCTATAAATATTAATAAAAGAAGCACCAATAAGCATTATCGTCATCAGGATAAAAATAAAATTCTTTACCTTGTTTCTCTTCGAGATGCCAAAGAATAATGAAATAAAAATTCCCAATATTAAAAAAATAAAGGTTCCAAATGGATTTAAAAAATATGCGGTATTCTTTAGCAAATCCATTTTATTTCTCACCCAGCCATTCTTCGATGCTGAAATAAAATAAATTATTTTCAAATTCAGCTTTGCCTGTTTTAGGATTATTCAGGTTTGAATATAAATAAAAAACAATTACAAACTGAAAAATAAGTATTAAAAAGACAGATATTATAACAAATGATAAAAGCGGCGCCGAATTTTCATACAGTACTTGAGAAAAACTAAGAAAATTTATTACTGCGGAAACAGTAATAAAATGGATAGAAATTATTACAGCCGTAACACTTTTAAAGTAGACCACTCCAAATAACCCGATTATAAATAATACAAAACTTACATAAAATATAAAGGCTAAATTCAAATTACTGCTTCTTTCTAATTAATAATATTGATATTATCCATAAAAACAAAATAAAAATAAGTAAAATTACCAGAAAAATCAGTATTCCGTAGTTAAAGAAAATTTCATTTGCAATATTAGTAAGACCAACCAGAGTTATCGATTTTGCGGCATCAAATT
>Ga0172375_10011661_pt1 | contig 11151 bp, 10 predicted proteins | sample LakKiv1m_FD_114537 | JGI IMG/M metagenome (GOLD analysis project Ga0172375, IMG submission 114537) | Freshwater microbial communities from Kabuno Bay, South-Kivu, Congo - kab_092012_11.1m | ecosystem: Environmental > Aquatic > Freshwater > Lake | place: Democratic Republic of the Congo... | reverse complement strand
TCTCATTGACCAGCGAGAGTATCTTCGGTATTCCTCGTTCCATATCCGGTCCTCCCCAGTGGATTCATCGTTCGCCAAACGCCATGTACCCCATGAGAGGACCGGAAACCACTTTTTTCTCGACGCTATCTACGTATTTTCATTCGGAACACCTCTGACAAGAAATCGCGGCACCCCATAGGAGCAGACCCGGATCATTCATGAATGACCTACTGATGTGGGAAAAGGCGTGTCAACCATTGCAAAAACTGCATGGCAAGTGCATGATTCGCGTTCAGGTAGCGCTTGGTCACAGCCATTCCCAACGGAGTGCCCGGCTCCTCTTGCCACGCCAGCCATGTATGTATCATAGCCTTGGAGCGATAGCTATCACGGAATCTACGGTGCTCACTTGGAATATTCTCTATGCACGACTCCGCCCTCTCCAGCAGCACGTCGTCTTCTCTGATCAGAAATGAAATGAAATCTTCCAAGATGCCCGCCAGTCTATTGTTGGGCATGAGCCAGATTCCGACCGGGGGAAGTTCTCCACTTCCCGGAATGATGGTTCCCTCATCAGAAGGGTCGGTCGGGAGATCCCGGTATCCAGCTTCAAAAAGAGCTGCCCGGAGTGAATCCCATCGCGCAACCGGATCGACATCGGCATCAACAATCGCCCCAATAACAGTCGCGCCTGTCTGAGGCCGAACCGTTAAGTCGTCCCTGAGGCGTTCATATCCTTCTTTGGTTTCTACCTCAAAAAGAACTTTATTGTTGATAGAGTGATAGTTGCAGAGGTGATAAAGCACTTCTCGATCCTCTGGACCTTCAACAAGAAGAACTCGAGTAGACTTCGCAGGCATCACCGCACCTCAATAGACTCTCTCGTCAGAATCTCCAGGCGATGTTCATCAAAAGTGTTGGCATGTATGTTGTTCTCGTGCCGATAAAGGCGAATGAGGGCCCCCTCAGCGGGATGGGAAGATGCGGCCTTTTGAAAGGCTTCGATACAGTCCCAACTGTGTGTAGTTGCAAAGACCTGGGAGCGAAGTCGTGATGCCACCTCGAATATAAACAACCAGAGCTCTTGTTGAACACTGTAGTGGATCCCGTTTTCGACCTCATCGATGAGTAGGATTCCTCCTTTGGCATTCGCAAGTCCAAGTGCCATTTCAAAAATTCGGTTCATCCCATCTCCCAGACTCTTCAGCGGCTCCGGATTTTGGCTACCAGACCTGCGGACGAGTGCCGTTCGAGACCTCCGTCCAAGCCCCGATTCAATCAGCCGTCGCCTAGCCGATTCAATCAATGAAATGCGCTCTATCGCCGGGGCGATGATCCTAAGAGCGTCGAGAACGTCCGACTCTAAGTCGGTCAGTACAACTTTGTCCCAAAGTTCGCCAATCTCGTTTTCGCCGAAGCCTCGAGCGGGAAGATAATGGCAGTTCACAGTGCCGATGTCGCCATCTGCAATCCCCGGACGGGAAGGCCTGTAGCGAAAGATCCTTTCAGGCATGTGTATTCGACGATAGGAGTCCCCAAAGCTTACGACAACGCCCTCGAAGACATCTTGATCATTGCCGAAGCCGGAGATTTCCTTCACGACTTGCCGTCTGATTCCACCGACTTCGTCTTGTATCTGTCTGACCCAGGCAAGCTCCAGCGTGAGAGTTGACTCTGGGGTATCTACCGGACCAATCGAAAACAGTTGTGATGCCGGCTGTCCGCCTCCGTTTGATTCGCAATAGAACAGACGTCTGAGATTCCACGCTAGGTGGGGTTCGCCTTCCTCCGAAAGCTCCCTTTCAATCTCCTGGCGTGAGTCAAGCAGTTTTACAAGCTCCCAGATAGCTCCTGTTCCGGAGCATCTTATCTTGATCGCCTCCAAGGCGGTAGTCTTCCCAATGTTGTTTGTTCCTACCAACAGGTTTACGGAACCCAGGCCGTGTAACTGAAGGTCTTGAAAGGCTCTGAAGCCTTTGATATGCAACGAATCAAACATGTTGCTCTACCTTTTTGGTCAAAAGCGGATTCGTTCCACCCGGATGCAACTTGATCCCTGTAAAGCCGCTATAATCTGAAATTCGTTCAGCACCTGTCTGCCATCCTCCAGTTGCCGTCGGCAGTTTACCGCGTGAGCAAGCATGTCGAAAGCTTAGCAAGGCTAACATACTCATCCGATCATGGCAATCGTGATTTCGAGGCATCCAATTTCAATGCCAGCAAGTCCAGGGACAGCTCGCGAATCCGGGGACAACGTACTCAATTCTAAGCCCAAACCCGACCCTTGCCGTAACCTCCACGGAATTACTCGATCCTCTCCCAGCAATCGTATCCGTAACGGTGCTCACTCTGCACAGTCTACTCGACAGGGAGGCTCCACTGGGGTTCGGCCACCTCTATTGTGGCCATCTGGGCATCCGGCACAAATGGAATTTCTGTAGCAAGCATATCTTCCGCGCCTATTCGGAGGGATTCCAAGAGTTCCTCCCGGGTCTTCTCCTGGGCGTTGACGCCGGGCAAATCTATGAGCCAACCGATCCACCAGTGATCCGATTGCTTTATTACTGCGCGAAACTTCATAGGCTACCTCACGAATGGGATGGACAAGTCCTCCTTATCTTTGCCATGTCCGGATTCGCCGTTCCATTTCTTCATTGGAAATGGTTCGGCCTGAGCGTGAGTCTTCCAGGCCGCGGTCTATCATGCGGGCGAGTGCCAGTTCCCGGAGGATTTCTTCGTAGGAGCTGTCATCTGGCTGCTGCTGTACGATATCAACTATTCTCTCTTTTGCCGTTGTCATGTTTGCGCTCCAAACAATCGAGGCCCAGGAGTCGTTTGGCGATCATCGCTGCGAATTGTTTGCTTCTGTACTCTGGCACCCGAAGGGTCTTCTCGTCAAGGAATCAGTTGAACCGGCCGGGCGATGATCCCGCGACCACTGAAGCCGGGGAATGACGCGACCGATGCGGTTCCCCTTGGTCACCGCATCCTACGCGCCGTCCCACCATGCCCGGTTTATTCTGACTAAGTACTGGTTTTCGTAAATACGGTCGCGCTTGAGTGCCACTGCTGGCTCGTCCGGCAGTGGCACCCAAGGTGTGAAGTGCCCGATGACGCGTACCCCATTCTGTGATGTGACTGCACTTGGGAAACCGAGGACTACGCTTTCTCTGTGCCTTTCTCCTTCGAATAGAATTGAGCCAGGCGCTGCCTGGTTTCCGCGAAGTCGCCCGGGCTGGAGTAGCCGTTGATCGTCTCAAGGCGCAGCGCATCATCCAAGGGACGGCCGACCACATCGAGGATCGTTTCCTTGGCAGATCTGATTGCCTGTTGGCTGTTCCTCATAATCAATGATGCGTAATGCTCCGCGGTCGCCATGAGATTGTCGTGGGGAACGACGCGGCTGACTAGACCAAGGCGGTATGCCTCTTCGGCCGATACTTCGCGTCCTGTGAGCGTCAGTTCTAAAGCCACAGCAAGCCCGGCGATCGCGACAAGCCTGACAATGCCGCCATCGGCCTGGTGAAATCCGTAGCGAACTTCGAACACCCCGAACTTGGCCTTCTCAGAAGCGATGCGAATGTCGCAGGCCAAGGCCAACTCGAAGCCGCCCCCAATTGCGTGACCGTTGACCGCAGCGATGATGGGCTTTGTTATTCTGTGTTGCCCCCGTGTAATCCCGCCCCCAATACCGGTCGGAACGTTCCTGCGGACGTCGAGCATATGCGCATTCTCCCACTTGGGGATAAAGGTCTTCAGGTCGGCTCCGGCGCAGAAGGCTTTTCCCGAACCCGTGAGTATTGCGACATCCACTGATTCGTCCTTCGCGAAGTCGTCCCAGACCTTCCAGAGGCGGCTGTTCAGCTCATCATCCAGGGCATTGAGCGCATCGGGCCGGTTCAGGGTGATGTAAGCAATCCTGTTGCGTTTTTCATAGATAACAACCTTGGCCATTTGACACCTCCCATCAGAATATTGAGACGCTCCAACACACCATGACAGCTTGTCGGCCGTCACCTCGTCGCGGGGACACCTGCCTGGTCCAAAGAGCGACGGCGGCCGGTGGTAATCCGGTTGATCTGTTTGCCATCGGATACGATGGTTATTGCGCCGTCGCGGCCGGTCCACAGGATTCGCACGCCCGCGTCTTCGAGCCTTCGGAGGGTTTCCCGGTGCGGTGAGCCCTGGAGGGCCGGGTATTCCGCCGAGATCACGGCGATTTCCGGCCTGACGGCTTCAAGGAACCAGCGGGAAGTCCCTGACTTGCCGCCATGATGCGCGACCTTAAGGACCGTTGCCTTGAGATTTGCCCCGGAATCCATCAGGTCCCGTTCCCCGTCTCTTTCCAGGTCGCCCGTGAAAAGAATGGAAAAGTCACCGTACTCAACGCGCACCACCACCGATGAATTGTTCACGTCCCGGTGTGCAAGGACCTGCTTCTTGTAAGGGCCGTTGAGAAACCGGAGCGTAGCCTTCCCGAGAGGCACGGGGTCACGGGCGCTGTCCGCGGAGAGCACTGGGATCCCGCGCTCAGCAGCGGATTGGAAGATCTTCAAGAGATGCGGGGGCTGCGATGCGATGGGATTCCACCACACGCCGGAAGGCGGCACTCTCTGAATCACCGAGAGCAACCCGCCGATATGGTCCATGTCGGGATGGCTTATTATTACGCCGTCCAACGAGGCCGCTCCGCTCCACTGGAGGACAGGAATGACGATGGTCCGGCCCGCATCGAAATAGGAATTGGCCAGCCCGCCGTCAATCAAAAGCCCGTTGGAGCCGGGCGCTTTGACGAAGGCTGCATCGGCTTTGCCCACGTTGAGGAACATCGCGGTGAGTCTGTCGCGGTCCCTCGCGGTCCAGGATGATGCAGCCGGATAAACGGCCAGCGCCAGCATAGAGGCCACGGTCAACAGAATCGGAACGCGACCGGGATTGCGCATGAACCAGAGCACCCCCAGAGCCGCTGCGGTCACGCAGGCCAACTGAAAGAGGCTCAAGTTGGGGACGCGGATGGTGCTCCAAGGGAGGCCGGCGAAAAAGGCCGAAACCTTGATGGTGGCCCAGACGCAGAAATCCGCGGGTATCAACAGGAGTTGCCCCACTGCCGGTACCACGAGGCCGCTCACCGACGCCGTCAATCCCAGGCACAGCGCGGCAGTGAGTATGAAATCCGTCAGGACGTTGGCAAACACGGTATAGACGGGGAACGAACGGAAGAATTTGAAGAGAAACGGTGCAACCGCCAAAGTGGCGGCCACCGAGGTCAGACCCACGGCAACCAGCGACCAGAGGACCGGACGCAGCAATCCTCGGAGCCTTCTTACAAACGGAGTGCCCTCATCGGGGATTTCCTCGCCGTCAGTGGCCCGGAAACGCCGGATGACCACGTTTACCACGAAGAAGATGCCTGCGACCGCTGCAAAAGACAGCTGGAACTCAGGCGTAAGGATCGAAAGAGGATACAGGATCAAGATGGGCACGGCCGCGAGCGCCAGCGTGTTGAAGGAGCTCCACCGCCTGTCCATGAGAATGGCCAACGCGATGACTGAACCCATTATGGTGCTTCTGATAGCGGGCACTCTTGCCCCCACTAACAGGCAGTAGATCACTATGGCCGGGATAGAGCACAGGGCCCCAAGCTTCTTGAATGGTATCCAGAGCATTATTTCCGGCCGGATGTGCACCAGTATCCTCACCAGCAACAGAGTCAACAGGACTACCATTCCCACGTGCACTCCCGACGCGGAAAGCACGTGGACCAGTCCTGAGTCGGCAAAGGAACGGTTCAGCTCCTGTCTGATCTCTCCGCGGTCACCGAGAATGATGCCTTTGTGGATGGCCCGTACGTCAGCCCGGTCTTTATCGTCCAGGAATCGGCCGGAGTGGGACTCCAGGAACCTGGCCATTGCCCCTCGAAGCCTGAACAGAAGGGCTTCCGGAGAGATTCGCGATCCTTGACGGACAAGAGCCACACTGTCCTTACCCTGGACGGAAGCGAGCCACAATATGCCATTGTTCCGGCAATCCGTCTCCCAGTCGTATTCGCCGGGGTTGCCCCTGTTGGCCGGCTTTCTGAGCCTTGAGCGGAACGAGATTCTGTCGCCTGCACAAAGCGGCAAAGCGTCGTCACGCAAGAAAAGGCGGCCTTTCCCTGGGAGTGCCTTTCCCGACGACAGATCGGTTCCGGAATCGAGCAATAATATTCGGAAATCGGGTCCGGACCCAAGAAGGGTCGTGACCGTTGCCTCGACAGATGCTTTGGACGTAGCTGGCTGGAAATCATCCCCCCAACGCAGCTCTTTCGTGCAGAGGTGAAGACCCAGAGCAAAGAACAACAGAGCGGACGCAACCCACAGGAATCCGGACCACCTGGGCCTGAGAGTAGCCAAGAGCAACCCAAGCGCCGGGAGAAGAAACGCCTGGGACCATGCAGGAGACGGAACCTCGATGGCTGCCCCCGCCAGTATGCCTGCAGCCAATGATATTGCGGGCACGGCAACCGGATAGCGCTCCAGCAGGCTCGGGTACGGCGCAATCATTTATGATTTGCGTCCTTAGCAATAAAGTCTTGATCATCCCGTAGCGGAGTGATAATCGTGCTCCAGAGTCTTTAGTCGGACATTTGCGGCCCTGCGACAATGTCCTGTCGAAGGCTGAGGATCGCGGCCTCTCCGGCGCAATCAGTCGAAGTAAGTTGGTCTGTGGCCGCCGCGGACTACATGAACGCGGATTGCGCGGTCTGGAATCACCTGTAGTCATGGAATCGTTTGGAGCATACCTCAGAAGCCTGCGAGATGAAAAGGGCAAGACCCTCGAAGACATCGCAGAGAGCACGAAGATCGCGGTTTCGAATCTGGATTTTCTGGAAAAAGACCGCTTTGATCTGTTGCCTCCGCGCGTCTTCGTCAAAGGGTTCATCCGTTCTTATGTCCAGGAATTGGGGCTGCCGCCTGAAGAGCCGTTGGCGAAATTTGAGGAGTTCACAAAGCAGGGAGAACTGGCCGATTACGATGAAGAGCTCACCATGTTCAAGCAAATGCCTGAATCGTCCGGCTCCTTCATCACGAGCAAATGGTTTACGGTAGCGCTGACAGCGGCAGGTTTGCTGTCGCTGGGCATACTTATACTCACCGGGGCCGGCCGGCTCTATTGGTGGATAAGCAGCGCCAGGAGCGATAAGCCCGCTGCAACGGTTATTCAGTCCGGCGAACCGGCCGTGACCACGCGAGGACAGTTCGAGGCCGGTTCGAAGAAAGCAGTCTTCGGTGAGGCGCCTCGCAAGACCACGGGCAAGAGGATACTTGAGGTCAAAGCCCTGTCCAACGCATACATCAGGGTGGAACCGGACAGCGGCCCTGCGGAAGAACTAGTAATGGCGCCGGGTGACATTCAGGTGTTCACTGCCAATGAGAGTTTCCAGGTCTTGACCGGAAACGCGGGAGGAATAAGGCTGCGCTACGATGGCCGGGAGCTGCCCGTTCTCGGGACGGAGAATCAAACGCTGACGTTGACGCTGCCGTGAGAATGCTGCCGGCAGACGATCCGGAGACCACGCGTCCCAAAATACAACTGGGACCGCCCAACAATATGGAGAATCCATTGCTATGCAAACTTGGATCTATTTCTTGCGGGGGTCAGGATGAAGGAAGCTGAAAAGAAACTGCTGCTGGTGATCCCGGTTCGAGTCCAGGACGACCTGCTCCCCGTTGTGGAGTCCGAAGGCTGGCACACGATCAAGGATCTTTTCAAAAAAACCTCCACGTCGTACAATACTCACTGGAACGGCAACTACGTGCTGGATCAGGACGAGATTCCCTGGAAGGCCTCCAAGGAAGAGCTGAAATCCCTGGAAAAGAGTAAGGGACTCGTCGTGGTGCTCTCGGAAGGCAAGTACAACATCTCTGACAATGTGACGCTTTATACCGACAAGGACGGTTCCGTCTACGTGTTGGAGGATGACATCACCAGCCTTCTGGAATGATATTCGGCTCTAATGGCCCACATTGGTCGGTGCGCGGCAAGGAGCAAGATTAAATCGCGACACCGGAGATGTGCCAGTGCGACACAATAAGCCAAGATTCAGGCTGAGGGCGAGGCTCGCGGCGTTAAGGCGCCGGAGAAAAGTAATGGAATTCCTGGTGGGGCCGGCCTCGGAGGAAACGCCCCTCCTGTGCAAGGATAGGAATCCCATCCGGACCAAGCGCTGATCTCGCGAAAGCGGGGCGAGGATTCAGACCGGATGGGCTGCCAATGCGCGCGGTATAGCTTGATACAGGCCGACACGGGATTGGGAGGTTTTCCATCCCGGGTCTGTGGCCCCGACGTACCGAGACAACCTACTTGACCGTTGAAGCTCAAGAGGCAGCTTTATTTGCAGCGGCCGTTCTTGCCAAAGACAGGCGTCTAGGCCCGCGGGAGCGCTCACGGGTCATTTCCTGCATCCAGCCCCACGACGTCCGATCTTATGGAACGGCTCGGGATTGCTTGAACGACGCGCTGGCAAAGGCGGGGTGCTGTTCGCAGCAATGGCAGGGCGCTCGGGTCGCCGACTTTCAGCGCGCCGCGGATCTTGCCCTCCTGTGGATGGAGGAGGGTGTTTTTGTTCTTTCCGGGAATGACGTTGCGCGTGGAGACCGGAAACCGTACGGGCCTTTTCCTGTCTTCTTTGCCAGAGGCGAACGATCATTGTTGCAGATGCCGCTGGCAGCCATCCTGAACTCCCGCAAGCCCAGACAGACTGCGCCCGATGCACGTTGGCTCGATGCAACAGGGGATCTGGTCCGGTTCGCAATCGAGAAGGGCTACGGGATGTCGTCCAGTTACGGAACACTCCCTTATTGTGTTGCTTCGTGTCTTGCGAACGGGGGGCCGGTCGTTGCCGTGTGCCCGGTCGTGCTGCCGTTCATGGACAGCCCGGCGAATCGAAAGCTATTTCTTGACGAATACCAGGATCTTTTCCAGGTTGACCGCACTTTGTTTCTTTCGCCGTTCACTCCGGGGTCTCTTCCGCCCAAGGCGATCCGTTACGCAGAGCGGGATCGGCTCGTATCCGGACTTGCCTCGATGCTGCTCGTAGCTGACGTGAGACCCGGGGGCAACATGGAGGCAATTCTCGAAACCGCAGCCAGTGATGGGACCAGGGTAGCCGTTTCGGCCCATTACGCGAAGCGTTGGCAGGACAAGATCGAGTTGACGGTCCCCTTTGGTCGAGCCGACTCATGTTCAAAGGAAACTTTTTCGGCGCAGGAATCGGAAAAGAAACGATTTGGCTTGCAGGGTTCGTTTCCGGGAGCAGCAGACTATCTGTTCCACTACACCAGATCGTGTCCAGGGCCCTGGCCGGGACAAAGCATGGCGGATTATTGCCGGTCGCTCATCGAGGGCCGGCCCGAGTCGGCCCATACAGGCTTCGACACTCTTGTTCGAATCTTGAAAGAGGGCCTCGTTAGGGGCAGCACCAGACTCACCCGGGGGGCGAAGGCGGTCGTCTCGTTCACCCAGTGCGATCCTTTGAGATTGCAGAGCCTCATCAAATGGAGGCGCGGGCTCATTCGATGGTCCTTTGAGCCGTACGGAATTGCTATCCATAGGGAGACACTCGTTAAGCCGGCCGCTGCTCCCGTGGTTTACGGCAGCGAAGATCTCTATGAAAGACTCCCCGATGGCCGGAAGTACCTTTTCCAGTTGCAGGGTCACGGTGATGATGACTGGTCCAGGGAACAGGAGTGGAGAATCGAGGGCGACTTGAGCCTGGCAGACGTCCCTGATGATGATCTGGTGATAATTGTCCCCCAGGAAACAGAAGCGGAGGCCATTTTCAGGGATTTCAGGTACAGGGTCTTTTGCCTGGAAACGGGTGACGAGCGAATAATGCTTCAACAGGACATACCTGGTGGTCTATTATAATCTGCCTGAGCTTACATGATCTTGACGCACAACAAGCAACGGAGTCGGATCGTGACGCTCGGGTGATTCGCAGTTGTTGCCGAAGTTTCTGTCCGATTTCGGTATCTGCAACCGGTGGCGGTGTCGTTGCAGATTTTGGTGGGGCAGGCATCCTGCCTGCCCTGCAACGGCGGGCAAGATGCCCGCCCCACCGGACGAGAGCCATTATCGGACATCATTCTTGGCAATCACTATTCGTTCAGGGACTATCATGCAGTTTTACGTGGAACTGTTCTGGTCTGTGATGTTTTTTTCCGTTGGAGCGGTGGTGGGGAGTTTCCTCAATGTGGTGATAGCTCGTCTCCCCGATGGTCTTTCCATAGTGTACCCATCTTCCCGGTGTCCCGTTTGTCAACACGAGATAAGGCCTTACGACAACATCCCAATTTTGAGTTTCTTCATTCTACTGGGCAGGTGCCGCGACTGCGACAGCCCGATCTCTTTCCGCTATCCATTGGTGGAGTTGGCCGGCTCAATCCTCTGCGCGGCCCTTTATTGGAAATGGGGGCTTACACCGGCTTTCGGAGTGTTTTTCGCGTTTTGTTCGGCTTTGCTGGTGGTTTTCTTCATTGATCTCGACCACATGATCATTCCTGACGTGATTTCGCTGAACGGGATTGGCGTGGGCCTGGTCTGCTCGACCGCCGGGTGGATCCCGGGGATTGATTGGCCGCTTTCGCTTTCCGGCATTCTTTTGGGCGGCGCTCTGCTCTACGTACCGGCAGTGATCTACGAGAAAATTAGAGGCGTGGAAGGACTCGGCGGAGGGGACATCAAGCTCCTGGCGATGATTGGCGCGTTTTCCGGTCCTCAGGCAGTGATCTTTGTGCTGTTCCTCTCCTCGCTGGTGGGAACCGCGGCCGCGCTTGCAGGGCTGGCTCTGAGAGGCGGCAGTTCATCGTCACCTATTCCTTTCGGCCCGTTCCTGACGGCCTCAGCAGTCGTTTACGTATTTGCCGGCACGCGCGTGATGGGTTACTTCTACGAACTATCGTCTTATTTGTGAAACCGGTCCACTCGCTGATCGGTAGGGCCGGCGCGGCTCCTTGCCGGAGAGAGCACGGGATGCTATAAGTTTTCGGAATTGTTTTCTTTACCGACCCAAGGTCGGGAAGCCGTCTATTGACCTCACCCCGGCCCTCTCCAAGGATGGAGAGGGAGATCTGAGGAAAGTGGCTTCCCGACAGCCTGGATATAGCTCGTGGGTCTTTCAAAGGAATA
>Ga0172375_10011659_pt1 | contig 11153 bp, 9 predicted proteins | sample LakKiv1m_FD_114537 | JGI IMG/M metagenome (GOLD analysis project Ga0172375, IMG submission 114537) | Freshwater microbial communities from Kabuno Bay, South-Kivu, Congo - kab_092012_11.1m | ecosystem: Environmental > Aquatic > Freshwater > Lake | place: Democratic Republic of the Congo... | reverse complement strand
GATCTTCTTCAGGGATAAAATATTTTCTTTTGCCCCCGCTCGCGGAATATCCGCCACAGAAATAATACCTGCAAATACGCCGTTGATAAGAACGATGGATGCTGTCGTGCGATACCGCTCAACTTCCTGATCAATCCTTGCGGAGATGCGCTGCGCAATTTCTGGGGATACTCGTGAGAGAATACGATCATTTCCGACAATAATAATTGATGAACCCGATTTTACTTCAATGCCCATACCGCGAATGACCGTTGTTTCTTCCGGGTCTGGAATATCAGTGACGACTTTGAGCGCCTCGTGCATAAGCGCGCGACCAATGGGATGTTCTGAATACTTTTCTGCGATACCGACTGCCTGCCAAAATTCCTTAAGAGAAATAGTATTTTCTTTTTGTACCGACCGAACCGCAAAAGTGCCATATGTTAATGTTCCGGTCTTATCCAAAACAATAGTACGAACCCTTCCGATCAGATCAAGAAATTGCCCGCCCTTCACAATGACTCCGCGCTTTGCGGCTTGTCCGATCGCTGCCGTAACGGCAAGTGGAATAGCGACAGCCATGTCGTCGGCGCAGGCGACCAGAAAAAGTGCCGCCGTCATCTCGATGTTTCGCGTCACGAAATAGGTACCCGCTCCAAGAAGCAATATTATTGGAAGAAAAATTCCCGCAAATCGATCTGCTAGTTTTTCCGAATGCGATTTATATTTTGCGGCCTCATGGATAAGCTGGGCCATTCGATCTATCGTAGAATTTTTACCGACATTTGTTGCACGCACCTTGATAACTCCCGTCTCAATGAGCGTTGCGCTCATAACATCATCGCCAATTGTTTTCTCAATCGGTACCGACTCACCTGTCACCGATGACTCATTAATAAATGCACGCCCAAATGTAATGATCCCATCGACCGCAAGCCGCTCGCCGCTTTTCGCAATAATAATATCTCCTTTTTTGATCTGATCTGCAGAAATTTCCTCTCCCGCTCCATTCTTTTCTCGAAATGCTTTCAATGGTTTTAAAGCAAGAAGTTCTGCAACCGCATTGTGAGTGCGCGATGCGGTCTTCCAATCGAGAATACGCGCAAACGCAAGCATAAGAACGATAAAGGATGCGGACTTACTATCAGTCGTAAAAAAAGAAACGGCCAGCGCAAAAAGATTAAACGTATCGATTGTAATTTTTCGCCGACTGATTGAGGAGAAAGAATCAATAACTATCGGAATGGATCCGGCAATAGCTCCTGCCCACAGGAAAGGAGTTACATTTTTAAAAACGGAAGCACAGAGAAAAAAAATGATGGCGGTGATAATAAAATAATCGCGTTTTGGAGTAGAAAACCATTGACGAAAACGAATCATACAATAAATTTATATCCCATTTTTCAAAAAATCTCACTCGTCTATCCATCATATCAAAAAAGCCACTCAAACAAAACACATCCTTTTGGGATGTGTTTAACATTGTAAAACTCCATTTGAGCGTCTGGCTGGATAATATACGACCATCCGACAACCTCAGTTTAAGAGATTTTCAAATGAGAGCGTTTCGTAATCCAGAGCTATCTACTCCTCGACCATCCTATTTTGTGGGAATGAGCTGTTGAACTTCCCTGCCTGCGCGAAGAACGACCCTCGTGACTTGTTCCGCGGGTGCGCTCTTTTCTAAAACCATATCCTTGAGAATAGTTTGTTTGTTTTTTCTTCCCGTGGAAAGGGCGTTTCTCAAACGGTCGACTTTCGCCTCGATTTTGTTCCGCGGGGGGTGTGCTGCCAATAACCGGCAATTTTGCTTGTAGCAGTCGCTCAATCTGATAGACAAGACCGCGCTGGGCACGGGTGGCAAAAGAGACAGCATGCCCCTTCAAACCAGCACGGCCAGTTCTTCCAATGCGATGGACGTAGTCCTCTGGATTTTCGGGCAAATCATAATTAACAATAAGCGCCACACCGGAAACATCGATGCCGCGCGCAGCGATATCTGTTGCAACCAAAATTCTACTTCTTCCTGACTTAAAACCATCAAGCGCTTGTCGGCGCTGAGCAAGTGTTCGATTTGAATGAATCTCTGCGGCGGTATAGTGCATATGGTGTAATTCCAGACAGAGCTTTTTTGCCGCGTATTTTGTACGCACAAAAACAATGGCAGACCCCTCATGTTCTTTGAGAAGCGATTCCAGTACCGCAATTTTTCCATCCTTGTCAACATAGCGCACCTCTTGCTCGATCCGATCTGGCGTGCTTCCAGAGCGAGCAATTTCGATGCGCACCGGTTCTATCATATATGAACCAGCCAGCTTCCGAATTGCAGGTGGCATTGTCGCTGAAAATAACATCGTTTGCCGTACCTTTGGTACCGTCTCTAGAATCCTATTAATCTGAGGAGCAAATCCCATATCCAGCATAAGATCAGCCTCATCAAGAACGAGCACGGAGACAGCATCAAGCCGTACACTTTTTCGATCGATATGATCATTGATGCGACCCGGGGTTCCAACAATGACATGAGGATTTGTTCGAAGGGTACGAATCTGTGTTTCCATGTGCGCGCCTCCGATAATCACGGCTGTTTTGAGTCCAATTGTTCTTCCGATTTTTCGCAACGTCTCATCCACTTGCAAGGCAAGCTCTCTCGTGGGAAGGATGATAAGACCACGACCGCCGACTGTCGAAAGTCGCTGGATGAGCGGGATGGAAAATGCAAGCGTTTTGCCGGTTCCGGTCTGTGCGACACCAAGAATATCCTGCCCTTCAATAGCCGGCTGAATCGCCCCCTTTTGAATAGGGGTTGGCTCGGTATATCCAAGCGATGCAATGACCCCAAGGAGCTTGGGCGTAATACCCATCCCCTTAAAACCAATGTGTTCATTCTCTCCTGTATTCTGCATAAAAATATGGCCCGAGTAATCTGGGCCATACGTTGAAAGAGTGACGCAAAAATTCGAGCAGGTTGGCTGTGCCAACTTGTAATAATGTCTTAATAGTACCACGTTCATCTGTTCCTGTCAATAGATCGACAGCAATGAACACATTTTTTGTTCACCTATTTCTTCTTTTTCCGATCGAGTGAATCAAGAATTTTTTTTCTCATACGAATATTTTTGGGTGTCACTTCAACAAGCTCATCATCGCCAATATACTCAAGCGCATCTTCAAGTCCCATCTCTCGGGGCACATTCAGACCCTCAGAAACGCCATCCCCTTTTGAACGCATATTGCTGAGCCGCTTCTCTTTACATACGTTCACCTCAAGATCTTCAGGCTTGGATGTCTGCCCTACTATTTGTCCGGTATATATTTCTTGTGCCGGCTTAATGAATAAGACACCACGCTCTTGAGCGTTGATCATGCCATAGCTGTTGGTGGTTCCTGCTTCAAATGCAATGAGCGAACCATGCGGTCCAGAGGACAAATCAGAAATCTGCGGCTCATAATCCTTAAACAAAGTATTCATGATACCAAGACCTCGAGTCTGTGTCATAAATTCGTTTCGATATCCGATAAGCCCGCGCGTGGGAATAACAAAATGAAAAGATGCATGCCCATTGTCAACGTGCATATTCTTCAATTCGCCTCGCCGATTGCCCATATTCTCAATAACAACACCGACATATTCTTCGGGTACGTCGATCCATACATCCTCCATTGGCTCGCACAAAGCTCCATCGATTTCCTTCATAATAACTTCAGGACGCGATACCTGCATTTCATACCCTTCCCTTCGCATACGTTCAATAAGAATGGCAAGATGCAGCTCTCCACGACCACTCACGATAAACTCATCTGCTCCCCCGCCGTCCGTGACGTTCAAAGCAACGTCCGTATCCAGTTCCTTCATTAATCGCTCTCGGATATTTCGCGACGTACAGTAGTGCCCCTCACGCCCGGCAAACGGTGAAGTATTCACTGCAAAGGTCATTTTCACTGTCGGCTGTTCGATGTCAATGACGGGCAGTGCAATTGGCTGTTCCTTATCGGCAATCGTATCACCAATGGTGATATCGGGTATGCCGGCAATTGCCACAATATCTCCTGCTTGCGCTTCCTGGGCATCGATCCTTCCCAATCCCTCAAACGTCATAAGCGCAGAAACTTTTTGGCTGCTCTTGTTCCCGTCGCGAGAAATGCGCACCACCGCCTCTCCCTGCCTTACGGTACCGTTTGCAATGCGACCAATTGCCGTCTTTCCTTTGAACTGATCTTGAGCAAGTGATGTCACAAGGAGCTGGAGCGGCTCGTTTGCATTGCCGCTTGGCGAGGGAATATATTTTACAATCGCATCAAATACCGGAGTAATATCGGTCATCTCATCAAGGTCAGCTGCAAGGCCTGCTTTGCCAAGTCGAGCGGCGGCATAGAGCACCGGGAAATCAACTTGTTCATCAGTCGCACCCAAATCAATAAATAACTCAAATGTTTTTTCAAGCGCATAGGTCACACGCGCATTTGGCTTATCTATTTTATTAATTACAAGAATAATCTTATGCCCCGCCTCAAGCGCTTTTTTTAACACAAACCGCGTCTGCGGTTTTGGACCTTCTTGTGCATCAACCAAAAGCAACACACCATCAGCCATCTTTAACACCCGCTCTACCTCTCCGCCAAAATCAGCGTGCCCTGGGGTATCAATAATATTGATTTTAATGTCATTATAGCGAAATGAGGCGTTCTTCGAAAAAATCGTAATACCGCGCTCCCGCTCAAGCTCATTGGAATCCATGATCAGCTCTTCATTTGTATCCTTGCTAAACTGTACCTTTGACTGGCGCAAAAGAGCATCGACCAGTGTTGTTTTGCCGTGGTCAACGTGAGCGACAATAGCAACATTTCGAATCTTATTCATATGTTAGAGTCCTTCCTGTTCGTCTGATTTACGGAACGAAACCTTTACGACCGGATCGTAGGCATAGTTGCGCACATCGTGAACTTTAATTATTTCTCCTTTTGATAATGACGAGAGTACCATATCTGATATTCGATCTTGCTCAGCTTTCATGGTGTCGGAAAGATCGTCAAGCTTTTCAAGCTCGCGCGCATATTCCTCCTTTATTCGATCTTCAACTTTTTTTTTCTTTTCTTTTACTGTTCTCAATTCCGCGACAAGTTCCTGATAGGCATAGGATTTCTGAAGCGCCTCGCGGTAAACCGATCGAATCTCGCGTTGTTTTTTACGCATATCCTGAATCTTAAAAAACGTGTCCTGAATAGTGCTCATAGTGCATGGTTTTTCATAAATAAATGACGATGGTGTTCTGCGAGAACGGGACTGTTCTCTAAAAATTTATAACGCACCCAAATCAATGGTTGTATCAATGCGAACTTGCGCAACAAAATCTGGAATATGACTCACAAGGATCAAGGCGCCCTCATATTCATCGAGTGCTTTTGCGATAACCGGCAAGTGGCGGAAATTGATATGGTTTGTCGGCTCATCAAGGATGAGCAGCCCCGGCTTCATAAGCACGAGTCGGGCAAACATCAAAAGCCCCTTCTGCCCTTCAGATAAATATTTGATTTGGTTTTCAAGAAGCCGACCATCCAAGAGAAATCCCGCGGCAGTCGCGCGGAGGATTTGATTGTCCTTTTCTTCCATGACGTCCCATAAACTATCATATGCCTTTTGCTCAAAATCCAATGTTGAAAAATCCTGACGATAGTAACCGATTTTTACACCCTCTCCGGGCGCGACGCCTTCTGCATTTCCCGTTGCGACTTTTTCCAAAAAAGTACTTTTCCCGATTCCATTTGGTCCTGCAATCAAAATATGTGATCCCCTTCCAAGGACAATATCAACATCTCTGGTCACTGGCGCTCCCTGCTTTATGATGCCTATTTTTTTTATCTCAAGGATGCGACCGTTAAAGACATAAGAAAATTCTTGCACCGGAATTGTAAATGATCGGATTGTTTTGTCTTCACGACGCACTTCAACCATACCTTCTTCCATATCCTCTGCATATTCACGCATGCGCTTTGCTACTGAGCGCAACTTGCCCCCCTTGTGAGCAAATACCTCTGCCTGTGCTTTTTTCTTTTTGATCTCCGTTTCTGCGCGGGCATTTTGCATACGCTCTCTCTCAATACGATCCGCAATTTCTTGAACGACATCATAATAATTGCCGACGTACTGCTCTACCTTGTGTGTATGCACGTCCAGGTAGAGGACGCCGTCGGTAAAGGCGCTCAAAAAATCCGCATCATGAGATATCACGATAACTGTTTTTTCATACATTACCAAAAATGCCGTCAGATGATCAATACCATCCTGATCAAGATTATTTGTTGGCTCATCGAGAAGTAAAATGTCAGGATTCTGGATAAGAGAATAGGCGAGCAAAAGGCGTGCCTGCTGTCCTCCGGAATGTTCACGCACCTTTTTTGCAGTATCTGTCTGCAAGTTTACGGCATCCAAAACATCGGCAATTCGCTTATCAAGATTGTACGGTACTTCTGCAAACGTACGTCCAAACCAATCGCGAACCGTAAAGTCCATGTCCTCGGGTGCGATAACCTGTTTTGCAATTCCGACCGTGAGATCTTTTGGCGCAAAAAAAATACCGCCCGATTTCGATTTCAACTCCCCAAGCATCAATTTGAAAAGTGTCGTCTTCCCGGCTCCGTTCTGGCCCATCAATGCAATCTTTGCCCCATCGCGCACGGAAAAATTCGCATCATCCAGTGTGCGCTTGTTTTCATTATATTCAAATGTGACGTCGTCAAATCGAAGAACGACATTGTTGGTTGCCATAATCCAAATATCCTAAATGATTTTTATTCAAAAAGCAATACTTCCTGGTCGTTTTTACTACCGGGTCGGGAGAATATATCGATCTTCGGCGCAGATCAGTTCCTCAAAAAAATCCAGGAGCCAATGAATGCAGAGCCACCATTCATGACAAGCGAGACAAGAAATAAAAACAGGATCTCTTTCTTCGGGTACAGCCAGCGCAAAAAAAGGAATTCAATGACAACAACACACGCTTCAAGAAAAAAAATAAAAATCCCCATCTCAACCTTCTGTGTCCATATCGGCAGACTGGCGCTATATACCGTGCTGACGAACAAAGGATGCGTCGTGCCATTGATAAGTGCTATGTTTAATTGATCTTTTTTTTCTCGAAATCCAAAAAGATACGCGATCACTCCTTCGCTGGCAAGCGTAAGAATGAGCAAAAAGAAATACGCCATACTACTTCTTATTCTTCATTCTCAGGAGAACGGTGAAAGAGATACACGCAAGCAATACAAGTCCGCTGATTTTTAATAAGAATAAAAACCCATCGCTCGTTCTTGCATATTCAAAAAAACCGGGCAACCCCTTCGCTGATTCTAGAGATTTTTTCTCTTTGCAAAATAGATAATCGGTCCGCACACCGTGCGACTCCCATCGACCCGTGTAATAATCAGGGCTGCTCAGATAGGGCTCACATCCCTTCCCATATGAAGTGCTGCAGGTTATTTCTTGCTCTCCCAAAAGACAACCCGAACCGCCTTGATGAGGACCGGTATCTGCAAAAAGAGACAAGGGAACAAAAATGGCGATCAAAAAAAGACATGCGATAAAAACTGAATACGGTGCATCTACATTTTTATTCTTTCCCTGTTGCATACAAGAACCAGTATATCATGTGGCTCCTATCCATGCAAAAACTCCGCGAAACCGCGGAGCTTTTACTAACTATTCTTTCTTTCCTTCTGGCGAGATCGATTGTTGCTGCCGTGCTGACCGTAGCTGTATTGATTGAGCGGTAACACTTCCGTCTGTGTTTGCTTTGCCGGTCACGATCACCGGCTTTCCGATCTCAAGATCATCCTTGGATCCAGAGACAAATTTCCCCACCTCTGTGGTGCTGGAATAAAAAACAATCTTCGATCCACCGGTCGGGAGCTTTACGGTAATACTCTGATCATCTTTTGATAAAATATCGCCGGAAACAAATCCCCCCGCTCCACTCTGTCTTCCTCCACGAGCACCGCCAAACCCCTGTCCACTATTCTGCCCAAAACGCGCTGCGCGATCTTGCGGTGAAAGATTTTGCGTATTTTGTGCCGTCCCACCGCGCGCAAAACCGTCCGCACTTTTGCTTTCGGCGTAATACATACCGCCCCAAAATGAACCGCCGCCGACAAGTATTGCAACGGCAACACAACTCACAACTATTTTTTTCATATACGTTTACCTCATTAATTATTATTCATATCGTAAAGCATCGATCGGATTAAGCTCAGCCGCTCGGCGCGCCGGGTAATAACCAAAAAGAACGCCGATACCGATTGATACGCTTGAAGCAAGCACAATGGCTTGAACTGAAACGATCGTTGCAATACCGGCAAGTCGCGCGATACCACTCGCAATCATCCAGCCCAGTGCAATACCCATGGCACCGCCAATAAATGTCAACATCATCGCTTCGGCAAGAAACTGAATTGTAATATCTTTTCTTCGCGCGCCGATTGCTTTGCGCAGACCAATTTCACGCGTCCGCTCTGTAACGGCAGTGAGCATCATATTCATAATACCAATGCCCCCGACAAGAAGCGAAATACCGGCAATCGATGCAAGAAACAGAGTAAATGTCGTCGTCACCTGTGACAATGTCCCGAGAATATCTTCCTGAGAAACGATTGAAAAATCTGGTTCAGCCACATGATGGCGCTCAGTCAGAAGTCCTGTTGCCTCCTCTTTTATGAGCGCCATCTGATCTTTTGCGACAACGCTTACAGCGATAGTTGATAAAGAATCTGATCCGCTCAATACTTTCTGCATTGTTGAGAGTGGTATAAGCACAGTGTCGTCGGGATTAAAAAATCCAGAGCCTCCCTTTGCTTTTAGGACACCGATTACTTTAAAATTCATTTTGTTAATTCGGATTGTTTTTCCCAACGGATCCGCGCCCTCTCCAAAAAGATCGGTTGCCGTTGTGAGACCAATGACCGCAACATGAGACATGCTACGATCATTTGCCGACGTGATGAATATTCCGCTCTGCACCGCTGTATTGCGCACGGCTGCATATTCTTCTCTGACGCCAATCACCGTAACATTTGTATTATTGCCAACCTGTGACGTTATTTGATAGCGCCGCTGCAATTCAGGCGACACGGACTGCACGCCATTCAGACCGGCAATGGCGTCGGCATCAGTGCTTTTCAGTGTTTGCACTCCGCCTCTTCCCGAAGAAACAAATCCTCTTCCTTGTTGTGCTGCTCCCGGTGAAATCGTCAACAGGTTCGATCCCAGTCCTTCGATACTTGATTGGATTGTACCCTGAGCGCCCTGACCGATTGAAACCATTGCAATAACCGATGCAATCCCAATAACAATACCAAGGATCGTCAATCCGGATCTGACTTTGTTTGCAAGAAGGGCAAACGATGTTTCTTCAAAAATATCACTTACTTTCATAGTGGTTCCCGTTCGCCATGCGTCGGTGTTCTACCGGCTTATCTTCAATGATAGCCCCATCACGAATATGAATAATACGCTGTGCGTGTTCAGCCACGTACAGTTCGTGAGTAATCAATATAATGGTACGCCCCTCCTTCATATTCAATCGTTGAAATGTATCAAGAACCACCTCCCCTGTTTTTGTATCCAAATTTCCTGTTGGTTCGTCAGCGAGAATGAGTAATGGGTTGTTAACGAGAGAACGTGCGATAGCCACGCGTTGCATCATTCCGCCCGACAGCTGATTTGGCAGATGCCCCCAAAATTCTTCAGGAAAGGAAGCCATGCGAAGCGATTCTACTGCTCGCGCTTCGCGTTCGTCTTTATCTATCCCGGCATATATCAATGGCAGACCAACATTTCGTAATACACTTGCACGCTTTAATAGGTTGAATGACTGAAAAACAAATCCTATTTTCCTATTACGAATCTCAGCCAATTCGTCATCGGAAAGCTGAGATACATCTTGATGGTCAAGAAGATATGTCCCACTACTCGGCGAATCGAGGCAGCCAACAATATTCATCAAGGTGGACTTTCCCGAACCGGATGGCCCCATAATGGCAAGAAACTCCCCTGTCTGGACGGTAAATGTTATGCCGTGAAGTACCGGCATTTGACTTCCACCCACAATATATGATTTCTCAATTTTTGAGCACTCAATCATAGTGATACTCTCCGACTCTAAAATCCACCACCACGAAATCCTCCACCACCGCCACCTCCCGGAAGACCGGGAATACGAATTGCCGGCGATTGCTGTTGTGCCCTGTTTGTCGATCCGGAAGTACTGTTTTGCGCACTCAATGAATTGGATACGATCACATCACCTTCTTTGAGACCCGTCGTAATCTCTGTACTTTCATCATTTGAGATACCAATCTCAACTTGCACACGACGCGTGGGCTTTGAGAGAATAACTCCACTTGGCGAGATTGCTGCAGATGGATCGTCATTCGCTGGCATTTCAACATAATGCGTATCGCCTTGCGTTTTGATAGCGGTATTAGGAACAGTCAAAACATCGGTACGAACATTGGTGATTATCGTTGCCGACACCGTCATGCCCGGTTTAACACGCTCGTCTTGTGTGTCGAATGTAATTTTTGCCGTGTACGATACAACGCCTTGAGATACGGTTCCGAGTGTATCTATCTGTGCCACCGCGCCGCTAATACTGACATCGGGCAAGGCATCAAGGGTAAGGATTGCTTTTTGACCTTGTGCTATTTTTGAAACATCAACTTCATTCAATGTCACATCTGCAATTTTTTGCTTTGTTATTACCGTCGCGATGACTGTGCTTGGTGAAACCGTATCGCCCTTTTTCGTGTTAGATTGGGCAATGATCGCATCAAACGGAGCGACAACCGTATAATCTGCGAGTTTCTCTTTTGCGTCGCGGAGCGAGTCTTGGCGCTGCTGGATCGTCAGTTCTTGAGATCGGACATCAAGTGGATCAGGACCATTCGTAAGTTTTTTGAGTGATTCAGTCTTTTCATCTATTGCACGCTGAGCGTCAACAACTGCCTGCTTTTTCTGATTTACAACAAGCTCTTGCGCACGGACATCAAGCGGATCAGGACTATTGGTAAGCTTTGTCAGGGATTCTGTCTTTTCTTCCAACGTACGATCGGCACCGGCAATTGCATTCTGTGCAACATTAATCGATCGTTTCGCATTTGCGATTGTAGTAACGTCCGTATTG
>Ga0172375_10011658_pt1 | contig 11154 bp, 10 predicted proteins | sample LakKiv1m_FD_114537 | JGI IMG/M metagenome (GOLD analysis project Ga0172375, IMG submission 114537) | Freshwater microbial communities from Kabuno Bay, South-Kivu, Congo - kab_092012_11.1m | ecosystem: Environmental > Aquatic > Freshwater > Lake | place: Democratic Republic of the Congo... | reverse complement strand
GCTAGAAAATATTTGATTTGGGACAATGGTGGATGTAGCTCAGTTTGGTTAGAGCACAAGATTGTGGATCTTGGGGTCGAGGGTTCAAATCCCTTCATCCACCCCATAATTGACGCCAATACGAACCACAAAGGCGTCGAAAGCCCTGCTTCGATATATCGTCGGAGCAGGGCTTTTTTGTCAATTTCATTGGCATGAAATAAGAAATTGACATTTTCATTCTTCATGGTATGCTTGAGGCATGATAAAGCGAGACGATTATAAAGAGTTTGTGGAGAAGGCGTTGGATCGCAGCCGGGCCGTGGCTTTATTAGGGCCTCGTCAGTGCGGCAAGACGACCTTGGCGCGGGAGTTTGTTGATATTAACTCTCCAAATTATTTTGACCTTGAAGATGATTACAGCATTATTGCTTTGGCCGATCCCAAGACCGCGCTAGCGCCGCTGAAGGGGCTGGTTGTTATAGATGAAGTTCAGCGCCGTCCAGAGATTTTCCCTATACTCCGTGTGTTATTGGATCGTACGCCATTGCCAGCCAAGTTCCTTATTCTGGGGAGCGCTTCGCCCGATTTATTAAAGCAATCTTCCGAATCTCTTGCCGGTCGTTTGGAATTGATCGAGATGGACGGTTTTAATCTGTCCGAGGTGGGAGAGAAGAAGGCAGAGGCGCTTTGGGCGCGGGGCGGTTTCCCGCTATCTTTCCTTGCCAAGAGCGAGGCGGACAGTTTTGCCTGGCGGAACAGTTTTATAAAGACATTTCTTGAACGCGACCTTCGTCAGCAGGGCATTGATGTGCCGACCGTGGCCTTGCACAGATTTTGGATCATGCTGGCGCACAGTCATGGACAGATATGGAATGCGGCGCCGATAGCGACCTCGTTGGGTCTGAGTCAGCCGACCATACGAAAGTATCTTGATATTTTGACGGGTTTGTTCATGGTGCGTCAGATCCAGCCATGGCATGCGAATATCAAAAAGCGTCAGGTGAAGGCACCGAAAGTTTATATCCGCGACACGGGTATCCTGAATTCCCTGCTTGGCATTAAGACAGAGGCGGAAATTCTGCGCCACCCTAGTTGCGGCGCGTCGTGGGAAGGGTTTGTGATCGAGGAGGTTATTAACGCTGTTGAGCCGGATGATGTGTATTATTGGGCCACACATCAGGGCGCGGAGATCGACCTGATCCTGTTCAAGGGTGGGAAGATGTATGGCGTTGAGATCAAGCGACAAGATGCTCCGACCATGACGCCGTCCATGCGAATTGCGCTGGAGGATTTGAAGCTCGAGCGCATCGTGGTCATTTATCCGGGGACGAAGCGTTATGAGCTTCATAAGAAAGTTTCCGCCGTGCCGTTTGTCCAAATCATTGATGCAGTTGGCGATATGTTTAGGAGAGATTGATGGCAGATAAATTTTGGTTTTATTCTTTGGCCCCTAATTGGATCGAGGATAATTTCTTGCGAATAGGCAAGATTAGTCATCCTGCCATAGCAAAGAGTGATTTGCTTCTTCCGGCTGTTTTGCAGTCGAGTAGTCCGGTGGATTATTCGATGCAAGTGGCTCGTATGATCGCGTCGCATCTTAAGTTAAACATGCAGTCGGTTGTTGTGGGCTTTTCTGGAAACTTGACATCAGCTGCGAGTGTTCAGCGGGATGGAGGTAGTTATTTTATTGAGATAGATAATTTTTTCGAGCGTAATAAACATCAAATCGCAGCTTGTTTGGCACATGAAATGACCCATGTGTTTCTTAAAGATAATGGTTTAGAGATTTATTCTGGAGAAGAGAATGAGAAGTATACGGATTTAACCACCATTGCCTTGGGCATGGGCGTGATGTTGTTGAATGGTTTATTAGCTGAGGGTAAATGGAAACAAGAAGGGGGCGAGAGCATCAAGGTTTCGAAAAGGATAAAGCCTTATATTTCTTGTTTTGAGTTAGGTTATGCGGTTGCTTTGTATGCGCAAGTGAGGAAGATTGATCCAAAACGTATTACAGAATGTTTAAATGTTGAGGGTAAGGCATGTTTTAAGGATGGTTATGATGGCCTTCAGAGGCGTAAAAGAATAGTATTGAAATCGCAAGAGATTGATAGCCTGATTGTTCTTTGCCCTCAATGTTTTCAGAAGCTTAGGGTTCCCGCAGGGCATCGGACATTGAGTATTTCTTGCAACACTTGTGGGCATGAGTTTTCTAGGGACACTCTTTGTAAAATGAACGTTCAAAACTTGATAGCTCAAATGCTTGGGCGAATATACCATTAGAGTTGCACCAATCAGTTCTTGCGTAAATTAAAGGAGGGGGAGATGGAGAACAACCCGGCGACAATTATTAAAGAGGCAGTTGAGGGGTTATCGAAAGATATACGTTTTGCTGCTGGGGAGATTGCTACGTTTAAGGAGGCTAGTTGTTCGATCGCGGAGAAGATAAATGAATCAAGCAATAAATTATTGTTGGCATCAACTTTATATTTTATTGCAATCCTTCTTTTGACTGGGGTAATTGCTTTCGCTGCGATGATTCAGGCAGGTATTATAAAGTTTTGAGTGGAGCGCCGATAGACACCTCAATTCGCCGTTGCTTTCGCCGGTAGAATGCCATAACCAGTTTGGCTCGCAGGGGATCCGAATCTCGACTTTCGTCCATCATTCCACCCCAGACTTTTTAAACCCTGAGGGATTACATTCTTCAGGGTTTTTTATGTCTTGCGGTTTTAAAGGAGGCGTTATTTTTTTGAATTTCTTGGGTAATGTCGCGGTGAGCCAGTATAATAATAATCGCGCGTTCCTTTAAAATCTAACAGGAAATTATGCCAAAGAAAAAGTTTTGCATTCAAAAAGTTACAGTTTGTGATCTTAAGGCTCCCTTGATTTATCCTTTTCGGATCGCCTCTGGAAAGCACGACGCGCTTGAGAATGTTTTGCTTAGGCTTGAGTGTGAGAACGGAGTTCAGGGTTTTGGTGAGGCTGCGGTTGCAACGCATATTACCGGTGAGACAGTTGCGCAAACACGAGGGAATCTTCAAAGATCGACAAGCTACCTCATCGGCAAAGATATCTCGGACTATTTTTCCCTGTCCGCATTTGTAGCGAGGCGATTGCAAAGGAATAAATCAGCCCTTGCAGCTATCGAAATGGCTTTACTTGATGCTTATACCCAAAGCCGAGGCTTGCCGCTGTGGAAGTTTTTTGGGAAAAAACTAAGCCGGGTTGCCACGGACATCACGATCGTCATTTCGCAATTGCCTGAAACAAAAAATACGGCTAAAAAATTCTACGACCAAGGTTTTCGTACCTTTAAGGTCAAAATAGGCCGCGACTTTGATGGTGATATCAAGCGCGTTTGTGCGATCGTGAAGATTGCGCCACGAGCAAAAATAATTTTAGATGCTAATCAGGCTTTTAACGCCAAGCAGGCTTTAGCTTTTTTAGGTGAGCTTAGTAAGGTAAAAATTTATCCTATGCTGATCGAGCAGCCCGTCGTGAAAGCGGACTGGGAAGGCTTGCAAAAGATCACACGGGAATCGTCGGTGAAAGTTTGCGCGGATGAAAGTGTTGGTAGCTTTAAGGATGCTTTATTTGCCATTCAGCAAAAGGCTGTTCGTGTGATCAATGTCAAGTTTATGAAAACTGGTATTTTCGAAGCACAAAAAATTGCCAAATTAGCAGCTAAGCACAATATAGAGTTGATGTTGGGTTCGATGATGGAAAGTCCATTGTCGGCTCTCGCCGCAGCTCATTTTGCCGGCGGTAGCGGGTTTTTTAAATATATCGATCTGGATACACCATTTTTTATCAAAGGAAATGTCCTCAAAGATGCACATCTTGAGCCCAACGGCGTTTATCATCTAAAGAAAGTCAGGCAGGGCATAGGAGCTGTTCCGAGCTTTTAGGATCCAGGAAGTGGGAAAGATTTTTGCGTCAGGACATTGAGCGAAAAGGATGGATGAATAAAGAAGTATGATCCGAAACCCATTTTTGATCATCGCGACTCTTGCCGCGATCGAAATTCTTGTTTTATTTTTGTCAGAAAGGAAATTTTATAAAAAGAATTTTTCCTTTTTTCCAGCAGTTTTCTGGATCTATTTTTTACCCATGCTGTGTTCCTCTTTGGGGTTGTTGGACAGCAAGAGCCCAGTCTATTCTTCCATCACAAATCATTTGTTGCCGGCCAGTCTTATTCTTTTGTTGATGTGCGTTGATATCAAAGCGATCCTGCATCTGGGGCGGACAGCCTTAGGGATGTTTTTTGTCGGAAGCTTAGGGATCATGACGGGAACGGTTTTGGTCTTTGCTGTTTTTAAGGGGATCGTCGGAACACAGTTTTGGGGCGGGTTTGGTGCGCTTTCAGGTTCCTGGACCGGAGGCAGTGCCAACATGATCGCCGTGAAAGAGGCTTTGTCAACGCCCAACGATGTCTTTCTTCCTATGGTGGTGGTTGATACGGTTGTGCCGTATGTGTGGATGGCTTTTCTTATTTTGATGGTGGGGTGGCAGAAAATATTCGACCCTTGGAACAAGGCTCGAACTGATCTTTTGGTGGAATTCAACAGGAATGTAAAGCTTATTCCACTTAAAAGTTTTAGCGGATGGCAGATGAAGCAAGTTTTTTTGATCTTGATCATTGCCGTGACGGGAAGCGCGATAGGAGGCCTGCTAGCTCAAGGCCTGCCGGAAATCCAAGGCATCATTTCAACCTACGCATGGGTGATCATTATCGTTTCTTTTTTAGGAATTAGCTTGTCCTTTACGCGCTGCAGAGACCTGGAAAGCTATGGCGCTTCGCGCATCGGCACATGGATCCTTTATTTTGTGCTCACATCGATCGGGGCAAAAGCGAGTTTGGCTCATTTGCAAAGTTCGCTTGTCCTCATTTTAGCTGGATTTTGTATTGTGCTTGTGCATGCGGTGTTTATGTTGGTGGGCGCGCGGTTGTTGCGTGCGCCATTATTTTTAGTGGCAATAGCCAGTCAAGCGAACATAGGAGGTATTGCTTCCGCTCCCATAGTAGCTGCTTGTTATCAGCCAAGTTTGGCTTCGGTAGGGCTGTTGTTGGCAGTGCTAGGCAATATCGTTGGAACGTATTGCGGGATCATTGCTGGCCAGTTGTGCCATTGGATCATGTAGCGAAAATAAGAAAGATCTTTGAATTCTTGAGCTCTCGTGTTCTTTTGGGTGGATTAGACGGGGGTTGATATTTTTTACTGGTGAAGAAATTGTTGTGCCTTGGAGAGAAAGGTTTGCGGGGAATAGACGCCGATATATCCTAAAGCGCCATTTTTGCAACATTTTTGGACAAGCGCTTTATTATCATCTGCTTTGTAGTATAAGGATTCTGCTTCGCTGATCCAAATTTTCTCCATTTCTTTTTCTTCTTCATAAAGAATAATGCGTATTTTGGCTGATGATGCCGGAGCCTTGCCGCCTGGGCTTTCTTTTGCTTTCATGGGAATAGTCCAGGTATTTAAGATGTGGACTAAAAGCTCTACGGGTATTTTTGTTTCAACATTAATAGGCAGAAAAAAGAAATCGGGGTTTAATTCTTCTACAATAGCGATAATTTGTTGCTCTTCATTGACATCAGCGACCACACAGCCTAATGTTTCAAGTTTCTGGTGCATGTCCTGAAAGGTTCTTTCATGCTTGCCAAAAATAACGATCTTTTTGCCATCCAGCCTTGACCCTTTGGCGCGGTCGACTAACTTATCGACCTCGGATAGGAATTTATCTCCATGGATGGGTTTTGCGATAAAACTGTCGGCGCCGATGTCTAAAAAAGCTCCCGCCATTTTAGGCCGCGCTGTGACAATAAGAACAGGGGTTTTGGCGATCGCCGTATCATGACGTATCTCTTTTAGCAGGTCATAGCCGTTCATGCGGGGCATCATAACATCAGAAATAACGATCATTGGCGCGTCTTGTTTTATTTTTTGTAAGCCTTCTTGGCCATTATAGGCTTTTGTGACCTTGTATCCGTGCTCTTCAAGCATGGCCTGAAAAAGGTCCAGATCTTCCTGGGCATCATCAACGATGAGAATAAAGTCTTTCATGTTTTTTTCGCCTTTGAAATTCTTTTTCTTTCCTCAGAGATCCATAAAAAGACAACAAAAAACCTATCCTCGCTACCGGATAGGTCATAGATCGTGCCACGTGGACATTGTGGAACTTGCGCTGACTCGGCAACTGGCTATCCTCCTTCTAGGACCCTATAGTTTTGCGTCCCCGCCTTACGGCGGGTTTGCCCCTTCGATCAGGCCTCAATTAAAGTATACAATATCTCATAATGAAAGACAAAGGAAGGAGACCCTGTCTTCAAGGAAAGCTAGGCCGATAACTTTTCATTGCTATAAACACCCATTGCTCCTATAATAGCGGTGCTTCACAAGAAGATTGCTTCATCAGGTCAAAGCTTCTCATGATTGTCTCCTCATGTTTCGCTGCTAGGTGACGAGAAAGTTAAGATGTAATCAATGTTCCATAGGGTTGCTTAGCAAAACAGCGAAAATCGCTCCACCCTTCAAAAAGAAAGATCTTTCATGAGATACAAGCACGCCTTATTCCTTAATCCTTATATTGAAGAGAGCGCGACAAGCACCATGATGCTTTTTCCGCCCACAGGCCTTGAGTATGTGGCGACGAGCGCTAAAGGGCTTGTCGACAAGATCACCCTTTTGGATCTACGCTTAGGTGGGGAATTGGCAGATCCTGAGAAACTTTTAAGTTTTATCTCATCGCAGATCGATATTGTTTGCGTGAGCATAGGCTGGGACCGGCAATTTGAAGAGATCTGTCAGCTACTAAATCGCATCCCAAAGAATATCCCCCTCGTCGTTGGCGGATACAAAGCGACGGAGAAAGTGGAAGAGCTTTTTAGTTTATGCTCGACCATTGACATCATCGCGCGGGGTGAGGGCGAAGAAACGATCAAGGACATCTTACGATTTAAACCTTTTAAGGAGATCTTGGGCATTTCTTATCGTCAAGGAAGCCAGATCGTGCATAATGCGAATCGGCCATTTCCTTGCGTCGATAGCCTTGCCTGTCCCGACCGTTCGCTGCGAACCGGTAATTATGAGCTTTCGTTGAATGGGATCAAGGTAGCGAATTTAACTTTTGATTCGGTCCTGGGTGCGCGCGGCTGTCCGTTCAATTGTAAGTTTTGCACCTTTAGCTTGAATCCTTTAGGGCAGAAAAGAAATTATGCGGCGCGTAGTGCGAAATCCGTTGCGGATGAGATCCAATCGTTGAGCGCGAAAGTTATTTTATTCAGCGATGATAATTTCTTTGCCATTCCGCAGCGCGCCGAAGAGATCTGCGACTTACTCATCAAGCGCAACGTTAAGAAGCGTTTTGTTGCTCAGACGCGGCTTGACATTGCCAAGCACCCGCGGCTTTTAGAAAAAGCAGTTCAGGCAGGATTTAAAGCGCTCTTGATCGGGATCGAATCTCCGCATGATTGGATCCTGACGCAGCTCGATAAGGGTTTTAATCAGGAGACGATCAGAAAATCTTTTGCTGTTCTCACAAAATATCCTATTTTTTATAACGGGTATTTTATTTATGGCAATATCGGAGAAAAAGAAGAAGAGATGCTTTATATCGCTCAATTCGCCAAAGAAATTGGCGTTGACGTGATCGCTTGTAATAAGCTAAGAATTGAGAAGTTTTCGCCGCTTAAAGAACTTGCCTTGAATACTCCCGGTTACCACGTCACGGAAAAAGGGGAGCTTTATTCGGACACATATAGCCATGCGGCTTTAAAGAAAATAGGCAAAAGGATAAAATTTTCCTTTTACACACCGTCACGATATATAAAGATCTTGTGGAAGAATGTTTTTATCACAAAGTTCTTTACGTTCGAGGAGATCCTGCTTGTGATGATCGCTGCGCCGCGTATTATTTTTAGCATTATGGTGCGCGAGCACAAGAAGGGCCGCCTGAAAGAATCCTTGCGACGGACATTTGTTCGCAATGACTAACGTTAGTATTGACCTGGGAGATCTTGTTCTCTCGGATCACGGAAAAGGAAAATAATGAAAAAGATCGCCATGTCCCACAAGGGGCGGAAATGTAAGCATCCAAAGTGTAAGCATATTTTAAGTGTTTACAATCATGAGGAATATTGTCACGTTCATTCTAGTTACTCTTCGCAAGAACAAAGGGCCCGCAATTGTCCTGCGCGATAAGCGTGAAATGACCGCCTTGCAAAGGTAGTCATAGCTTTTTGCGTGCGGATATGTTAGAATTTCCTTCACTTTTTTCTCGCCTCGATTATTTAGAAAAGATATTTTAGCAGGGATTTGGTATATGCCAAGGCATCTGAGCTAAAGGATAGGGTTTATGATTTCAGCAAATAATGTTTCTTTGCAGTATGGGCAGCGCAAGCTTTTTTCCGGGGTTAATATTACTTTTTCTCCGGGGAATTGCTATGGATTGATCGGCGCCAATGGGTCAGGGAAGTCAACGTTCTTAAGGATCCTTTCCGGCGAGATCGAAACAACGACAGGGGAAGTGGCGGTCGTCAAGGGCCGGCGGATCTCTGTTTTAAAACAAGATCAATTCGCCTTTGATGAATTCTCTGTTCTCACCACCGTCATTATGGGGCATAAGCGTCTTTATGACATTATGATGGAAAAAGAAACGCTGTATGCGAAAGTGGATTTTTCGGATGCCGACGGTATGCGCATCGCGGATCTGGACCATGAGTTTTCTGAGTTGAACGGCTGGAACGCCGAGTCTGAAGCAGCGCAGCTTTTAAGCCGTCTTGGGATCGGGGATGACCTTTGCGCGCTGCCGATGAAACAGCTTGAGGCCGGGCAGAAGGTTCGCGTTCTTTTGGCGCAGGCGCTATTTGGCAATCCGGATATTTTACTATTGGATGAACCTACGAATCATTTGGACATTGAAACATGTATGTGGCTCGAGGAGTTTTTGTGTGATTTTGAGAATACCGCGATCGTCGTCTCTCATGATCGCCATTTTTTAGATAAGGTGTGCACGCATATCGCCGATATTGATTTTGGCAAGATCCAGCTGTATTCCGGCAATTATACTTTTTGGCAAGAGTCAAGTCAGTTAGCTTTGCGCCAGCGTAGTGAAGCGAATAAAAAGATCGAAGAAAAACGTAAAGAACTCCAAGAATTTATCGCGCGTTTTAGCGCAAACGCCTCTAAGTCCAAGCAGGCGACAAGCCGTAAGAAGATCCTGGAAAAGTTGACGGTCGAAGAAATACGCCCATCGTCGAGAAAATATCCTTATGTCGGTTTTGAGCAGGAACGCGAGGCTGGCAATGATCTGTTGCATGTCAACAGCCTGACAAAGTCCCTTGATGGGCAGTTGATGTTCGAGAATTTTAATATCACGATCGAAAAAGGTGATAAGGTGGCCTTTGTGGGCCCTAACGATCTGGCTAAAACAATGCTTTTTCAGATCTTAATGGGTGAGCTGTCAGCTGATAGTGGAAGTTTTAAATGGGGATTTTCAACGCGACGCGCCTATTATCCTAAGGACAATCTGAAATATTTTGAGAATGACCTTAATATGATCGATTGGCTGCGTCAGTTTTCCGATAGCACGGATGAGAATTTTGTTCGCGGATTTCTAGGCCGCATGCTGTTTTCAGGAGAAGAGGCTTTTAAGCCCGTCAAGGTTCTTTCGGGAGGCGAAAAGGTGCGTTGCATGCTGGCGCGGATGATGTTGATGCGGGCTAATGTTTTGATCCTGGACGAACCAACGAACCATTTAGACCTGGAATCGTTAACCGCCCTTAACCGTGGATTAGAAAAATTCCGCGGAACTATTCTTTTTTCTTCTCATGATCATGAGCTCGTTCAGACCGTGGCCAACCGTATCGTGGAGATCACCCCGAAGGGTTATATCGATCTTGTCGGCACAACGTTTGATGAGTATTTGGCTGATGAAAAGACGCGAGAACGGTTGAGAGGATTTTATAAATAAATTTTAAGGGCAGATCATTTTAACCCTTGACGGTTTCAGGGGTTAGCTTATACTGGCAGTGTCGGCATAGGCGGGTTGCGCCCAAAAAGCGATCTAATGGTATGTTGCTCAATGAAAGGAAAATACAATGAGTGAAGAATTAAAGAAAGAAGTTGAATCCGTCGGGCCGGAAGAGCAGACTGACATCGTTGTTTTGGTTAAAAAGATGCAGCAGCAACTGGTTTATCTGGAGAAGAAAATAGATGCCCTGATCGGGCAGCTGCAAGAAAGACCTTCTCAAGAGCGATCTTTTAGGGAGAAGCGTTTTGATCGACCTTTTCGGTCTTTTGATCGTCCGCAAGGCCATTATCGTGACAAGCGAGATTCAGGAGAAGGCCCTCGCGAGAGAAGTTTTCGCCCTGGGCATCATTTTGACAAGCGCCGTAGCGATGAAGATCGCGGATTTGGCGGACCTCGCAGAGAATACGGCGGAGAGCGGGAAGGCGGGTCCAGCCAGGATCGTCCTTTCAAGAAGAAGTTCGGTGGCGAAAAAAGAGGTTTTGGCGCTCGCAAGAAGCCTTTCTTTCATGGCCGCAGAGATAGAGAGTAGATAGACCCTTTTCGTCTATGCAAAGATCCTTGGTTTCTTTTCTGAGAAGGTTCGGTCTCGTTATTTGTTTCTTGGGGGCATTCGCTTGCCGGACAGAGGTTTGCGCAGGGGATCTTGTTGTTTTGGGCGATAGCCAGTCTTATGCCTATGTTCACGATCGCTTAGTCAAGATCATTGTAGAGCATCAGCCGTCGGCGGTTTTTAGGGTCGGCGACCTTGTGAATGATGGACTTGACCCCAAACAATGGGAAGATTTCAATCGCATCGAAGAACCTCTTTTGTCCGCAGGCCCGTATTATCCCGCCTTAGGCAATCACGAGATGGATTCGCCCCTTTATTTTAAGAATTTTCCCTATCTTTATGGTGCACGCTGGTATTCTGTCCAAGAGGAAGGGATCCATTTTATCATTTTGGATAGCAACTCTGACCTGCGTCAAGGCTCGCCCCAATATCTTTGGCTAGAAGAGGATCTCAAAGGAATTGACGAGAGCCTGAAATACCGGGTCGTTATTTTTCACCATCCTCTTTTTAGCAGCGGATACCACAGGGAAGATGAAAAAGGGCTTCGCAGCATCTTGCTTCCTTTGCTGCAAGAATACGGTGTCTGCGCT
>Ga0172375_10011654_pt1 | contig 11157 bp, 10 predicted proteins | sample LakKiv1m_FD_114537 | JGI IMG/M metagenome (GOLD analysis project Ga0172375, IMG submission 114537) | Freshwater microbial communities from Kabuno Bay, South-Kivu, Congo - kab_092012_11.1m | ecosystem: Environmental > Aquatic > Freshwater > Lake | place: Democratic Republic of the Congo... | reverse complement strand
TCTTCACGCTGGTGCCGGACGCATTCGGGTGGTTCCAACTGCAGCATCCGGTTGCCGATGCCCTGGCGGCCGGCCTGGTCTCGCTCGAAGTGCAGAACATCCGCGACCACACTCCGCTCAACCATCGCCAGGTCGACGACACTCCCTATGGCGGCGGGCCCGGCATGGTGCTGCGGGTGGATGTGGTGGCGGCGGCCCTGGAGGGAGTGTTCGGCGTCGCCGCGGAACGGGTGCGCGACGAACGCGAGGTGATCGTGCTAACTCCTGGTGGACGGCCGTTCGACGACCGGTACGCGGCCGAGCTGGCCCGCGGAGCGCACGATGTGGTGCTGCTCGCCGGGCGGTACGAGGGCTTCGACGCCCGCGTCACTGAGCTGTTCGCCTCCGCCGACCTCTCGATCGGCCCGTACGTGCTGGCCGGGGGAGAGGTGGCGGCCATGGCGGTCGTGGAAGCGATGGTGCGCAAGGTGCCCGGCGTGCTGGGGAACGACGAGAGCGTGGTGGAGGAGTCGTTCAGCGAGGAGCTGGGCGGAGCGGTGGAGTATCCGCACTATACGCGGCCGCGAGAGTTCGCCGGCGTGCAGGTGCCGGAGATCTTGATCGGCGGCAACCACGCCGCCATTGCCCGTTGGCGACGGGAGCATGCCCGACCGTCGCAGTGGGGCGGCCGGGCTCTCGGCTTCTGAGCGATCTCGGGTGGCTGCTAGGCGACCAGCCCTTTCGCAACCTCGACGATGCGCTCCACGGAGGGTACGTACATACCCTCGGCCAATGGACCCGGCGGCACCGGGATGTCGGGCGCGGCCACGCGCACAATGGGCGCCCTCAGCGAGGTGAAAGCCTCCTCCGCCACCATGGCGGCGATGTCGGAGCCCACTCCACCCCGCTTGCGCCCTTCCTCCACCGTCACCAGACGTCCGGTCTTGGCCACGGAGGCGAAGAGGGTGTCGCGGTCGAAGGGCTCGAGGGTGCGCGGGTCGATCACCTCGGCCGAAATGCCGGCGGCCTCGAGTGTGCCCGCCGCCTCCAGCGCCCGGCCCACCATGCTACCCAGAGCGAGCACCGTGACGTCCGTGCCGGAGCGCAGCACGTTGGCTTGGCCGAAGGGCACCAGGAACTCCTCGTCGGGCACCTCCTGAGGCATGAAGTAGAGGAACTTGTGCTCGAACACCAGCACCGGGTCGTCGTCTCGGATGGCGGTCTTGAGAAGGCCGTAGGCGTCCGCAGGATTGGAAGGTACCGCGATCTTGAGCCCGGGCGGGTTGAGGAACGAGGCCTCGGTCACCTGGCTGTGGTTGTAGCCGATGGCGAAGCCGGCTCCGCCCCCCGTGCGGATGACGAGCGGCACCGTGGTCTGACCCCCGGTCATGTAGGTCCAGGAGGCGATCTGGTTGGCGATCTCGTCCATGGCCAGGTACATGAAATCGGCGAACATGATCTCGGCGACCGGCCGCATGCCGGTGATGGCAAGGCCGAGGGCCATCCCGGCGATGCCGTTCTCCCAGATCGGGGAGTTGATCACCCGGTTCTCACCGTACCGGTCTACCAGCCCGCTGGTGGTGCCGAACATACCGGCGCGCACATCTTCTCCCACGAGCACCACGCGTTCGTCGCGGGCCATCTCCTCGGCGAGCGCCCGATTGATCGCGGCCAGATAGGGCACCACGGCCATGACTACCTCCTCTCCCTAGCGGCGGGGACGCCGGCGCCTCGCCCCTCGTCGGCGGAGTTCCCCGAAAAGACACCAGCGAGCATCTGGTCGTAGGTGGTGTCGGGCAGAGCCTGGGCCGCGGCGATGGCCCCCTCAACCTCAGCCCGCGCCTCCCGCTTGACGGCGTCGAGGTCGTCGGCGGTGGCGGCGCCGATGTCGAGCAGATGCTGCCCGCAGACGACGATGGGGTCGCGCTCCTGCCAGCGGCAGACGTCCTCTTCGCACATGTAGGCGCCGTCGTCGCCACTGTAGTGCGGACCCGTGCGGAAGGTCTTGAACTCAAGGAAGCGGGGACCATTCCCCGCCCGCGCGTCGTCTATGGCTCCGCGCATGGTCTCGTAGACGGTGGCGACGTCGTTGCCGTCGGAGATCGCCCAGGGGATGCCGTAGCCCTCGGCCCGCGGCGCCACATCGGCGGTGCACACGTGCCCGCTGTAGTGGGTCAGTTCGCACCACTCATTGTTGGTCATAGCGAAGATGAGCGGGAGCTTCCAGAGCGCGGCTGCGTTCAGGGCGGAGCTGAAGTCGGCCTGGCTGGAGGTGCCTTCGCCGAAGCAGAGCACGGTCACCTGACCGGAGTCGCGCAGCTTGGCCGACAGGGCGGCGCCCACGGCGATAGAGTAGTCGGCGCCCAGGCTACCCACCAGGCCGATTAATCCCACGCTGTAGTCGGAGAGGTGAAGGCCGCCCTTGCCCCGGGCAGGGCCGGCCGGCTTGGTGTAGTACTCGGCCCAGATGCGGTCCTGGGTCATGCCCTTGCCCACGTACTCCGCGAGCCCCCGGTGGGTCGGCAGCAGATAGTCGTAGGGAGCCAGAGCGTGGCCGATGCCGACACCGATGGCCTCCTGTCCGGTGCCGAAGTGGCCCATGAGGTAGAACTCCTTGCGCTCCAGCATCCCCGCCCAGATCTGCTCGGCCTCGCGTGTGATTACAAGCTTGCGGTAGAGGGCGAGAAGGGTGTCGGCGTCGATAGCCATGCAGGTTCCTCCTTCTGTGCATCACCGTGCGTGCCATCCGCAGGTACCATTACGAGACGATCGACAAACCGTTCGGAGGTGGAACGTGCGCGCAGAGGGTCGGGTGCCTGCCCTCCTGAGTTGCAATACCGCGCGGGATAGGCTAGATTCTCTCGTCTTCAAACAAGTGGGCGATACATAAGAGCACGGGACGCGAGGGATCGCATACATGAGCACTATCATTCAAGCGTTGGAACAGCAGCAGCTGCGGGAGGGTCTCCCGAGGTTCAAGGCGGGTGACACTCTCAAGGTGCACTTCAAGGTCACCGAGGGTACCCGGGAGCGCATCCAGATCTTCCAGGGCATCTGCATCAAGAAACAGGGCGAGGGTGTCCGGGAGACCTTCACCGTGCGCAAGCAGTCGTTCGGTGTGGGCGTGGAGCGTACCTTTCCCCTGCATTCGCCTAAGATCGACAAGATCGAAGTGACCGCCATCGGCGACGTGCGCCGCGCGAAGCTCTACTACCTGCGCGGTAAGGTCGGCAAGAAGGCCCGCGTCAAAGAGAAGCGGATCTAGGACGCCACGGACTGTAACTCGCAACTCCCGCGCTTCCGCGGTCTCCTGTGTGGCGTGGGTGGTCGTTCCCGCATTGTGCGCTCGTGGCTTCCGGCGATGAGACGGGAAGAGGGCTCCTCGCTGGTCAGCAGCTTGGTAGAGGTCGTGATCATCGTCGGCACGGCCTTCATCCTGGCTTTGCTGATCCAGCAGTTTGTGGTCAAGCCCTTCTACATTCCGTCGGAATCCATGGAGGACACCCTCGTCAAGGGCGATCGGGTCCTGGTCAACCGTTTCATCTACCGGTTCACCGATCCCAAGCCCGGGGACGTGGTGGTCTTCCACCCACCTTCTTCGCCGAAAGAGGACTACATCAAGCGGGTGGTGGCCGTAGCGGGGGACACGGTCGAGGTGCGCGACGGCAAGCTCTACGTGAACGGCGTGGCCAAGGATGAACCCTATCTCAAGGAGCAGTTCATCGAGGGCAACTACCCGGAGGAGACGGTGCCGCCGGGCATGTTCTGGGCCATGGGTGACAATCGTAACCAGAGCGGTGATAGCCGGGTCTTCGGGCCCGTGGAAGTGAACAAGATCCTGGGCAAGGCCTTCATGATCTACTGGCCGATAACGAAGATCGGCGGGCTGTAGCCGGCTGATGGCCGAGCGGCGCTGGAACCCGGTTCGGTTCGACCGCCGGCGCTTGGCCGACCTGGGCCCCGACGCGCTGTGTCTCGCCGGGGTCGACGAGGCAGGCCGGGGCTGTCTTGCCGGACCCCTCGTGGCCGCCGCCGTGACCTTCGACTACTCTCGCGTGCCGGCGCGCGCGCTGGCCGGTATCGACGACTCCAAGGCCCTGAGCTGCGCCCGGCGTGAGGAACTCTACGGCATCATCCTCACGGCTGCGGAACGGGTCTCGGTAGTGAGCGTGTCCGCCGGCACCATCGACCTACGTGGTCTCCATCGCTGCAACCTGGCAGCGCTCGCCCAGGCACTCGACGGTCTGGCCGGAGCGTACGACCTCGCGCTGATCGACGGCTTCGATGTCGGCCGCCCGGATCTCCGCGCGCAGGCGGTGGTGGGGGGGGACGGCAAGAGCGCGGCGGTGGGGGCGGCGTCGATCGTAGCCAAAGTGGTACGCGATCGCCTCATGCGGGGGCTGGACGCCTGTCACCCGGAGTACGGGTTCGCCCAGCATGTGGGCTACGCCACTCGACGGCATCGTGAAGCTCTGCGGGTGCACGGCCCGAGCGCCCTGCATCGGCGCAGTTTCGCCGGGGTGGACGACCGGCAGCTGGAGTTCTAGCAGCTGCGCGGCACCACCGGCTTGAGTTCTACCGCCCGCGTGGAACCACCGGCTGGTGCACCTCGATCTCCATCACGCCGGAGCCCAGTTGTCCCGGTTCGGCCAGGTACACCTCGCGGGGCGCGCCCGAAGGCAGGTAGGGGCGCTCGCGGACCCACGCGGCCACCTGCTCGTAGGCTGCGCCCGAACCGGATACCGGCCCGCGATAGAAGGCGACCACAGCCAAGAGCCGGGGAAACTCGCGCACCTCGACCACGTCACCGTCGGCAAGGGTCGGCGCCTCAGGGACGTCCGGTTTCTCCGTGACCCGTAGGGCGCCCGCGGCAATGGCGGCGCGGGCCACTTCCGCGTCGGGCCCTGAGATGGGCAGGCAGAGACTGAGGCGGCAGGTCTCGTCCGGGGTGGAGGGTGGTTGCCCGTAGAAGATGCCGACGACGTTGCCCGTTGGTAGGACGCCGACCTGCTCCGCCCAGACCTTGAGACGCCGGAACGGGCCCGCGAGATCTCCGTAGGCCGCCCGCGTCGTCAGCATGGCCGCCTGGAAACCGGGCACGTGGCGCAGCTGGACGGCGCCCACGATGGTCTCCGGGGTGGCTGTCTTCATGGCAGTGGCGTCCGTCACGGTCGCTCCTTGTTCTTCTTGGTTGTTGCGTCCTCCGGGGTCGAGGACCGGCCGCTATGGTAGCGCGCCGGGCCGGGTGTGGCCAGTGGGGAGGCCTGGGTGTGCGGCCGGTCGATGGGTCGAATCCTGCATGTTTGCCTCAATCACCGTCCTCACCTCCTCTTGGCCCCCGTCATGAGGATGTTGTGCGGATCTACAGCCGTAGCATGTTTGTTTCCCCGCGTGGGTGCGCCGATGATAGAGTCCGTGGCAGCCGGGGACACTTGCTCGCGGTCACGGTCGAAAATGGTTGAGGCTGTCGGACATCTCAAGACAAGGAGTCCGCAATGAGGAAGCTGGTAGTCGCGATCCTGTTGCTTGCCGCCGTCGTAGTCGTGCTATCAGCGGGACCTCTGACCACCGCTCAAAGCGAGACCACGATCGGGGGCTCCGCTGCGGCGGAAACGGCTTCCTCAACGTGGCGCATCCTCATGATCATCTTCCGGGAGACCAACACCGACTACACGGGCCTCGATGGGCAGCGGCATCACATGACCGTCTCGCTCACTGAAGACAATATCGACGCCCTGCTTGCGTCCTTGGCCGGTCCCGTCCCGGCCGCGGTGAGTGACTGGTCGAATGGGGCGGTTCGGTGGGACCTTACGGTAAGGTACTCTCCCCGGGCCGTCTCCAGCCTGTCAGCCCCCGACGCAGATGGAAACCAGGATGTGTACCCGGCCACCATTCAAGATGTGATCGACGGGTTCTCACCCAACGGCGTCTACGATCAGATCATGGTCTACTGGCCGGCAGACACGGCGACCGACTCCATCCCACACCGCGGCTGGGGATTGGCCTTCGGCTATACACCCTCCACGCCCTGGTGCTACGTGACTGTCGAACAGGCGCCGACCGAGTGGTGGAATCCCACGGTGGCAGACAATCCCACGCAGGTCTGGATCCATGAGTGGCTTCACTGCGCTTCCGCGTACTACGCCGCCCTCGGATTCCCAATGCCGACCTACGACGCTGACGGCGCCGCCTACCACGGATACGTCACTGGCCAGGCTGGACTGCCCTGGAACGGCAAGTACTATTCCGACCTCATGCAAGGGGTGGTTCTAGAGAACGGAAAACGCGTCGGGATAACGAGGGATGCGTGGCTCGCAGGTACTCCGCGGGGGGGCTTTCCCTCGTCCTACGCTTCGTGGACCGGAGATTACTTCGCCAACCAGGCACTCAGTGGATCCCCAGCCGCGAGCAGGGCCGACGGGGCGGTCAGCTTCGACTGGGGGGAGGGTTCGCCCATCGCTGGTCTCCCTGTCGACAACTTCTCGGTGCGCTGGACCGCGAACGTCAGCCTTGAAGGAGGAACCTACAAGTTCTCCACACTGACAGATGACGGGGTTCGTCTATACGTCGACGGCGCACCAGCGATCGACAGCTGGGTCGACCAGGCCCAAATGACTCACACGGCTGAGGTGAGCCTCAGCCCGGGAAGCCACGCCATCAAGATGGAGTACTACGAGAACGGGGGAGCCGCGAGCGCCCGACTCTGGTGGGTGCGGGTGAACGGGGTAACGCCGGACACGACGACCACCCTTCCGCCCACGACCACCACAACGGCACCCTCGAGCACCACGTCTACCACAATGCCGCAGCGCTTTCCCGACGTCCCGGCGTCGCATCCATACGCCACGTCGATCAACGACCTCGCCGCCCGCGACATCGTCGTGGGCAACCCCGACGGCACGTTCGCGCCGGAGGACTGGGTCAAGCGCCAGCAGTTCGCCAAGATGATCGTGCTCACCTTGGGGCTACCAGCCAGTGTGTCTGACATCAGCCCCTTTAGCGACGTGGACACCTCCGGCCCCGGCGACCTCTACCCCGACCACTATGTGGCCGTGTGCGCCCACGCGGGCATCACGGTGGGCACGGGACCGGGCACCTTCTCACCGTGGAACGAAATCAGCCGCGCTCAGCTGATCACCATGGTAGGGCGGGCTGCCGCGCTACCCGATCCACCGCTGGGATACAACCCACCCTTCGGAAACTTCTCCGACACCCACTTCACCTGGGCTCGACGGGCCGCATACGCGGGGCTACTCCAAGGGGTGCAGGGTGTTGGCCCGAGCTGGGACTTCTGGGCGCCGGCCACACGTGGCGAGGTGTCGGCTATCCTGTACAACGTGTTGCATCAGTAGCACCACAACGTGCACAGATTTGCGGGAACTCACGCACCGGCTCTTGATCAGGTTGAACGGCGCAGCAGGCCGGCCGTCTCCAACCTTGGCTTGGGCCACCCAACGTCTGACCGCCGACTCAACCAGATCCATGTCCCGAAAGATCCCGCCGATGCTGCGATCACCCCGCCGCGCGGGCGCGACCACCTCGGCTTTGAACTCCGGAGCAAACGACCGTCTCACGCCCACGTGAACCTCCCCTTCGAGAAGACAATCTTCTCATCCTGGCTGTCCACCGTTTCGGGGCAAGTCCATATATAACAAAAGACGATCAACATTGATCTGAATTAGTCAGCTTCAGGAACAGCATCAAAGCAATTTGGGATACAACGGGATTATTCGCTTCTATTCCGTGGTGTTCTCTTGGTCCGAACAAGCCTTCTGCTATCTGTTGGACACCGTGGTCAGCCACGAGTGCCCCCCTTGGTGAATTACTCTGTCTCCCGTACACGATGTGGGGTGGCTCGCGTCGCCATGGCCCCGTTGGGTGGGTTGGTGGGAAACGAGGCATAGATCTTCCAGCGCTCTCCCTCGGCCGCTCTGCTCAGGAATCGCTGGGCATCCCAGATCGGCGTGGAATCGATCATTGCGTTCTTTGGCCGTACACAAACCACAACGAGGTCTCTCTCCCGGTCGCCCTCCCGGATGCGGGCGATCACCTTCCTGGTCACCGGCTCCTCAAAGGGCTCGAAGAAGTACGCGACCAGATTGCCCTCCGGAGGTGCGAAATCAGCGGCGTCGCCCCAAACGAGTTCGATCTCCGAACGTCTGAGTTCTGCAGAGTGCGCCGGCCGGCCCACATGCTCAGCTCCGGCGTTTGCGTCTAACTCCGCTCCTCCTTCCACAGGCCTTTCACCCTACGCCGCCTGCACGCTGGAAGAGACGCTGACAAATCAGCGGACTTGCGCCTCACGGAAACGTTTGCTGTTCCAGCTTAGAGCCTATCGAGGTCCGGCGCAACCGGGGCTCGAATCAGACTGTCTGGGCTTTGTCCCCAGATTGCATAGCAGCCGACGGATGAGCCGCGAGAGTGTTACTCGGTATTCCAATGCCCCGTCACTGATGCGGAGCGGTTGACCTGGCTGCGCCGGCTTATGGCATGAAAGCGACTCTTTGGTGTCTACACAAACGACCGCCAAGAGCGGACGCTCCCCTGCAGTTCATTCCCGGGAGTGTAGAATCGGGTGAAGTCGGACGACGTCCACCGTCTCCCCCAAGTGAGGTCCGGTCCGTGATCCGCGACGAAGCTATCATCATGGAGATCAACGCCCTGTGGCTGCCCGTCTACCCCTACATGACGGATCATCTCCTGGCGGTCTCAGCCGTCCGAAGCGGGAGGTTTCTCGATCTCGGCCCGTTCGCCGGTGGACTGGCTCTGAACATCCTGCGGAAGTGCGAGACGCTTACGGCCACGGTGATCGACCAGTCGGAGCCGGTGCTGCGGTGGGTGCAGGAGCAGGCCACCGAGGGCGGCTGTGCGTCGAGACTCACCACACGCAGGGAGCCCCTCGATCCCATCCCCGAGGCCGACGCCGCCTTCGATCTGGTCGCCGTCCGAGGCGCCTTCTTCTTCCTGACGCCCGCCCTCCTGCGGGAGGTACAGCGCGTTCTCAGACCGGGCGGGTTCGGGTGGGTCGGAGGAGGCTACGGACCGACGACGCCGGACGAGGTCATTGCGCCGATAGCCGATCGGTCCAGAATATTGAACGAGGCGGTGGGAAAGCGTCGCGTCACCCCCGAGGACGCTCGGGTCATGGTGGGTCTAGCCGGTCTCGAGGAGTGCACGCGGGTGGTGACCGACGGAGGCCTGTGGCTCGAGATCCGCGCGTGAGACGGCCCACAGCTGGGGATTCGCCTTCGACCTGGGTGTGAGCTGCAATGATCTGGTCTCGCCGGGGTTGCCTCTTGCGCTCCGTAGAGAGGACTGCGGCCGCCGCGCCAACGTACGACCAAAGTCCACTGCTCGTCTCTCCCCACGCTCTCTATTCTCCCGGTGCGGACCCGGCCCGAAGCCGGAAGCATCAAGGAGGAGACGGACATGGGCGCGACGGCGGTGCAGCGTGGGCGGACGGCGGAAGAGGCGACTGCGGACTACCGTGCAGGACGTGGATGGAGGATCCTCGCCCGGAATCAGCGCACCCCGGTCGGAGAACTGGACTTGGTCTGCGAGGACGGTCTGGTCCTGGTCATGGTCGAGGTGAAGGCCCGCTCAAGCGACGCCTTCGGGCGGCCACTGGAGAGCATCGGGCCACGCAAGGAGCGTCGTCTAAGGGCGGCCGCGGGCTGGTGGTTGGCCGAACACGGCGGATGCCGTCATGGAGTGCGCTTTGACGTCGTCGTCGTAGAACTACAGAGAGACGGCGGGCTACATAGCCTGGCTCATCTGGCCGACGTGTTCGGTCGCTGAGCATGGGCTTCGCCTGGGTATGGGGCTACGCGCTCCTGGGAACGGAGGCGGTGCCTGTGCGGGTCGAGGCTCATGTTCGCCCAGGGCTGCCGGGCATGACCATCGTCGGACTCCCAGGGGTAGCGGTCAGAGAGGCCCGCGAGCGCGTTCGCTCCGGGGCGGCGAGTGCCGGTCTTCCTCTGCCCGCTCAACGGATGACGGTCAACCTTTCTCCCGCCGACCTACGCAAGGAAGGGCCGGGTCTGGATCTCCCCGTGGCCCTCGCCCTGCTTGCCGCCGCCGGTCGTTTGCCGCGGGGCGCGCTTGACTCTCTTGCCGCCCACGGAGAGGTGGCGCTCGATGGACTGGTCCGTCCTGTCCGCGGCGTCTTGTCTGTCGCGGAGACCGCGGGAAAGATGGGCCTGAGGGCACTGCTTGTGCCGGTGACTGCGTTGCCCGAAGCCGCGGCAGTCGGTCATGTGGAGGCGCTGGGGGTACGGTCACTTGCCGAAGCAGTCGCGGCGGCCGCAGACTCCCGAGTGCGGGATAGGCTCCGGCGGCGAGGTCGGCGCTGGCTACGATCCCGTTCAGGTGCAGCGCTCGTCACGGGTCACAACGGCCCAGATATGGCTGAGGTTGCCGGCCAGCGGCACCCGAAGCGGGCGCTCGAGCTCGCAGCGGCCGGGGGGCATCATCTTCTGTTGGTGGGGTCTCCGGGCGCGGGGAAGACGATGCTTGCCCGGCGCATGCCGTCGATCCTTCCGCCGCTGACTCGTGACGAGTCGCTGGAGGTGACCCGCATTTGGAGCGTCGCCGGCCTTCATCCGGCGGAACTGGGGTTGATGACCTTACGACCATTGCGTGCGCCACATCACACCGCTTCCCGCTCGGCACTTGTGGGGGGAGGCTCGCTGCCTCGTCCCGGAGAAGTGAGCCTAGCCCACCGCGGCGTCCTCTTTCTTGATGAGCTTCCGGAGTTCTCCCGAGACTCTGTCGAAGCATTGCGACAGCCACTGGAGGATGGGATGGTGACGGTGAGCCGCCGCAGCGGCTCCTGCACGTTCCAAGCGGCCTGCACGCTGGTGGCCGCCATGAACCCGTGCCCGTGCGGCTTTTTGGGACATCCTCAGCGCTCATGCCGGTGTACGGCGGAGGCACAGCAGCGCTACCAACAGGTGCTCACGGGTCCGCTTGGCGATCGCATCGACCTCATGGTCGAGGTTCCCCCTCTCACCACGGTTGCGTTGGATGAGGACATGGTGGGCGAGTCTTCTGCGGTCATTCGCGCACGGGTTCTCGCAGCCCAGGCATTTCGAGCCCGCAGGGAGACATCTGGAATGAGCGCGTCTTCGCCGGATGAATGCGGCAGGAATCCCCGTCTTCTCGAAAAGCGTCTAGGGA
>Ga0172375_10011652_pt1 | contig 11157 bp, 9 predicted proteins | sample LakKiv1m_FD_114537 | JGI IMG/M metagenome (GOLD analysis project Ga0172375, IMG submission 114537) | Freshwater microbial communities from Kabuno Bay, South-Kivu, Congo - kab_092012_11.1m | ecosystem: Environmental > Aquatic > Freshwater > Lake | place: Democratic Republic of the Congo... | reverse complement strand
GATCCACCGGGCGAATTGTCAGAGTACTTGCCATTTCTATCTTTGCTGTAACGCTGAAGAAATGTAAACCCCCGTCCATCGTAAGATTCGAAGTATTTATCAAGGCTGTCGTTCGCGGAGAATTTCCGGGAATGGACAAACTGGTGCCCGTCAATATTGAATGAATCAACCAGCATGCGGTTGAGCCTTAGGGTAGTGAAATTTCTGTCGCTGATTCCGGTACTCAGGATCAGGTCGTCAGTTTCGATGTTGTATTTTAGTTTTTGATCGGGAAAATCCCGGTCACGGATAAAAACATCGCCCCCCAGCCACTCTTCCGACAAAAAATAGGGGTGACCTTTGATTTCACTCAGGTTTTCCAAATAAACCGTTCCGTTCACCAGCAACGGATCTGTACCGTAAATTTGTGAAACCACCTCATAAAAAGACTGAAGTTCAAGATTTACCGCTTCTTTGGCAGTTTGCGCAGGCAGAAGGCTGGACAATAGTAGAAAACCCAGGAAAGAAAATGTTTTCTGTGGGTTGAAAGGCTTAAAAGGAACCCTGAATACCTGTATTAAATATTTTAACATGTTGGTTTTCAGCTTTGCAAGCAATTGGGAGTAAAAGTTAGTTTTGTTAGTTAAGTTTAAAGGCAGTAAAAGTATGGAATAACAGGTAAACCGGCATAAAAAATTTGGAAAATATCCGGATTTGGCTTTGGGAATATTGAATTTCCAATGTCCAGTGAATGAATGATCAATTGAGTTGTTTTTGTGAGGGCCTAAGAATGGATAATTGTATTTTTGGAATTTTAAATTTTAGACCTACTGAAAATAATGGCACAAAAGAACGGAAACGATAAACCCATTGAAGTAACCCTGTGGGATGCAGCAAATAAACTGAGAGGCAGCGTTGAGCCTGCCGAGTACAAACACGTGGTACTGGGGCTGATTTTCCTGAAGTTTGCCAGCGATAAATTTGAAGAACACCGGGCTAAACTCATCGCCGAAGGAAAAGGCAGGTACATCGAAATGGCTGACTTCTACAACATGAGCAACGTGTTCTTTCTGGATGAAACCAGCCGCTGGAGCTACCTGATAAAAAAATCGAAACAAAACGACATTGCCCTGCTCATCGACACTGCCCTGCACACCATCGAAAAAAACAACAAAGCCCTCAAAGGCGCCCTGCCCGACAATTACTTTTCCCGGTTAGGTTTGGATGTAACCAAACTGGCTTCGCTGCTCGATACCATCAATGATATCGACACCACCCGCGACCCCAGGCAAGATGTGGTGGGCAAAGTGTATGAATACTTCCTTTCGAAATTTGCGTTGGCAGAAGGAAAAGGCAAAGGAGAATTTTACACACCCAAAAGCATTGTAAACCTGATTGCCGAAATGATTGAGCCTTACAGGGGAATCATCTACGACCCTGCCTGCGGCTCGGGTGGGATGTTTGTGCAATCGGTAAAGTTTATTGAGACACACCACGGCAACAAAAAAGAAATTTCAATTTACGGACAGGAATACACCAACACCACCTACAAACTGGCCAAGATGAATCTTGCCATACGGGGTATCAGCGGCAACCTGGGCGAAAAGGCAGCCGATACCTTTGGCGACGACCAGCACAAAGACCTGAAAGCCGACTACATTATGGCAAACCCGCCTTTTAACCAAAAAGACTGGCGGGCAGAAAACGAACTGATTGACGACCCACGCTGGCGGGGATACGATGTACCACCCAAGAGCAACGCCAACTATGCCTGGATTTTGAACATGGTGAGCAAACTCAGCGACAACGGCGTGGCAGGTTTTATCCTGGCAAACGGCGCATTGAGCGGTGGCGGCGAAGAGTATAAAATCCGCCGGAAGCTGATTGAAAACAAACTTGTGGAAGCTATTCTGGTATTGCCACAGGATATGTTTTATACCACCAACATCAGCGTTACGCTTTGGATTCTGAACAAGAACAAAATGCCGCATACCAAAAAGGTTGGTGATGAAACCCGAAATTACCGTGACCGTGAAAAAGAAATCCTGTTTATGGATTTGCGGCAAATGGGTATTCCGTTTGAGAAAAAGTACATTCAGTTTTCCGAAGAAGATATTTTAAAAATAACGGGCACCTACCACCACTGGCAGCAATTGAGCACTGAGCGACTTGTGCTGAGCGAAGTCGAAGCAAGTCGAAGTGCGGTCTACCACAATATTCCCGAGTTCTGCTATTCCGCTTCGTTTGATGAAGTAGCCAAAAAGGATTTTTCATTGGTACCGAGCAAATACATTGAATTTGTAAACCGGGATGAAAACATTGATTTTGATGAGAAAATGCAAGCCTTGCAAAAAGAGTTTGCCGGTTTGCTAAAAGCCGAGGCACAATCAAAAGTTGAGTTACTGAAAGTATTTAAAGAGTTGGGCTATGAAATCTAAAAACGAGATAGTAATTTATCAGGCAGACGAACTTACAAAAGTTGAGGTGCAAATTGATGATGAAACAGTTTGGCTTAGTCAGGAACTAATGGCAAGCCTGTTTGGAAGAAACAGGGTAGCCATTACCCAGCATATTGGCAATATTTTTAAAGAAGGAGAGCTTGACAAAGAAGTGGTATGTAAGGAATTCTTACTAACCACTCATCACGGTGCTATACATGGAAAAACGCAAATTGACCAAAGCATTAAAGACTTAGGCGAAAAATGGTTTGCGTTTACCAAACTTGAAGGGTTTGACAAGGAAATTATCAATAAGCTGAAAGGAATTGGGTTATGAATTATAAAATTGGCGAAGCCAAATTTAGAAGCGAAATAGTGATTTATCAGGCAAACGACACTTCCACCAAAATTGAGGCAAATATTGCCGATGAAACAATATGGCTTTCACAACAGCAAATTGTGGATTTGTTTGATAGTAGCAAAGCAAATATAAGCGAGCACCTCAAAAATATATTTTTATCAGGAGAATTGGATGAGATTTCAGTTGTTCGGAATTACCGAACAACTGCCTCCGATGGTAAAAATTATAAAGTAAAGCACTACAATTTAGATGTTATTATATCAGTTGGGTACAGGGTTAATTCAATAAGGGGCACCCAATTCCGTATTTGGGCCAATCAGGTATTAAAGGATTATTTGCTGAAAGGTTATTCGCTAAACAACCGAATGAACCGTATTGAGGACAATATTCAGGCGTTGAATGAAAAGGTTGGACGAATTGATTTACAGATTAATACAGCACTTCCGCCGGTGCAGGGGGTTTTCTTCAACGGACAGATTTTTGATGCTTACACGTTTGTGTCAAACCTAATCCGACAAGCAACTAAAACAATCGATTTGGTAGATAACTATGTGGATGATAGTGTTTTGCTTTTGCTTCAAAAAAGAGCTATGGGAGTGACTGTTTGCATTTTTACCAAAAATATTGGTAAACAATTAAAACAGGATATCGAAAAGCACAATGCACAATACCCACCAATTGAAATAAAACATTTTAAAAATGCTCACGACCGTTTTTTCATTATCGACAATGCCGTAGTTTACCATATCGGTGCAAGTATTAAAGACTTAGGCAAAAAATGGTTTGCATTTACCAAAATTGAAGGTTTTGCCAGCGAAATTGTAAACAAGCTGAAAGGAGGTGGCCATGAAGAATTATAAACGATTAGGTGATTACATCCAAGAATTAAAAGTCCGCAACACAGAAGAAAAAGCGGAACAATTATTGGGAATCAATATTGATAAATTCTTTATGCCTTCGGTAGCAAATGTTGTTGGAACCGATTTGTCCGTTTATAAAATCGTAAGAAGGAATCAATTTGCTTGCAACAGAATGCACGTTGGAAGAGATTACCGATTGCCAATATCTATGTCAAAATCAGAAGAAGAATTTATGGTTTCACCTGCTTATGATGTATTTGAGATAAAAGACACAGAAGTACTGAATCCTGAATTTTTGATGATGTGGTTTTCTCGCAGAGACTTTGACCGAAACGCATGGTTTTACACTGATGCAGATGTTAGGGGTGGTTTGCCCTGGAAATCTTTTTGTGATGTGCAAATCCCCATTCCCCCTATTGCCAAACAACGAGAAATCGTAAAAGAATACAACGTAATCCAAAACCGCATCGCCCTTAACCAGCAACTGATACAAAATTTGGAAGAAATCGCACAGGCGATTTACAAGAGGTGGTTTGTAGATTTTGAATTTCCCTTCGACTTCGCTCAAAGTAAACCTGATGAAAACGGCAAACCCTACAAAAGCAATGGCGGGGAAATGGTTTGGAATGAGGAATTGGGGAAAGAGATTCCGAAAGGGTGGGCAAAATGTTCTTTAAAAAGCATTTCTAATTGTCTTGATTTTAAACGCAAACCTTTATCAGAAGAAGAAAGAATCGAATTCAAGGGAATTTTTCCATATTATGGTGCGATGGGAATTGTAGACCATGTAAAAGAATACATATTCGATGGAGAATATTTATTGTTTTCAGAAGATGGGGTAAATGTAATAAATGAAAAAGGGCATCCATCAGTATTTTTGATTTGGGGAAAATTTTGGGTTAACAACCATGCTCATATTTTGGAAGGGAGAGATGGATTTTCATCGAGATTGATTTATTTAATGCTAAAGGAAGTTAATGTTAGTGATTTAGTGACTGGTGCTGCACAACCTAAGATTAATCAAGAAAATATGAATAGCATTGTACTTTTAAAACCAGATATTTTAGTTTGTAAAGCATTTGATAGAATTATGAATCCAATGTTTGAAATCATAATGAATAAAACACAAGAAAACCAAAAGCTAACGGAACTAAAAGAATTGCTTCTTTCAAAATTAGCAACAGTAGTCTGAACTATGATTTTTATGATTGAATGATTACTATGAAACAAAAAAAATCACATCATCACAAAAATCAAAAGAATCACCGTTCAGACAGTTTTATGATTAAATGATTACTATGAAAACAAAATCACATTTTTGAAAAAAATGATTTTATGATAAATGAACAATACAAATATTCCGAACTGACATCCAAAATTATTGGATGTGCCATGACAGTTCACAAGGCATTGGGTAACGGTTTTCAGGAAGTAATTTATCAAAGAGCTTTGGCAATTGAAATGCGACTGGCTGTCATTGCATTTAGCAGGGAATTCGAAATGCCCATTTTTTATCGGGAAGAGCAAATAGGAACAAGGAGGGTAGATTTTTTGGTTGAAGGTGTTGTGTCTGTTGAATTGAAAGCTATGATCAAACTTGAAGATGTTCATTTTGCACAAGCCATCAATTATTTAGAAGCATACAATCTTGAGGTTGGCTTGCTAATAAATTTTGGAGAACCGAGTTTGAATTTTAAACGACTAACCAATAAGAAGTTTAAACCGGAAACAACATCTTACAAATCACAAAAATCATAGTTCAGACAATGGGCAGCGAAATAATCATCTATCAAAACCAAGAGGGCAACATCAAAATTGATGTCCGGCTGGAAGATGAAACCGTTTGGCTGACGCAGGCACAAATGGCGCAACTGTTTGGCAAAGACAAGCGGACAATTTCAGAACACATAGGAAACATTTTTAAAGAAGGGGAATTGGACGAATCACAGGTTGTCCGGAAATTCCGGACAACCACTCAACATGGCGCTATTGCAGGCAAAACTCAGGAGGTAGAAGTAAATGGCTACAATCTCGATGTAATCATTTCTGTGGGTTACCGTGTAAAGTCACCGCAAGGCACGCAGTTTCGAATTTGGGCTACCCAGAGGCTGAAAGAATACATTATCAAAGGTTTCGCCTTGAATGATGAGCGGTTCAAGAGTGGCAGCTCAATGAACTACTTTACCGAATTGCAGGAACGCATCCGGGAAATACGGCTTTCGGAACGCTTCTTTTATCAGAAAATAAAAGACATCTACACCACCAGCATTGACTACGACCCGAAAGACGAAAAAACCATTGAGTTTTTCAAAGTGGTTCAAAACAAATTATTGTGGGCTATCAGCGAACAAACGGCAGCTGAGTTGGTGTATCGCAGGGTTAATGCGAGCTTGCCTTTGCTGGGTATGCAATCGTTTGATAAAAAAGGGACGGATTCCATCAAAAAATCAGATGTAAGCATTGCCAAAAACTACCTGAACGAAGACGAAATAAAATTGCTTGGATTATTGGTAGAACAATATCTGGCATTTGCCGAAACCATGGCACAACAGCGAACCCCAATGTATATGGCAGATTGGATACAACGATTGGACAGCATTTTGCAACTCAATGGCAGGGAACTACTCACACACGCAGGAAAAATCAGCCACGAAATGGCACTTGAAAAATCGGGAGAAGAATTTGAGAAATTCAGAATTAGCCAAAAAGCCCTTGAGAAAGAACAAAGTCTGAAAGAAATTGAAGAAGATATTAAGAAATTGAAGAAGCCTGAGAAATGAAATTCACCGAAGAAAAATTAGAAAAGGCGTTTACAGAGTTGCTGGGGCAGGAAGGATTTCTGCACCACCCGGGCATTACAATACCCCGTAAACCCGATGAAGTTTTGATAGAGGAAGATTTACAAAATTTTCTGTTAAATCAATACGCAAGCCAGGGCATTACGGTAAACGAAGTCAAATCTATTATTCTTCAGCTCAAATCGTTGCCTTCTTCCGACCTGTACGAAAGCAACAAAACATTTATGAGAATGTTTTCGGATGGTTTTATCCTGAAGCGTGAAGACCGCAACCAAAAAGACATTTACATCCAACTTATCAATTACACCGGACTGACCAAAAACCGCCAACCCAATGAGGAACAGTTGCTGACAATAGCGGCAGAACCCGAAGCAGAATATTCACCAGACAACAACATTTACAAGTTTGTGAATCAACTGGAAATTCTTGGAACCGAAAAACGCATTCCTGACGGTATAGTTTACATCAATGGTTTGCCTTTGGTGGTTTTTGAGTTTAAATCTGCCATTCGTGAAGAAGCCACCATTTATGATGCTTACAGGCAATTAACGGTTCGCTATCGCCGCGATATTCCCGAACTGTTTAAATACAATGCATTTTGCGTTATCAGCGATGGTGTAAACAACAAAGCAGGTTCGTTTTTTGCTCCTTACGAATTTTTCTATGCCTGGCGCAGGGTGGCAGGATTAGCTAGGAAAGTGGACGGCATCGACAGTATGTTTACACTCGTTCAGGGGATGTTTCACAAAAACCGTTTGCGTGATATTGTCCGTAATTTCATTTACATTCCCGATAGTTCGAAGAAAAATGAGAAAATTGTTTGCCGCTATCCGCAATACTATGCAGCCCGTGCTTTGTACGACAATATCAAAGATGCACAAAAGCCCGAAGGAAACGGTAAAGGTGGAACATACTTCGGAGCTACCGGCTCTGGAAAAAGTTACACAATGCTTTATCTTACAAGGCTTTTAATGAAAAGCCTGTACTTTGAAAGCCCTACCATAGTATTGATTACCGACAGGACGGATTTGGACGACCAGCTTTCGGAACAATTTGTAAATGCCAAAAATTTCATTGGTGACAATACCGTCGAAAGTGTTGAAAGCCGAGCCGACCTGAGAACCAAACTACAAGGTCGCCAAAGCGGTGGCGTATTTCTTACAACCATTCAGAACTTTACCGAAGATACCGAGCTGCTTACCGACCGAACCAATGTGATTTGCATTTCGGATGAAGCACACCGCAGTCAGGTAAATCTTGACCAAAAAGTGAAAGTATCCGACAAGGGCGTTACCAAAACCTTTGGTTTTGCCAAATATTTACACGATTCCTTGCCCAATGCCACTTATGTTGGCTTTACCGGTACCCCAATAGATGCAACACTTGATGTTTTTGGCAAGGTGGTGGATGCTTACACGATAACCGAATCGGTAAAAGATGAAATTACTGTGCGGATAGTGTATGAAGGCAGGGCAGCCAAAGTATTACTGAATAATTCCAAACTCAAAGAGATTGAAGATTATTACGCCAGATGTGCTGAGGTGGGAAGCAATGAAAATCAGATTGAGCAGAGCAAAAAAGAAATGGCTCAGATGAACGCTATTATTGGCGACCCTGACCGCCTGCAAGAAGTTGCCAACGACTTTGTAAACCATTACGAAAAGCGGATATCGGAAGGTTCAACTGTAAAAGGCAAAGCTATGTTTGTATGCAGCACCCGCGAAATTGCTTATGTGTTGTACAATAATATTATCGCTCTAAAACCTGAATGGAACGAAATAAAAGCCGCATAAGATTGTGCGGAGCTGACTGACAAGGACAAACGGGAACTGAAACCAATTGAACGAATAAAACTCATTGCCACCAGAGGACAAGACGACCCCAAAGAAATGTATGATTTATTGGGTACCAAAGAGCAACGCAAAGAGTTAGACCGCCAGTTTAAAAACGAAAAATCGAACTTCAAAATAGCCATTGTAGTTGATATGTGGCTCACCGGTTTTGATGTGCCATTCCTGGATAGCATGTACATCGACAAACCCATTCAGCGTCACAATTTAATACAGACTATTTCAAGGGTAAACCGAAGGTTTGAAGGCAAGAAAAAAGGTTTGGTGGTGGATTATATCGGCATCAAAAACCAGATGAATCTGGCGCTGAAGCAATACAGCGATGGCGACAAAGACAATTTTGAAGACATTGCAGAATCAATCATCATTGTCCGCAATCATCTAGACCTGCTGGCAAAACTTTTTCACACGTTCGATAATTCAAAATATTTCAATGGAACAACCCTTCAGCAACTAAATACTTTAAACCTTGCTGCCGAATATGTGCAACGAACCAAAGAATTTGAAACCCGGTTTATGGGCCTGGTAAAACGATTGAAAGCCGCTTATGATATTTGTGCCGGAAGTGAACAAGTAAACCAAACCGAGAGAGATTACACACATTTCTATCTGGCAGTTCGTTCCATTGTTTTCAAACTCACCAAAGGCAATGCCCCCGACACGGCTCAAATGAATGCAAAAGTCAGGGAAATGATTAAAGATGCTTTGCAAAGCGACGGAGTAGAGGAAATTTTTAAACTTGGAGATCAGGCAGAAACGGAACAAGATATTTTTGATGAAGATTACCTGGCGAAAATTGATAAAATCAAATTGCCGAATACAAAAATTAAGTTGCTTCAGCAGTTGCTTGCAAAAGTAATTGGAGAAATCAGAAAAGTGAACCGGGTAAAAGGAATTGACTTTACAAAAAAAATGCAAGCCCTTGTTGAGCGGTACAACAACCGTGATGCAAACGACATTCTCAGAAGCGAGGTATATGAGGAAATGGCCAACGCTTTGACTGATTTAATTTGGGAAGTTCACAAAGAGTTTTCGGCGGGTGATGCGTTGGGAATTGACTTTGAAGAGAAGGCTTTTTACGACATTTTGAAAGAACTTTGTATAAAGTATGACTTCAAATATCCTGACGATAAAATGATTTCCTTATCGAAAGCAGTTAAAGTTATTGTTGACAATCAGGCAAAATTCCCTGACTGGAACAAGCGGGACGACATTAAATCAGCCTTGAAAGTTGATTTGATTCTTGTTTTGGATGAGTTTGGTTATCCGCCGGTTGAAAGAGACGAAGTGTATGTTGAGATATTTGAACAGGCAGAGAATTTTAAAAAGAATAGTATGACATAAGAGGTCTGGTTTATTTTCTAAAACATTGGCTGGTCGTTCAAAAAACTCAAAATACAAACAAAACCATTTCAAAGGCTTATCCGCCAAATAGCATCATCTAAAAAGTTGAATACAAAGTACTTGTCCTTCCTGTTTTTTTCTTCACAATTATTTCCTTTCCCCTCCGGCTGAATGTGCGAAAAAATTTACTTTTGCCACTGGTTTTAAACCAGTATTAAATCTCAATAACTAAATTATTTGTGTTATGAAAAAACATAATTTTTATGCCGGGCCTTCAATCCTCCCGCAATTCACGTTGGATGAAACCTCGAAAGCCATTAAGGATTTTGCCGGAACCGGCCTGTCCATCATGGAAATCTCACACCGCAGTAAAGAATTTGTTGCCGTAATGGACGAGGCAACCAAAATGTTCCGGGAGTTGCTTAACATTCCTGAAGGATACTCGGTTATTTTCCTCGGTGGTGGAGCCAGCCTGCAGTTTTGCATGGTTCCCTACAACCTTATGCAGAAAAAAGCTGCCTACCTCAATACCGGCGAGTGGGCTTCAAAAGCACTGAAAGAAGCGAAACTGTTTGGCGAAGTGGTTGAAGTAGCCTCGTCAAAAGATAAAAATTTCAACTACATCCCGCGTGGATGGCAGGTTCCCGAAGACGCCGATTATTTCCACATCACCACCAACAACACCATTTACGGAACCGAAATCCGCGAAGATTTTGATTGTAAAGTTCCCCTGGTGGCCGATATGTCGTCCGATATTTTCAGTCGTCCGGTGGATGTTTCAAAATATGCAATGATTTATGGTGGAGCCCAGAAAAACCTGGCGCCTGCCGGTGTTACCTTCGTAATCATCCGAAACGATGTGCTGGGTAAGGTTGATCGCGCAATCCCAACCATGCTCAAATACCAAACCCACATTGATAAAGAATCCATGTTCAACACACCTCCGGTTGTTCCGGTTTTCTCAGCATTGCAAACCTTAAAATGGCTGAAAGAGATGGGCGGTGTTGCTGCTATGGAAAAAATAAACATTCACAAAGCTGGCCTGTTGTATGACGAAATCGACAGGAACCCGATGTTCAAAGGCACCATCCCGGATAAAAAAGACCGTTCGCTGATGAACGTTTGCTTTGTGATGGATGAAAAATATGCACAATTTGAGAAAGACTTCCTCGATCTTGCTGCTGCCCGTGGTCTGGTTGGCTTGAAAGGTCACCGCTCGGTGGGTGGTTTCAGGGCATCATTGTACAACGCATTGCCTGTTGAAAGTGTACAAGCGCTGGTTGACGCCATGAAGGAATTTGAAAAGATAAAAGCGTAGTTTTGAGAAAGTCATAAGTCGTAAGTCATAAGTCGTAAGATAAAAGATAAAAGACAAAAGACAAAAGACAAAAGACAAAAGTCATAAGTCAAAAGTCATAAGTCATAAGTCGTAAGTCAATAGTCAGGTAAATTATAAATTCAAAACCGGGGACATTTTGTTATTTGAATGTTAGGTATTTCAAATTTGTTTGATCCCGAAGGTTCGGG
>Ga0172375_10011651_pt1 | contig 11161 bp, 6 predicted proteins | sample LakKiv1m_FD_114537 | JGI IMG/M metagenome (GOLD analysis project Ga0172375, IMG submission 114537) | Freshwater microbial communities from Kabuno Bay, South-Kivu, Congo - kab_092012_11.1m | ecosystem: Environmental > Aquatic > Freshwater > Lake | place: Democratic Republic of the Congo... | reverse complement strand
GCAAACCGCAACTGCACGCGGCTGGCGGGGAACACGGCGATCGGATCGATCAGATTCGTGTAGACCATGGTCTTGATGCCCGTATAGGCCGGCGCCTCAACCTGCACCACGGCGTTCATAATGCGGGGCTGGGGCACGACCTTCACATAGCGGACATCGGTTTCCGCATCGCCGCAACGCACGCGGAAGCTGAGGCTCTCCTGCAGATCGCTCAGCGAGGCCACGAACAGGCGCCGCTGCACCCGGCTCATGGGCCGCGCGTCGGCCGTAAAGGCCAGGCGGTCGACCCGGCCGGTCGCTTTGGCCATCAGGCAGACGCTCGAATCGGCGCCCAACCAGCTCATCGGCTTCCGAAGCCAGGCCGGGATATCCCCCACGACCTCAACCTGCAAGACCACCTCGCCGCGGCGCGCGACAACGGCGTTCTCGGGTGTCACTTTCAGCTGCACAAAGCTGGGCTTCGGCAGATTCATGCGGGGAAACGTGAGCCGCTTCAACATCAGGCCGAACTCATAACGGGGCAGCAGGATGAAGCCCGCCCAGACGATCGCCAGAATCGTGAGGACAATGAATCCACACCGCAGGGCTCGATCGCGGGCCAGCCGGCCCGCGTGTGGCGTGCGCTCGCAAAGCGCCAGCGTCTCGTTGGTCAGCTGGCCCAGCATGGCGGCATGCACCTGCGGATCCGCGGCGCGGGCGTCGGCCGGCCGGCTCATGATGTCGGTGAGCGTGACCAGCCGCTCCTGCACCGAAGCGGGCAACATGCGCTCCAGGTCATAGGCGATGCGGCTGGCGGTGCGGCGGCGCCAGAAGAACACGCCCAGGGGGACGGCAAGCGCCGCGATGCAGGCCCCGTGCGTGACGACGCTGATCCAGACCCTGGATGAGGGACTGAGGAACAGGAAGCGGTCCAGATGGATGGCGACCAGCGCCAACACCGCGTAGAACAGCAAGGGGGTCACCAGCGACCGCAGAAATTCATAGAACCGCTGGCGACGATAGAATGCGGCGATCGTCTTGGCCACGGGCTCCGGAAGATGTGCCAGTTGTTTGAGCATCAGACCAGCCCCGCCAGTTTTCTCCAGACCCATTCCAGGGTCAGCAATGCAATTAGCGTGCCGAGCACCCAGGGGGAGTACCAAAGCGGCCAGACGCGCTCCCGGTGCTCCACGCGGTCGCGCGGCTGAAGCTGGCTGATCATCCGGCCCGCTTCCGTGAACTCCGCGTAGGCGCCGCCCGTGCTCTCGGCGAGCGAGCGAAGCCACGCTTCACTTCTCGACAGGTCGTTCAGCTCGCGATTCTGGTCAACGACCCGGACCGGATCCGGGGCGGACTCGCCCCCTCGCAGCTTGACGGTCCAGTCGCCCGGCGGCAGGGACTCGAACACGGCGGAGGCCAGCGCGGCCTTGGGGTGCGCCGGCACGGCCGCCGCCTCCGCGACACGGTCGCCGTCACGAGCTTCCACAACCTGGTTCGTCGTGCCGTCGGAAACAACCCAGACCTGAACCGATTCCCGGCTGGAGTACCGGAACAGGTCCGGCTGCGGCTTCAGGCCCTCCGGCTTGCGGGCTTCGACGGCCCAGTCGGTCATGTTCATGACCATGGCGGAGTGGGCGTCCAGAGCGGTCGCGTTAAGTCGCTTCCAGAAGCGATCCGTGTCAACGAAGAGCGTTTTCCCCTTCCCGATGAAGCGGGTGCTGACCAGCACCCGCCCATCGCCGGCCTGCAGCAGCACCACAGTGTCGTCGCGCCTCCGGTCCGACGCCGGGACGTCAACCGTCGCCAGCGCGCTCTGGAGGGCCCGCGTGACCGGATGATGCCGGCCGGCGCGGGTCAGCAGCAGCGGCGCCGTGTCGGCCGAGGACAGCGTGGCCGACGGCCGCGCCTCCGTGGGAAGCAGCTCCTTCGCGACGGACGCGGGCATCGGATCCACCTTGCCGGTGCCCAGCACAACCAGGCTGCCGCCGTCCTTCACGTAATCAGCCAGCTGCTTCCACTCGGAGTCGGTCAGCACCGCCGGCGAGGAGGGAATGTCGCCGAGAATGACCAGGTCATACAGCTTGAGCGCCTCCAGGTTCTCGGGCCACATGCCCAGTCCGACGCCCCGCTTGATCTTGGCGTTCGGCTGCGCCAGCCCGATAATGGGATTGACGTCCAGGTAGTCCAACCGGCGCAGGATGTTCACGAAGAAACGGCTTTCCCATCGCGGTTTCCAGTCGAGGAACAGCACCCGCACCGGTTCCTGGCGGACGCGGATCGACAGATCCCGGCGGTTGTTCTGCTGCGGAACCACCTCGCCCTTAGCGCTGCCGACGCGCACGGAAAACCGCTGCAGGCCCTCGGCGGCGGGTACAAAGACCGGCCGGCTCTGCAGCTCCGTGACATCCTTGATATCCAGGGTCTCGTTCGTCAACACGGTAGTGCCCGCAAGCAGTTCCAGGTTGACGCTTTCCGGGGCGGGCAGCACGGCCTTGATGCTGGTGAGCACGCCCAGCGGCTTTCCGACAACGGCAAACGGGGCATAGTAAACATCGCGAACGGCGATGTCGGGCGGTTCATCCAGGCCGCCGACGCCGGCCGAGAAGATCGGCACCGAGCGCAGCGCCGCGGCGCGCGCCACCTCTTCGACGGGTGTCTCGCCCAGGTTCCTGCCGTCGCTGAAGACCACGACGCCGGCCAGCGGGAACGGGTTCTCCTCGGTGAGGCACTTGAGCAACACGCCCGTCAGATCCGTTTCGCGCTCGGACGCCGCGGGCGGCTTGTCATCCATCTTCGCCAGCGCAACCGGTTCAGATGCCGACAGGGGCAGCAGCCACAGCCCGATCCCCCGGGAATTCTCGAGCAACGGCCGGCGCTCGCGCGCCAGCCAATCGTGGACGATGGTCAGCCGGGGCGTCTGCCGCGCCACAGCCGCCGCATCCTTGAGCGCCGGATCGCCGGCCGCCAGGGCCTTCGCATCTGCATCGCTCTGGGCGTCGCCAAACAGTCCGGCCAGTTCAGACAGTGCCGCGCGCATCTTGGCCGCGAACTCGGCGGAAGGCGCGTCCTGGCCCGTGAACAGGGGCGTCAGCGAGGCTTTCAGGTCCCGGCAGCGGGCGGCCGCCTGCTCCATCCGGTTGGTGCCGCTGTCGCCTGCGGTCAGGGCGCCCGCCTTCTCCGCGATCCGATCGAGCTTCTCGTTGACCTGCGACTGCACGCGGTCCGCCTCGCGCCAGAAGGCATCCTGGGTCCGATCGGCGCCGCGGCCGAACTGCTCGAAGCGGACCAGCCAGCGCTCGACGCCCAGGACGTCCTCGCGAAGACTGTCCATGGGCGCCTCGCGGCCCGCGGGCAGGTTCATGGCCTTGCGCGCCACCCGAAGCGCATCGCGCTCCGGAAGGGCGGGATCGGGAACGTTCATGCTTCCGGAATTGTCGAACACCATGAGCAGCCGGGCGGCATAGGTCGAGGTCACGCGGCGGATCAGGCTGGGCCGGAACGCGAGAAACAGGACGAGGACCATGATAAACGTACGCAGAATCGTCAGCCCCACGGCATGGCCGCGGGCGATGCCGCGCGCCTGGCGGAGGTAGAACACACCGGCCAGCGCGGCCAGCGCGGGCACGGCCAGCAGCAGCCACCACGCCGACCACGAGGCGGCGAAACTCACGGCGAACTCGATTTTTTTCAGCGGGTCCATTACCTAGACAAACCTCAAGCCCATCAGAATTTCACCCATGGCGAAAACCAGCATGGCGAACATCACCCACGCGTAGCGCTCGGTCCCGCGCCCGTCCGATTCCAGCGCGTCCATCAATTCCTTGGCGTTGCCGACCTCGGTCCATCCGAATTGTTCCTTCAGCTGCTCGCGATAGGCGGTCGTTACGGACGACAGGTCGGAATCGTCTCGATCGCCCTGTACGCCGAGCCAGACGCGCTCGTGCGTGTTATTGTCGCCCAGCACCAGCAGCGAGGCCGCGCCGCTTCGCTTGGCGCCCGCGGCGAATTCCACCCGGGTCCCCTGCGGTTGCGGAACCAGGCTGGCCGGAAGGGGCTCATCCTCCTCGACCGCGAACTGGGCCGCCACCGGCGCCGTGCCGCCCCTGGCCATGAACCGCACGGGTTCGCCCAGCTTCACGCGGCGCACATATTGCTCCGCGCTGGAGGCCTCAACCATCAGGTTGACGAGGAACGGATAGACCGACTCGCGCACCATCAGGTTGTTGTTCCGCGAGTTCAACCCGGCGGCCAGCAGCACGACGCTGCCCCGTTCGAACCGCCGCTTCAGCGCGAAGGGCGTGCCATCGGCGAACCGCGCGAGCGCCTCGACACCGGGCCCCGGATTTCCGAACTCGGCCCATGTGTAGAACCGAAGCTGCGTGACGTCGCCGTCCGTCCCGGTCTCCAAATCCCGCAATCCGGGCAAGTCGAAGCCCGACCGGCTCAAACGACGGCAAACCTCGCCGTCCAGCCTCTCGTTACGGACGCGAAGCGGAGGGGCGGGCAGTAGTTCGACGGGCGCCAGCAGCCGCTTCCAGACGGCCAAATCCACCGTGTCGTCAACGGGCAGCACCAGCCCCCCGCCCTGATCCACATAGCTGCGCAACGTCTTGGCCAGCTCAGGCGTCAGGGTTCGTCCGCCGTCCAGCACGACGACGTCATGGGCGGTCAACGCGCCAAGCGGACAGGCCGCATTAACGTGCTCCGTAACGCGCAGGGGCCCCGACGCCTCCTTGGCGCCGCCGCCCGCCAGCACGCGCGCAGCCAGTTGGAGCTGAGGGGCTGAAGACACGAACTTCTCCGTCTGCGCCGCGTCTCGCAACACCAGAACCGACACGCTGTTGACGGCTTCGACGCCAACCGACATCGCGTTGTCGAAAGCCAGGGCGTCGTCGCTGAGCCGGGCGGTAATCAGATGCGAACCCGCCGTGTCCAGCCGCACCTTCATGGGCACCGTCACGCTCTGCCCCGGCGGCAGTGTCACACGCTTGGCGCCAACCCGAGCGTTATCCACCAGGAACGTCAGTTCCGCGTCCCTCACCGCTTCCTGGCTGAAGTTGCGGATCTGGGCGTAGGCGGTGAAATTCTGCCCCCGCAACACGCGCTCGTGACCGGCCTCGACGCTCGTCACGGCCAGGTTGCGCCGGTCGGCCAGGGCGGGGTTGATCCAGAAGATGCGGGTGTTCGCATCCGCGGCCTTGACCTTGTCGGCGCCGGCCCACGCAGACGCCTGGTCATCGGAGAAGATGTAGATCTCGCGCCGCATGCCCGTCCCGTGCGAGAGCACGGTGTCGAGGCCGGCCGCCAGCGAAACGGAAGCCTCCTCGCTCTTCAGCGAATCGACGATGGCGATGCTGCGCTCGGCATTGACGACATCCCCCTGATCCACGACCCAGCGCGGATGGCCGTCCAGCGCGTAAAGCGACCATTTCACGCCGCGGCCCCACCGCGAGACCAGTTCGCGCAGGGCTTCCATCGCCACGTCACGCCGGCTGTGGCGGCCTTCGCCGGCCAACAGGCTGTAGGAACCGTCTACGAGAACCACGCGAAGCACCCCGTCAGTCGTGACGAGGCCGGCCTTGCGCGACTGCGGGCGGGCAAAAGCCGTGACCAGGGCCATCACGACCAGCGCGCGGAGGGTGAGCAGAACGATCAGGTCCCAATAGAGCTGCTTGCGTCGGCGGGCAAGCGCCCGCTCCAGAATGTAATCGGCGCCCCAGTACACCCGCAGCGAACGGAAACGCATGAGGTAGTAGACGATGATCGGGATGGCCCCGAGCAGGAGGCCCCACAGCAGGCCCGGATAGGCAAAGGTCATGACCCGACTCCTTGTCGGGCGCCCCGCCTGCGGCTGCCGCTATCCCCGCGATCGCTCATGATAGCCCCGTCAACCACCATCGGCCCGCCTCGCCAGATACTCCGACAACGCGGTTTCCGCCGACTCGTCGCTTCGGATGGACAGGAAGTGCACGTCGTGCTTGCGGGCCCAGGCCTTCCAGCCCTCCATGAACTCGCGGTACTCCTCGAGGTAAAACCGCTTTAGCGGAACGGTGTCAAGACGCCAGCGGACGCCGGGGCGTTCGAGCGAATCGAACTGCATCCAGCGATTGTACGGAAACGTCTCCGCGGCGGGATCGCGGACCTGGAAAAGCAGGACCTCGTGGCCGCGGGCCTGAAGCTTCCGGATGCCCAGCCGGACGCCCTCCGGATCAAACATGAGATCGGAGATGACCACCATCATACCCCGCCGGGTCTTGCGATCCAGGATGGCCCGCAGCGACGTCTCCAGGGAATCCGCGTTGCTCGCCCCAACCGTGACCAGCGACTGCAGAATGCGCACCAGTTGCGTCTGCGTTGAGGAGGACGGAAGCCAGACAGTTTGGCCCGAGTTGGTCATGACCATGCCAACCGAGTCCCGTTGCAGCAGAACAAGATAAGCAAGACTTGCCGTCATCCTGGCCGATTGGTTCCAGACGCTGATCCCTGCGGTACTCTGCCGCTGGCTGGCACTGCTGTCGACGATCAGCCGCACGTTCAGGGCTGTGTCCTCGATATACCGTTTGACGTAGAAGCGATCATGCCGGGCCGAAACCTTCCAGTCCACATGTTTGAGCGGATCGCCGGGCATGTACTGCTTGTGGTGGTCGAACTCGGTGCTGACGCCCTTGCGGCGGCTGCGGTGCGCCCCGTGCAACAACCCTTCCACCGCCTTGCGGGCATAGATTTCGAGGTACCGCAACGCGTCCCGCGCCTCGGCAGGCAAGGCGGTTTCCAGCGTCAGCTTCTGTTCTGTCACCTGCGCCATAGTTCAGGCCACCCTTCCGAACGGATCGACACTGTCCGCGGGCCGGCAGTCCCGCAGCGCCGTCACTTCTCGCCCGGCGCCGGGATCTCCTTGAGCAGGTGACCGACGACGTTCTCGGAGTTGATCCCCTCCGAGATCGCGGCGTAGTTCACGATCACGCGATGCCGGAGCACCGGCACGGCCACCGCGCGGATGTCATCCACGGTGATGTGGGCGCGGCCGTTGAAGAACGCATAGGCCTTGGCGCCGAGAATCAGGTTCTGGCATGCGCGCGGCCCGGCGCCCCACGCCACCCACTCTTTGGCGAAGGGGATCGCATGCATCGTGCGAACGCGGGTCGCCTGCACCAGGCTGACCACGTACGCGTACAGGTCGTCGCGCACGAGCACGTCGCGAACCACTTTCTGGTACTTCAGGATCGTCTCGCCGTCGAGCACCTGAACGGGATCGTCCCGGTAGTTCGTGGTGGTGCGCCGCAGGACTTCCACCTCGTCATTGAACTCGGGATAGTCCACGACGATCATGTACATGAAACGGTCCAACTGGGCCTCGGGCAGGTTGTACGTGCCTTCCTGCTCGATCGGGTTCTGCGTGGCCAGCACAAAGAACGGGAGCGAGAGCGGGTAGCGCTTGTTGCCCACCGAGACCTGTTTCTCCTGCATGGCTTCCAGCAGGGCGGCCTGGGTCTTGGGCGGCGTACGGTTGATTTCGTCCGCCAGCACCATATTGGCGAAGATGGGGCCCGGCACGAACACAAACTTCTTGCGCCCCGTCTCGGCGTCTTCCTGGATGATCTCCGTGCCCGTGATGTCCGAAGGCATCAGGTCCGGCGTGAACTGGATACGCTGGGAACTGACGCCGATCACCTTGGAGATCGTCGTCACCAGCAGCGTCTTGGCCAGGCCGGGCACGCCCATCAGCAGGGCGTGATTGTGGCAGAAGATGCACTGCAACGTCAGGTCGACCAGGTTCTCCTGGCCCACGATGACCTTGTGGATCTCGCGCTTGACCTTGGCGATCAACGCGCCGAATTCTTCCGCGGTCTTGGGCTCAATCTTTGGATTTTCCATCGCTCGCTTCCCCCTTGATGCTGTAGTCGCCCAGCACGTACATCCCGTCCTGACTGGTGCCGGCCAACAACACGCCTTTCGGCAACTCCACCAGATCCTTCACCGCCGCTGAACACGTCAGCGAGTCTTTCCATTCCGTGCCGTCCCAGCAGCGCAGGCCTCCCTTGCCCGTACTGATCCAGATCCGCTTGTCGGACGTCATCTTCATGAGACAGACGTTTTCCTTCTCCGCTGCGTTCTTCCACGCCTTCCCGTCGTATATCCAGATACCGTTGCCGGAGGTCGCCGCCCAGATCTTGCCGTCCTTGTCTTCGACGAACGACATCACGCCCATGGACTCCTTCTCCAGCAACCGCTTCCATTCGGTGCCTTGGCGCATCATCACGCCCTCGTTCATCAAGCCACACCACGTCCGGCCCTGGGAATCCGTCATGACGGACTTGACTTCCATTCTGGATAGATGCTGCTTGGCGTCCTTCGCGCCCTTCTTGGGATCGATCTCCACAACGCCGCCGCCGTACAGCGCGACCCAGATCATTCCCTTCGAATCAATCACAAGATCCGTCACGCTCGCCTTCGTCCCCAGATCCACTGGCGTCCATTCGCCGTCGCTGGTTTGCATCAGGCGGCTGAAATCCTTGCTGTCGGTGGCGATTGCCCATAGCTTGCCGTTGACCGCCAGGATCTTTCCAACGTTGTAGCCTCCCAGGGCGCTTGTGGGCTTGTCGCCGTTCAGGAGCAGGGCGCCGCCGCCATGCGCGATCCAGAGCCCGCCTGCCGGACGCGCCGTCACATCCCAAACCGACAGGTTCTTCGCCTCCTTCACCATCTGCAGAACGCCGCCCTCGACCTTCGCCAGGCCCTTGGGCATGCCGATCCAGACCTCGCCCTTGGTTCCAGCCTTGACGAGTTGAACCTCCTCGCTCGGCAGCACCGGTTTCGTCACGTGCTGCCACGCATCCTCCGCGCGCGCCTGCAGACAACCGGCAATCAATGCCGCACCCAGAAAACCCTTAAACCTGCTCATCGTTGCCTCCCCTTCTTGACAGCGACTCCAACCAGACCCAGCTCACGAAAACCGGAGAGTTTTACCAGCTTCCGACGGCATTGGCTACGTGTATTTTGCAGGAGTTGTGCCAACAGGACATGGCGCACCTTCTTCAACCTCTGCTTGCCGGCACAAGCCGCCAGGAAGGCTGTTTCCCGAACAATGGATCGCGAGGCGCCTGGACTCCCCAATCGGAAATCACGGGCTCTGTCCTGTACTTGGGAGCACACAGAACGCGGACAGGTGTGCACCGTTGTAGGCGGCACAAAGGAGAGACGAACTCCGCCTGCAACGCCGTCCGATTCTCGACTTTCAGTCTACTCGTCTCGCGCCGGCAAGCCTTGAAGCAACGGGCTCGATTCCTGCTCGTTCCTCACGGTGTTCCACTTGGCCTCATCCGGCGCCGTACGCGTCGGGCGGAAGCCATAGGTGATGAACCGTTCCGAATCGGCCATCGCCGCGTCAATGCGGCAGGAGGTGCACCAGAACGGACCCTTGAGTTCACTGGGGCCGGAGGCCGCTTCCTGCCCGCCGCGCACGCCCGTGCCCTTCGCGTCCTTCTTGGGCCAGTCCGCCGGCCAGTTGGTCGCCGTGCCGCTGCCGTGCGCGCCCTTGAAGACGAGCCCATTGGTGTCGCCAACCGTCACGTTCATCTCGCGCGGATGCGCGTTGTACCGGACACCGCCAAAACTGCCGCCCCAGAACGAGTTCCCGCACTCTTCCGGCTCCGGAATCCGCGGGCCACGCAAGCACTTCTCGTATTCCAGTTCGGACATCGGCCGCAGCCCGGCCCAGTCCGCAAACGCGGCACAGTCCGCCCAGCACATATACCACAACGCCTTGCTCTTTCTCCCTCCAAAGCCGCGATAGGTGTAGGCGAGGCCTTCACCGGTCCGCGTTCGTGAAATGCCGCCGTGACACGGAAAGCCCTCGGGGTGATAGCGCTCGTCCGCCAATTCGGGAGTCAACAGATCAAGGAAGTTGGCATACATCATGGGAGTCAGCGGATACTGCGTCGCATAGAACGCCTTGTAACCGTTGGGGAACGTGGCCGGTATCTCGCCGCCGTCGGGCGGCTCGGCTCCGCGCGCCCAGAGCCTGCCCGGCTTGGCACCCGTCGGAATCGCGGCGGAATTGGTGATGCGATAGGGCGGGAATTCCTGATCGATGTTGTCCACGTCCATGATGACCATGGTGGCGTTCGCGTTGACAATCCGTTCCTTTTCGACAGCCTTCCGCTTCTCGCGCTGGTAGTTGTAGAAACCATAGGTCTCCGAGCCGCCCGATCCCACGAAAAACGGCCCCTCGGCCATGTACATCATGTGGAGGCCGTGGACCTTGACCTGCACCTTCGTGTCTTTTTTCACGTCCGGACAGGCCGTCAGGTCCCACAGCACCGTGAGTTTGCCGCCCGACGCCGTTCCCCATCCATGATCCGCCCGGCGTACGAACACACCCGTGAACCCATCCTTCTCCTCTCTGGGCACCAGGAAGTCAAACGTCGTATCGCCGGCGGCGGAATAGGCTGCATTCCACCCCTGGAGTGCCAGTTTCGCGCCGGCAGGCGCCTGACTGTAGCCGGTCGGATTCAGCACCTTGTCCGCCGCCAGACGGACATGCCGCCAGCCCTTCAGCGGGTCGCTCCCGGTCCGGAACTTGAAGAAGACCCAGATGGCGTCGTGGTTGACGTCGTGCCGCCAGGAGCCGTTCCACGCGATATCGAACTGGATCACGGCCGTCTTCGCATCGCGCGGGATCACGGTGACGTTGCCGAAATACGCGACCCAAGGCTGCGGCTGTTCCGTGGGCAGCAGCACCTGCGCCTGAGCCGTGACGGCGGCAAGGAGCGCCGCTGCGCCGCAGGCCGGCAGCCACAGCATTTGAGTCCTGCGCTGTTTCGTCATGATAGATCCATCCCTTTCGTCAGACCGGTCGGACCCGTCGGACGGGTCTGACTGACACCTGACACCTGAAAACCGCTTCCTACTCCCCAACCACAAACCTCGGATAGTCACGCCGCGTGAACGGATCGGTCCGCTCCGGCGCCCACTGAAGCCGGCGCACCATCGGAGCCGGCACCCACCGGTTCGCATCCCACCGGCCCGACGTGCGGCCGTCGGCATCGAAGAAGAGGAAGTAGAACGTGCATTCCTCTCCGCGCCCCACCCCGAAATCGGCGAACGGAAGACACCACTCGTACCGGGTAACGCCGGCGGCATCGTCGCGATTGATGCCGCACTTGGCGCTGGCGAGCAACTT
>Ga0172375_10011650_pt1 | contig 11161 bp, 14 predicted proteins | sample LakKiv1m_FD_114537 | JGI IMG/M metagenome (GOLD analysis project Ga0172375, IMG submission 114537) | Freshwater microbial communities from Kabuno Bay, South-Kivu, Congo - kab_092012_11.1m | ecosystem: Environmental > Aquatic > Freshwater > Lake | place: Democratic Republic of the Congo... | reverse complement strand
CCCCTGAAACAGAATCGCTTTTTGTTGACGATTTTAACACGTCGGTTTCTATTGGCTTATTATTTTCCAAAGGCATTACCGTTACCATTACAGAAGGACTTGGACTTTCAACCACTTGAAGCTCGAAACCGCCAAAGTCTTTTGATTGACTTGTAAGTCTTCCGGCTCCAAAACTGATTATTGAAATCAAAATTACACCAAAAACAAGCATTATGCTGTTTTGATTATCTTTAATCCAATCGATTTTCTGCGACGCGATAAATTTTACGGAGTTGACTATTTTTTTAAATTTGTTTATCATTTATTCATAATATAAAACCTATAAAATAAGTAAAATATGTCAAAAACTAAAGCAGCAGGAACATCACGACTTGGCCGCGATTCTATCGGAAGAAGGCTTGGCGTAAAACTTTTTGCCGGACAAAAAGCAAACCCGGGAAATATCATTATAAAACAAAGAGGGACAAAGTTTATTCCGGGAAAAAACGTCAAAAGAGGAAACGACGACAGTCTCTATAGCGTCAAAGAAGGAATAGTCCAGTTCAGAACCACAAAAAAAACAAAGTTTAACGGACTTAAAAGACTTGTCAAAATAGTTGATGTAATTCCGAAAAAATAAATACGACAATCAAAAAGAGGCAGAAATGCCTCTTTTTTTGTTTACTTTTTTGGTTTTTTTAATTTTATAACCCATTTTCCTCCAACCATCACTGATTTTAAGCGCTTAGGAAAATTATTAAATATCGTTTTTAATAATAATTCTCTGTTGGAGACATTCTTAACGTCCTTTGATTTTATAATAATAATATCAGCAAATTTTCCCCTCTCTATAGATCCTACAATTTTGTTTATTCCTAAAACCTTGGCTGCTTCAATCGTAATCTTGTCTAACAATGATTGTCGGCTATATTTCTTATTCCCCTGAGAACAATAAAAATTATTTACGTCGTTAATTAGGTCTATCCTTGGATTAGTAATTGGCCCATCAGTACCAATGGCGCTTTTCATTCCATATTTTTCTAATAATTTGATGTTGGCCGTTTTTAATTTAAAACTGGCGCTAGATGTTGGGCACAAAACAAATCTAATATTGTATTTCGATAAGTCTTTTAATTCCGCCCTGCTTATATATCCACCATGAACAATAATTAGGCCGCTCCTTTTATTTAAAAATCCTGCTTTCTTTAAAATATCCAGACGTTCCCTCCCATATTTTTTGAAAACCAGTAATTTTTCTTCAGGAAATTCTCCCATGTGTAACATAATAACAAAAGGACTTTTCCTGATAGCTTTTTTTAAAATCGTTAATGTTGCGGGAGAAACCTCTAATAAAGAATGAATTAATATCCCAGGGAAACATAAATCAGAGGCTGAGCATTCTTTCTTGAGTTTTTTAATAACCAAAGGAATCTTTTCTTTCCCCTTAATCATACATCCACCTAAAAATCTTAGCCCGGACAGCCTTGTTTGATCTATTCCTTGCCCACCAGCTATTGTGGTAATACCATTTTTGAGTAGCTTCTTTAGGGTGAAAAATGAGGCGTAGTATTTTATTTTCTTTATTTTTTTTCTGAATTTATCATCAATCTTTTTTGTTTGGCTTAAAATTACTTCCGGAGAATTTAAATTCGCAATTTTCCCTTTATAAAAAAAATCGCCCAAATGAACGTGGGCATTAATTAATCCTGGCATTAAAAGATTGCCGCCGAGATTAATAACCGTTTCTTTTGATTTTACTTTCGGATAATTAATACCAACTTCTTCTATATAGCCATTTTTTGAAACAACTAAATACCCGGGGGACAAAATATCTCTCTTTTTATTTTGAGTTATAATTTTTGCATTATAAAAAATCATAAAATATGCCCCTTTAAGTTAATAAAGGGGCAATTATAGATTCGATGTTTGCACAAACATCAGTAACGTCTCTGTTTCCATCAACTATTGCCCAATTAAAACGCTTAGCTAAGTCATGGAACCCGAGTCGTTGTTTTTCCACCTCTTCAATGTCTAGGGAATCAAACCTAGAAAGCTTGTTTTCTTTTTTCATTCTTGACATTGCTTCGTCAGAAGAAACATCAATCAAAATTATTATGTCTGGTTTAAATCCTTCACAAACATAATTACAAAGAGAGCATAGAGACTCCAAAGGAAGTTTATGTACGTAATGAAAATAGTTTAAAAACGAGCCGAGCCATCTATCAAAGATTATTATATTATCATCCGAAATCTTTTTAGCAAGCACGTCATTAAAGAAAAAAGAGTTCATAGATAGAAAAGAAAACATCTCCAGGCCAACAGACGGATTTCTCATTTCAAGAAGATTAGAAAATATTTGTTCACCCACCTCACTTCCCTGAGGAGACTTTGCATAAAAAACATTTTTGCCTTTTTCTCCCAAACACTTCCTTAGGCTTAAAGCCTGGGTCGTTTTTCCTGAAAAATTAATACCTTCCAATACGATACTAACGGCAGCTGACATTTCTCCCTCCTATAAAAAATTTCAAAGGCCAAATAATATTTACTATATTATAACCCCCTATTAAGGCGTTGTCAAATAAGCATCCCTTTTATCTTTTCTGCTTTTTCAATGTCCTCTTTAAGCCAAGAAGGAATGTTCGAATTTTGAAGAATATCATTTGCTTCAAACCATTCTCCTTTTGTGTGCTCGGCGCTTACCTCTATTTTAGCCTTAGTTTTAAGAATGCAAAGGAAATCTATCCCGACTAATTGAAATTCTGTTTTTTTTATAGACCAAGCCTTAACTGGGAAAAAATTATCATTCGCAACTTCAATTCCAGTCTCTTCGTTTATTTCTCTTTTTAGAGCCATTTTTAAATCTTCGCCAAATTTAACTCTGCCCCCGGGGATATCCCATTCCGAAGGAGAGACATCCTCACTCTCGCTTTTAAAAAGCAAAAGATAACTATTTTCTACGTTTATAATGGCCTTTACGGCCACCTGAAATTTTTCTTCGTTCATAAAAATAAAAATTTAAATATTACTTTTTTATTATAACAAATTAAATAAAAAATAAGAAATTTATTTTATATACAAATTCTCCTTTTCTTCAAAAAACAAACCATTTTTATCATAAAAAGCAATTAATTTATTTTTGATATCCGTCATAAAAACCTTCTTTTTTTTAATTTTCTCTGACAAAAAATATTTCATGGAAAGATAATCGTTTTTTTCAGTAAACGTAATTAACCCTTCAATAATTTCATAATCTATTAATTTTAACACCTGAACTATTCTTAAGATTTCTGTCCTCTTTTTTAAAGAGAGCGCTCTCGGAGCAGAAAGTAAATCTACGGCCATAGAATAAATTCCGCCATAAGCCTTTGACCAAGTTTTTAAATTATCAGCAAGAATTTTAACAGGCTCCTGCTTAAATGAGTATTCTATATTAATTCCTCTTTTTTTATCGTCAATCCTCTTTTTGTGTTTTTTATACGTTTTTGCTATGTCCGTTCCCTCCGCCGCAAAAATACAGGAATAGATTCCTTTTGTCACTGTAAATTTTGTTTTCTTCAAAAAATTAAGATGCTCCCTGAGCTCTTTTATTGTGGTGCCCCTATCAAGCATTATATAGCCCATTTGGACGATAACATTGAGTTTTTTACAGATATTGAGAGCTGATAGTCCCTGTTTTAATGTTATCCCTTTTCGCCATTCTTTAAGTTGACGCTCCACCCCTGATTCAATTCCTAAGCTAACAGAAAATAATCCGCAATTTTTCATTTCTTTAAAAATGCGATAATCTACGTTATTTGCCCGACAAGACAATCTAAAATGAATTTTTAACTTGCGCTTCTTAATTTCTTGACAAAAATTCGTAGCTCTTTTTTTCCATTGAGTAGGAGGAAACCAGCAATCGTCAATAAACTTAAAAAAACTGCCCAGGAAGCTCTTTATTCCAAATTGACGAATCACGGCATTAAAAGAGCATTAAGGCGACTTCTTAAAGAAATACTATCATCCGAAAACAACAGTATTCCTGAAGTAAAAAATAAGTGTCTCCGCGTCCAAATCGGAGGGGGCGTACATTTGTTAAAAAACTTTTTGAATATTGATATCGTGCCGCCAGCCGATATTATTTGTGATGTGCGCGAAGGATTACCGTTGAAAAAATCATCAGTTAACCTTGTTTTTTGCGAACATTTTCTTGAGCACATCGATTATCCAATTTCTGCAAAAAGATTTTTTAAAGAGTGTTATAGGATATTAGGCAAAAAAGGAAGACTGATAGTTGGTGTTCCCGATAGTAAAATGGCTGTTAAGGCATATTACAAAAATGATAAAAAATTAATAAAAAAATATATCCGAAGTTGGTATAAAAAAAGAGATTGCTTAAAACACTTTAATACGCCAATAGATTTTCTAAATTATCATTTTCGGGATCAAGACGATAATGAGAAATATAATCCTCATTTTTGGGCCTACGATAAAGAAAAATTAACCTCATTATTTAAAGAAGCTGGATTCAAAAAAAGTACTGTTTGGAAATTTGACGAAAAGATCGCTAGCCCCAAAAGAAAATTTGGTTCCATATATATGGTTGGGGTTAAAGCTTAATTAACGGCGAAAAAGGTGTATTATACAACAAAAAAAGCATAAATATGTGCTTTTTTTGTTTTTTTGTTACTGAATATTCTTATTTTTCTTATTTCAATATTTCTTCCCCCTCAAAACGCTCTTTACATAAACTCTTTTTAATTTTCCATAGATTTGTCTATCGCCCTCAGCTTCTTCTGCCCATTTCTTTTTAAGATTAAAAAATTTTGCAATTTCTTTTCTGTGCGCTCTTAAATAATCCCTAAATAACAAAAGTTGTTTATATTGCTTTCCGTTTTTTATTACGATGTGAATATGAACATCACCAAGCTTAGTTTGACCAACCTTACTTAAAAAAACTCGGCCGTTTTCTCTAGGATGTATGTGCTTAAAGCCTAATTTCTTGAGATTTTCAATGATTGAACTTAACTCGTTCCAATTTTTTATTCCGATCATTACATCAATCATTCCTTTGCCACCCAATCCCGGCACTGACGTGCTGCCAATATGATGAATTTCAACACCTTCTATCTGCTTAGAAATTTTGTTTTTTTCTCTATCAAAAATTTCCGTAAATTTTCGAGAATAAGGATAAATCAATTTTTGCATATATAGATTTATTTAGAAAATTAGACCTGACTTGCCCAAAACACTTTTCTATCTTTCCTACTTTTTATCTATCATTATCCACTTATTTAGGTACATAAACGGAATGTTAATTATCCCCACTAACCACTTTACTGCTGTTTGTCCAATTATAAGTGGCCAAACCGGCATAACGCCCAAAAAAGCTAATGGCAAAAATATTAAACTATCTACCAATAGCGCTGGAATTGAACTAAAAACATTACGACTCCACAACATTTTTCCCTTGGTTATTTTTTTGAATATTGCGAAAATATAAGCATCAAGGTTCTCCGATATTAAAAAAGCAATCCAGCTAGCTAGTGTGATTCTTGGTACTAATCCAAATATACTAACCCAAGATTCTTGTAGTGTCCAAAACGGAGCGGGTGTCAATCTCGTACCTAACCAGAAAAAGAAAACCATTCCAATCTGTGAAATGAAAGCAATAAAAATCATTCTTTGGGTCTCAAGTCGACCAAATTTTTCGTTAACAATATCGGTTAATAAATAGGTAATTGAGAACACCAATACTCCACTGGGACCATAAAAGGCCTTAAAGCCTAAATCAAAAATAGAAACCTTTACCGCTAATACCTGTGCCACTAAGACAAAGGTTACGTACAGCCCAATCAATAGATCAGAACGATTGTATTTTTTTGCATACCAGCTTCCCAGAAAGGTAAAGCTTGTTATCGCTATAATCCAAAATATTAAATTAAACATAGGCCCATAATTCATATTTTTATTTTGTTAATTATCTATTAAATCCTAGGATTGCAAAATCGGTTTTTGGTTCATTTCTAATCAAATGCAATCCCATCAAACGAACAACTTCATATACCTTAACGTTTTTGTACTTTTTTTTAATTTCCTCAACAAGGGTCTTTTTTTTGACCAACCCTTTATTACTATAAAAAAATATAATAGCCTTAGATTTTGATGCATTAATTAATTTAACAAATGCCGATATCGCCTTTTTGGGATTGCAAAAGTCACTTTTTTGTGGCTTTGATAAATTTGCAAAAACTCTTTCTACTATAAATTCTGGATAGTGCATATAATCACTATAGTCAGATTGGCTGAATGGCGGATCAACGATCATTAAATCGACATTATGTTTTTTAGCCACAACAACAGCATTTTTATTATAGACGATAGTCTTTTTTGACTTCACATAATTAATGGGTTTCAATCTTAATTTACGCATTTTTGGCTCCATAATTTCTTTTAATAGATAATCTGAATCAATATTGGCAATTTTTTCTACCGCCAAAATCAAACTAGCGGTTAGATAATATTTTTCCTTCTCGGTTAGATTAGACTTAATTAGCAAATCTACAATAGCATCAACCCGCTCTGATTCGCTATGGGGAATAAATGAATTACCAAACTTTTTTGTAATTACTCCCCGATAACCATATTTCATGTTTATTCTTTCTAAAAATTTAATCATTTTCCATGTTTTTACATTACCCATTGAACATAAAAAAGCCTTACCCAGAACATAATTTAAAGGCAAAAGATCATTCGCAATAACTTTTTTCCCGCGAGATGCAAAATAAAAAGACAAAACACCCGTTCCCATACACGCTTCTAAAATCGAGTTACATCGTAAATCATTCTCTTTTATCACGCGATTAATTAAGGGAATAAAGTTAGTTTTATTGCCTAAATATTTTCGAGAAAAAACAGAAAATTTGTGAGATTCGTCAACGATGGGGTTATCTTTTTTTAAATGAAGGATTGACATTGTTTATACATCAACTAGGGTTCCTCTATCTTTTAGAAAAGAACCGCAGGCTAAACCACTAAGAATAGCATTCCACAAACCATGGATATTCCCACTAGAATCACCAATAAAATGAATATTTTTTAAACTAGACTCAAAAGTATTTTTCTTGACATAAATTTTATAGTGCAAAACTTTAATCTCTGGAGAGTATAGTATTGATTTGTTTATGCCGGGCTCAATTTTAATTAATGATTTTAAGGCAGCTCTTAAGCCAAGGGATACGGAAATAGGAAAAAAGTCTCTAATATTTCCAATCTTAGCATTTTTATGTTGGTTCGAAATAATTAATTTTTTAGTCCTTTTTTTATTGATAAAATCGATAGTATTTTGCACAATTAACTTTTGCTGATTTTTATGACTTATTTTTTGACACATTTTAACCAAATATTCTTTGTCTAACGACTTAGCTAGTATTGCAAAATTTCCATATTTTGATTTGTGATTTTTTAAAGCGTGACCATTTGCGGAAGTAAAACCATATTTTTTTTCCGATACTACATAACCACTGGGGTTACTACAGAAAGTTCGAATCTCCCCTCTTGATGTGTAAAAAATGAATTTTGGATCATACTGATAAGAAAAATATCTTTTTAAATCTGACATAAAAGCCTCCAACCTAAAACCTATACTAATTTCACTAGGTATAATTTTTATTCCCAATTTTTTTGCAGTTTTAACGGGAAATTCAAAATTATTCTGTCCCGTAGCTACAACTACTCTTTTGCTTTTTAGATAGCCCTTGTTCTTTATGTAAACACAAAAATATTTTTTTCTTTTTTCAATACGTGTTACCACCGAATTAATCTTAATCTTCTTCTTAAATCCTTTCTTTACTCTTCTTATAATGGCGGGTAATTTATCCGTACCAAAGTGATGTTGTGGAAAAATTAAACATTTTCCTCCGCTAACCTTAATGTTCCTTTTTTTTCTAGATAATTTAATTCTAAAATTTCGCAGAAACCACCTCTCAATATTTTTTGCCAATTTAAAACTAACTACGTCGGCTGGATGGCCACCAATATCAAAAGAAAAATTTAATTTTCCATCAGAGAATAAACCAGCGCCACCTTCTCCAAATAATAAATCGTTCTTAAAGTTGGGCCAAAAATTTGATACCGCACGTCTTCTAGTCTCAATATCTTTTCCTTGTTCCAAAATTAAAAAATTATGATCGGTTAACTGTGAAGCGCAAAAAAGAGCCGAAGGACCTGCCCCAATAAAAATAATATCATACAAATGACATTGCTTTTCTTTAATCATAAACCCACAAATTACCAAAAAATTTTTATAAACACAAATCAAATGCCCTAACTGAAAAGTTTTTGTTTAAATTGCTGAATAGCCGGGTCCATCAATAGCCGAAATTTTTCCTCCTGAGGAATTTGAGCAAATGATCTGTTCTGATAGTCTAATCCCACCAAGTCTTGATCGGGAACAAATATTTCATCCCAGTCAAATCCATATTCTCCAGGCATTGCTACTTCAGGTATATAACCTGGAACACGATGCTCAACAACAATTCTTTGATTTAAATTATTCTTCGCCACAATAACCATCAAAATGTATGCCTTTCTATCAGCGGTCTTATTGAGGTAGGAACACCACTTTTTAAAATCGCCACTAAACATTTCTTTCGTATCCCTCTTTATCATTCCTCCCGGGCCATCTTTAAGTTGTGATATGCATAAACCTACATCCGTGACAAACAAATAACTGTCTTGATTAAAGCTGTTCTTAGAAAATTGTTGGTATGCTTTATCTAATTTATCAATTGCTATCTCATTAACAGAAATTGATTTAATCTCTTCAATTTCTTCTACTGGTTTATACCAGTCAACTTCAAACTCTGGTTGCATCACCGTATTAAATATTTCTGTTTTATTTTTATTACCAGTTACAAAATAAATTTTTTTTGACATATGTTTTTAAAAATTACTGATAATTAATTAAATAATATTCCCAGGGGAAAATAGTCCAATGACGACAAATTTTACCAAAATAGGATAACTTTAATTTTTTTGGTGGCGTATAGACGCCTCTAAACTTTACTAGGACAAAGGTATCGAAATTAGTTATTCCATAACGCTTAAGTAGACAAGATAATTTTATTAATGTTTGTCCGCTCCCAGCAATATCATCAATTAATAAAATCTTTTTATTTTTTAATGCACGAATATTTAATCCCTTTATAATGGGTTTTATTTTTCCAGAAAACGGTTCCTCTGATTTATTGCTTTTTATTCTAACCACATTGAAGTTTACAATATTTAAATAGTGAGACAAAATTACTCCGGGAATCAAGCCACCTCGACTAATGGCTAAAATCACATCGTATTTTTTTTTGTCGCGCTTAACGCGCATAGCAAAATCCTTGGTAAATTTTAAAACCTCGTTCCAGCTAACATAGTCAAATTTTGTTTTCATAAAAATTTATCCCCAAACTTTTTTACAACATGATTCATTAAATTATTGGTAATTTCTGTTATTGATTTTGTTCCATCAATCCAAATATAATCACGATTAAATTCGTTCCTTAGAATACTGTACATGGTTTGACTATCCGATAATTCCTTTAAATCTTCCGGGGATAATTCGTGTTGAGATGATTTTTCCCTCCTGATATTACTTCTCTTTGCCGCTTCATCTATAGAAATATTCAGGTAAAAACGAAGCTCATCTATATCTGCAGGTTTTGCCAAAGACATTAACCAGTTAATACTTTGGTCAATTGAGTAACCCATCTGTAGTAGTTTATGACCTTGAAAAACGTACAAAGAATCAATACTCCGATCGGTTATAATAAACGACTTTTTCTTTTTTATCAAACGATCAATTTTATCCAAATAGGCAGAGGCTATTAATAGGCTATCCACTACCGGGTTGTACATTTGATAAAAATTTCCCTGACTTTTGCTTTTTATTATTGACGATGGAACACATTCATAAAACCTAGGTGGAATATAGGGATTAATTTTTTTCATTTTGTCACGAAGACCTAACGCTTGAGTTGTTTTTCCGCAACAATTTATTCCCTCCAAACTAATAATGCGTAGGGCATCCGCATTTATTGACGATATCTTTAGTTTAGGTAGTTGTGTTATATGCTCTTTCTCTTTCATTAAATCCCATGCAGCTTGTAATAATTCAAAGGCAGCGGGACACAAAGTTTTTTTACCCTCTATTAATGCTCTGCTATCTAATTCCGATATTGTTATTAATGATTTTTCTAGTAATTTGGATAGATTCTCTTTTTTAATTTCCATATTCTCTATCGCAATTTTTATCCCTATAATGAATTTTATAATTATAATTTAGAAGAATCAATAAAATTATCTTTTTGTAATTTTCCATATTGATACTATTCGAATCTATAAATACCTCCTTAGCTTTTGGGTGTTTTCTGTCGCGTCTTTAAAACTTTTATTTTTTAATCTAAAATCTAACTCCCAAAGAGCAGACTTATTGCTGTCATACTTTAATCTCTTTAAGGCATTTTTGCAGTTAAGCCATATGCATTGGGTATGTTCATCGCTAAGTTTTAATTTTCTTGATGGAACCTCAACGCCAAACGAAAATTCTGGCACCATTATAATCCCCTTTCCCCATATTAATCCGTGAATATTTGTAGCCGGTATTGTAGTAAGAGCAGTTAGTCTAATATATTTTGACTTTTTATCAATTAAAGCCTCCTCATTTGCCTCTCTTTTTGCGGCCCCTATCGGCCTTTCTTTTTCCTCTCCTCCGCCTGCAATGCCCTGCCAAATGTTCATGTCTTTTCTTCTGAATATTGCATAATAATATTCTCCCCTTTCTTTTATATAAGGAAATATTAAAACTTGAAATGGTGTTCTCATAAATATATATTTTAATTTAACCCCGGACAGTTGCCGGCCGGTCTGTATCCCGCCGATTTAGCCTCCTCGATCGTATTAAAAATTACCTTGTTTTCTTCTTTCATATTCTTTGCTCCCGAGCACCAGGGATAATGATATATCTTACTGTTTTTGTTTCCGATGATTTGAATTTTCGGAGTCGGAGTTGGCGTTGGGGACGGAGCTATGCCCCCTGAAACAGAATCGCTTTTTGTTGACGATTTTAACACGTCGGTTTCTATTGGCTTATTATTTTCCAAAGGCATTACCGTTACCATTACAGAAGGACTTGGACTTTCAACCACTTGAAGAT
>Ga0172375_10011648_pt1 | contig 11164 bp, 13 predicted proteins | sample LakKiv1m_FD_114537 | JGI IMG/M metagenome (GOLD analysis project Ga0172375, IMG submission 114537) | Freshwater microbial communities from Kabuno Bay, South-Kivu, Congo - kab_092012_11.1m | ecosystem: Environmental > Aquatic > Freshwater > Lake | place: Democratic Republic of the Congo... | reverse complement strand
AGTTTGGAAACCTGCTCAGGCAACAATCTGGTCAGCATCTTGTCCTCTCAAAGGTGGTGCGTAGACTCCTCGTATCCCACGCAAGTCGGTCATTTTGTACCTAGCTTTTAGATAACCTATTTTAGATGTTTCATAAATTTCCTCAAATCTTAGCCTAAATCTAAAAGCGTTCCCTGACACAGTTATAGGTGCAATCCCTTGATTGTTTATAGGCTTGTAATGCTCGAGGTTCCATGAAGTCAGATCATAAAGCCAGTCAATTCCAGCCTCTGGGTTCACTACTGGCGCCGCATCTGTTTCGATTGAGCAGATGGTTTTGTTTCCTTTGTATCCGACATCAAAAGGTTCAGTACATAGATAAGAAAGACTAGAATCAACAAAATCAGGAATAATATTAGTGGCATTATTTCTTCTCCATACCGAAGATGGATGTTGCTTGATCTCGGTCAATCCGTAAGGTGATAGTAAGAAGGTCTTCGTACTATTGCCAATATAGAAATCATTTCTCGAAGGATCAAAAGAGATTATTATATCTTCACCTGCAAGCTCCTCCATATGATGCTGGAAGCCGAGATCACTTACACCTTCTCCTGTGACAGATCTTAGAATATAATCAGAACCGACAAATAGATGTTTGTTTTTATCTCCACCAACAGCTCCTCTGTTTATAATCCCTATTTCACAGACTTCTTTAAACCCAAAAGTATGAGCCGGTTCAGCTACAGGAGCTATCAAGGTTATTCCTTTTGATGAGTAGCCTACAACATAGTCACCTAATCTTCTGGTATGAAAAACTTCTCCACCATAAGGACACCTTCTATATCCAGCCTCGTTATCCTCATCAGGGGTAAAGTCAAGTGAGCCAATCTTTGACCAGATATAAAATGTCTCATCACAATCATGCCAAGCAGTTACCAAGTTTCCACCAAAAGCTTGACCTTTGAAGTTGCACACCGTCCTCATCATAGGAATAGTTGCACTTACTGGAATATATTGCCAGATGGATAAAGTCGGATTCCATACAAGCATTGCAACTCCGTTGGTGAGGAAGACATACTTGCCGAAGTCGGCCATCTCCATCATTGTACCTTTGCCAAAGGTAAGCTCATCAATAGAGAATACGTGAGTTAGTGTCTGATGATCTTCACTAATCTCATACACGTCATCCTCCTGATTAACAGTATCACGAACTACAAGGATTCCATACTTCTCGCCAACTAAGACTTGAGGAAAAGGCCAGATATAGTACATATCTATTGTGCCAGGAATAGGATTTGTAAGTTCCCTATAAACCTCAAGCCCTCTCTTCCCACATCTAAACCCAAGGCATTTTAAGAGAGATTGAGAGTTGAATGGAAGGTCGCGTTCAGAACTTAGACCATTCTTCAATGCTTCCCTTATAACAAGCTCATATTCGCGCATTAGTCAACTCCAAACTTCTTCTTCCGATCTTCAAGAAATTTACCATCTTCAGCTGAATGATGTTTCTTTTTCTTTTTCGTAGGTTTCCATCCATGCTCAATCGCCTGAAGGACACGAAGATATTTCTCTGGGTCCTTGCTGTGACCCACTACCTTCCCAGTGTTCTTCTTCACTACCTTCTTCCCTCTGATTGCGTAAGGCATCTTGACCTCCATTAGTTCGGTTATTCATTAAACGATCTGTTGTCGACCGACAACTAAATTGTATTCAGCGCTTGTTTTTGAGCCTTATCAATGTTATCCTCCAAATCAGCTATTAGGAATTGTTTCACTTCAGCATCATCTACTGAGGGTTTCCAAAGGAAAGAAACCCACACGTCAGTTGTGTTCTGAGCGCTTTCAGGAACGAAGGAAAGTTCCAAGCAGTCACCTGCGAGTACAGGGATATTAGGTGCGATGGAGAGCATCTTCTTGTCAGTGGAGAACCCCTTCGCTATCGACCTCTCATCGTTGAATATCTTGGCATTTATAGTAACTGGTGACTTAGGTTTGGGACTAACCTTAACCATCCCTTTTGAAATGACTCCGTTGCAAGGGAACATATAGCGAAGGATTATGCCTTCCACCTTTTCCCCAAATACAGCATTTGAGATTGGGTAGGGAGATATGATAGCTGAGGTTCTCTTACCTGCCCTTCTCATCAGACGCTTAGTGATTAGTTCAAGTCTTTCTATTCTGTAGTTATCCATACTACCCTCCCATTTCACTTACTTCAGCAATGAGTTCTTCGACAAGATCATAGCCAAGAGTCCTCATATCTGTCATAATAGAGTTTTCCCAGTCCTTCACACCCTGAGAGTTTCTGTTGACTATCTCAACCTGTCTCATAGCTGCCATGTAGAGAAGCATTGGATGGGCAGCTGACCAGTAATTCTCATCAATATCGTTAATAAGTTCACTGGAATAGAAGAGGCCATTTATCTGGATGGTCAACTTCTCACTGGTAGGAATGTTGACTAAGATTGCATTATACTCGTGGGAATTTCCAGATGGTACATCTACCCAACCAACGAAAGATTCAATAGATGTAGGTGTAGCGTTCTCCGGTACATACCTTGCTATGCAAGGAGAGTAGTAGAGAGGAAGGCCATTAGATCTAGATAATCCAGTTAAATATCCAGCTATAAGGTCCTGTAGATTCTTCTTCTCAAGCTGCCATCTTGCCGTTGTAGAAGCAGCCCATGCTTCTTTTATCGCTCTGCAGTATGGAAATTGGACAGAGTAGAAGCCCACCTCCATAAACCTAAAACAAGCAGCCCAGGATTTCTGAGTCTCATCAAGGCGATCAAGGAACTTTCTGCCCTCGTTGAGAAAGAAGCCTGCACCAGTATCTGTAAATGTAGGACTGTCTCCTACAAGATCAAACCTGCCAGATAGCTTACGAAACATCTCACGCATTTGAATGAAGTTCATTTCAAACTCCTACAAGTCAAACCTCATAGACACGTTAATGTTGCTGACTGGGCCTTTCCTTTCAGGTTCAGGAGTAGCGCAATGACAACCAGCTAAACGATCACTTTCTTCCTTGGTTATCTTCCTCTCGAACTCGATCCAGCTAACAAATGTCCCAGTTTCTTTTTCATAATCTTGAACGAGTTTAAGAATCGCTCCTTCAAGTTCAATCTTCTTTTCTTTTACTTGATCAATAGTTAGACTGCTCATGGTATTCACCTTCATTATTTTTATTCCTCCTTTATTCTAAGAGGGACTATGAGGGAGGTAAAGGAGGCGGAAACCCTCCCTCATAGCCACCAAAGATCCAGATAACCCTTTATGGACCTGGCACTAAGGCACTAAGGCATTATCCAGACCTACACCGTTGAGAATGCCGCACTTCTGTGGCAGACCAAACTCAAGACCACCCTCAGTAAGGAACTCCTCATTGATACCATCAACTCGTCGCTGCCCATAGCCGAATGAATGAGTCTTGGAATCATTCTCGCCATAGAACGTAGTATCGTCGATGTATCTGTAGGTGAGCTCCTTCGGTTCCAAGATAATACCCATGTTCCGAGTTGTAGCATCGTGGCTAAACAGCGGATGAGTTTTCATATAGATGGAACCAAAAGGCGTGATCCACTCACGAATCTGCATACCGTAGATCTTTGCCGCCGGCTCAAGGCTAATCTGACCCTCACTCAATGCAAGGGCTTCAATGCCAAGGAGAAAGCCAGATCCACAGAGGCAGAGTTTCTCTTCCGCACCATAGCGGAAAATCTGCTCCAGCATTGTACGGAGCCAAGTACCACCACCTGTGACCCAGGTTTGACCTGCATAGGTAGCATTGAGTGTGTAGTCATCGCAGTTTGCCGCAGCATACTGACGAATGAAGTTGATCACACCCATAGTGGTACGCTCAGGTTTCCCATTATCTCCGATGCTCTCAGTACGAATACCCCAGAGGAAGGAAAGCTCCATTTCCCAGGAGTGCATTTCGAGGGCTTCGGACTTAGCCTTCGCACGCTGCTCAGGAGTTCTGAGCTTCGTCTTAAGGGCAGTTCGAGTCATGGACAGCGGAGAACGCCAGATCTGTGTAACGTTGTAGACCTGAACAGGGTTGAGTGCTATGGCATCAGGCATCTCACCACCTTCAGGATTGATGTTACCGATGATCTTGAAGGTATCACAGTTTTGGAGATCGTGATCAGCTGAGTTGTCATCAGCTTCAAGCAACTTAACCGCCAGCACTGACAGTGTAGTGCCTCTTGTAACCCCAGTGACCTTTCCAACTACATCAACACGATAGTCAGAAGCATCACGAAGGAGAATTTGATGGCCTTCACGAATCCTATTAGCAAGAGTAGTTGTGATAGAGATATAGATCACATCTCCAGCCACACCACCGCCTGCATAAGCTGCGGAAAGGTCAGGAAGTGTAAACACACCAAGTACCGCACCGCCAACAGCTGATTGCTCCTGAGTCCACCAATGGAAGCGAGGATCGTCTACGGACTCCCCTCCCATCATGGAAAGGATAGCAGTCAAAGGAGCGTTTCCGTTGGGATACAGATACAATATCTGCTGCCGCCAATTTTCAGGACGCTGACCTGAAACCCAGTCATCAGTCCCGCGCATACCTAAAAACATAGTTATTACCTCCGTTCAAGGTTAAGTTCGGTTAATAAATAAACGATCTCCGTGATCACTTAAGCTCATGGATAATCGTATCCGCTCGGTGCAATGCTCGTGAGTGAAGCCAGTGGATGCCAGAATAAGCCATCACTGTACAGCAGTACTCTGTCACAGGCACTGTTAAGAACTATATCCACCCAACACTCAGAATCGTCTTTGTCGGTAACAGTGACTGTGTTTACAGGATCTGCAGCCCTCACAACAATAGAGTAGAACCTCCCTTTCGCCTCAGCTACAGACGGAAGGACAAGGACCATAGGCGCTGTCAGAGCGCTTGGTCGAACCACGTAGTCACGAGTACTCATTTCCACTGAAGCAGCTGGATCTATGTACTTGTCGACTACTTCTTTATCGTGCTGAGCACCCCTATCTTCTAAAGCCATAACTTACCTCCCTAAAGCTTTATTCATAAAGTCTATCTCCTTTTGCATAGGAGAGAGGTCAGGTCTTTGACCAGAAGGTCTTGTACCTGATTTTTTGCCAGGAAGCCTTGGAGCTCCAGATGTAGACTTGCCTGTGTCTTTTAGAGCTTCTGCTTTAAGTCCAAGACGCTTTCGAGCTTCCGGAGCCACCGACTTTACCAGTTCATTGTAAGGTTTGTCTGGATTAGCAGCGTAAACTTCCTCAAACACCTCAGCTACTACCTTTTTGAAGGGAATGAGATCTTTGTTGTCTGAGTAGAACTTTTCGCTAGCTTCACTTAAGGTCTTGACAACCTCAAAGTTGTGCCTTACAATGTCTGGGATGGTTGTGAGAACTCGCTCACTCGCCATCCTCCTTGCATCATCAACGCCTTTTGAATAGACAGTGTTGAGAATCTTGTTGAAGGCTGCCTTATCGTTGATGACGTCCTCGAGATCTACATCACCTAAGAAGTCCTGCTCATCGAGTTTGAGAGGTTCCTCTTTATCCTCTTTCTTCTCAGGTTCCTTTATTTCCCTCTTAGCTCGTTCATTTAGCTGAGTACGAAGAGCGGCAATCAGTTTGTCCTTGTCTCCCTCTTCGTCTTCGTCCTCCTCTTTATCTTTATCCTTATCCTCTTCTTTATCTTCCTCTTTATCCTTGTCCTTGTCCTTGTCTTCAGTGTCCTTCTCTTTGTCCTCTTCTTTATCTTTATCTTCCTCATCCTCTTCCTTAGGAGTCTCTTCCTCTTCAAGCTCTTCCTTATCCTTATCTTCAAGATTTTCCTCGTCCTTTTCAGGAGGAGGAATAGGAGCTTTGCCAAGAGAATCTAACATAGAATCTATTTCCTTCTGTACACTTGCACTCATTTTACTACCTCCTTGTTCAAAGTTTATTTAAGTGCTATTTGTCTTGAAACCTCTTTCCAGAAACCGTGAGTAGTTGACCCACCATCTCCACCGATGTTTACTAGTGTGATAGAATCATTAAGTTGACCAGTAAAGACAGAGCCAACTGGGAGTTGATTTAAGTAAAGATGGCCATCATTAGCGAGACCATCTACAAACGATACATTGTTGTCCCTGAATACAATAGTCTTCACCTGCCCCTGAACACCACCAAGGATATGTTCAAGCGAGACCGCAGCTCCATCAGAGGTTAGAATAAGGAGTTCATATCCAAACCTTCCAACCTCAGTACCTACAGTAAGACTGATGGTTCCAGCAGGGATTTCGTATTCAGTTACACCAACTCCACTTCCTGCTGATAGAGCATTGATTGCAGCTCTTGCTTCCCTGATATAGGCAGGGAGTGCACTTATAAGATCAGTATCAGTCGGCTTTGTCGCGTCCATCTTTTTTATCCTCCAATATATCTAAGAATACGTCCAGAAGACCAAGAACATAGTCAACGGCTTTCTGCCTTCCATTGAGATCTCCCATATGGAGTAAGACAGAAGCTGTTGAAGGATTTTGGCCTTCAGCGTCATCAACAATAGACATCATTTCCCTGTTGAAGCCTTCTTTCCAAGCACTAAGTTCATTCACCATATCAGTCCAGAGAACTGATTTTTTGAAGGCTTCTATCTCATCAATGGTAGTGCCAAGTTCTATCTTCTCCATCTTACATCCCCATCATGTTCATAGGCATTAGATTACCACGCTCAGCCTCACGCGCTACAGTTTCATCTGGCATAGTTTGCATCTGAGTCCTGCCTATGTTACGTCTGAAGTCTTCAACATTCTTTGCTCCAAGCTGAGTGGCTATGTACATAAAGATACGAGTCACATCAAACTGATTGATGAGTTCTGGTGTGGTACCTATGACTTTGAACAACTCAAGCCAAGCATTAGAAAAATTGCCACCAGGGATAGAACCATCTCTTACAATAAGATCATAGTTGATAGCTAAGTCCTGTGGAGTTACTCTCATACGACTGGAGCCAGGTTTGAGAATGCTCTGCATCTGTTCAGCGTAGCGACCAAGGACCTTCACATAAGCATCTTGTGTCATGTATTGCTGAGTGTGGACGGCAAACATAGTTCCAATATCCTGCATATATTGCATACCTATGATCATAGCAATACGCTGTAGGCGACTAACAGCTGATCCACGAGTGCCTTGAAACTCAGCACTTGTTAAGCGTTCAGGACCAGATTGGCGAAGGGCACCTTGCATAGACTGATCAGCACCTGAGATGCGATCCATCCACTGGGTTATGTAGGAACTATCAGCAATGTTAGCTCTTGTTATATCTTGAACAGCAAGCTGTTGGACAACCTTCTCAACTCCTCGTCCCCAAGCAGGACGACGAAGTCTGATCAATTTACCTGGCTGAGGATCTTCTAAATCCTTGATGTTGACCAAGTAAGGATCAACTACAAGCATATCGTTGATAGCTTTGCGAACATTAGATACATGACTGTTAAAAAGAAAGTCTAATGTATGTTGTAAGCCGTAGAGGATTTCTAGTCTACCTATGGGAGTTATTGAGTATCCATCATATTCAGGGGAAGCAACTGCCATAGGATACATCCCATGATTGTGGTCAGCTCTTTCACATGATATGATTAGGTCATCAGCAGCCAGACAGAAGTACCAGATTTCTGGGTTTTCACTCTTTGACAATTTCCACTCACGAGGAATTAGTTTTATATACATATGGATCTTGTCAACAGGAGATACAACTTCAGTTGATATTCTATGTATGTCAGTAGATCCACCATGTCTTGCCTGACGACTACTTTGATCAAGAGCTAAGACCGAGCGCTTGTTTTTCTTTGCTTTTAGATATCTTACATTGAATAGATTGGAGCTCGGAGTATTCTCTTCACTAAGAAGATTAACATAGCTGTCTCGATCTACCCAGCCAATGAATTCACCTTTTTGAATATCTGCACTGGAAACAGTTGGGTCAGGAAGCCACATGTAGGGATCTATATTGCTCAAAGCATTTCCTTCAAAGAGAAGAGAATCAATAAAGTTTGTGTAACTTTGAGTCTGTTCTCCAAAACCAGATTGCGTGATGACAGAGGATTTTATAGCTTTTCGACCATACCTGGTCATCCATTCAGGAATGCCAATACCTACTCCATAGCTTAAAGAGTCACGAAGAGAAGTATGAATTGCAAGAGGAACTTTAGTCTTTATACAGTGGAGACGAACAATTAGTTCCATCTGCATTGCGCCTATTACATCATCATCTTCAACGCCTTCATATTGGAAGATAGGGTCTTGAAAGAAGGCTAGGCTAAGGTAAGTTAATAGAGCCTCAAGCATTGAATAGGAATAAGGAAAGACTATGGAAAGAGGCTTAGTTGGATCTTTAACCTTAATATCTCCTTCCTTAGTCCCCTTGTCAGTGCCAGATAGATTGACGTAGGTAGTTAGTACTTTATCTATTTCTCTCCAATAAGGGAACCTTTTCTGGATTTCGTTTCTAGACACAGAAGCTCGTTCCCAGATTCTGGACCTCAGCTTTTTGTGAAGGTCACTATCAGGACGAAGGTCTAGACCGAAAGGGTAGGTGTATTTATAGGTCTTTCTACTATAAATATCATCTTTCCAAGAAGAAGGCTCACCTTGAACTATGTATGGCATCTTAATCTCCTATCCGTTACTAGCCCTTGCTATCTCTCTCCACACACCAGAGCTTTTACATTCTAACATTAGAGTATCATCGACGCTATCAAGACTAAAATCATCCTGAATAAGTAGTCCTGCTCCCTTCTTACATACCACTGTTCGCGCATCATCAGCAGCTGAGATAATCAGTATCTGACCTGCAGCTCCACCAGAGATGGTTGTTAAATCATCTGATGCCGCATCACCTTCAGTATCAATAGTATGACGAGCCTGGGTTGCTGTAACTGCTCCTGCACTAATAGTTAATTCAGTTGGCACTGCAAGTGTTAATTTTGTTATTGTTAAGGATTGTCCATTTATAACTTCTTGAATGGTTTTAGGTACCCACTTTGAAGATGGATCATCCCACTGCATTAGATCATTATTAGATATTCCAGCCAAATTAACGTCTGAATGATCAGATGTAGATGATATAGTATGAGAACGAGCATGTTTTTTACTTATTGCATCTGCTACATCTGCATCAGCCTTTACATCAGCAATGATAGTGGCCTCTGATTTGTTATCTACATTACCTAGTCCAACTTCTGATTTAGTTACATTGTGAGGATTACCAACAACAACTCCACTATGAGTGTAGCCAGCTTTAGCCTGAGCTGCTGTAACCGCGTTAGCTCCTCCAGTATCAAGACCTTGATCAGTGCCTTGAGTATGTTTCTTTGTTATAGCATCTGCTACCTGAGCATCAGTATTAGTAGCTGGTACAAGCTTTGTTCCATCTGATTTTACTAAATAGGTATTTGTTAGACCACCAATACTATGATCAGATGTACTATCTAAAGCATGACTCCGAGTATGAGAGGCAGATATAGCTGCTTGTGCTGCCGCAGAGAGATTACCATCTACAGCAATGTCAGAAACTTTAGCCACTATGCCTGCACCTACACCGTGAACTCCAGTGGTAGCATCCTTATGCCCAGGGCTTAGATCAGTATCAGTATTTTGAGTATGTTTCTTAGAAATAGCATCAGCTATATCAGCATGAGTTAGTCCACTGTCCTTTATTAGTTTTCCAGTAACCCCGTTAAACTCAACTATGTCACTGTCAACAGCTCCAGCAGGACCAATAACATCTCCAGTTATTACTCCTACATCATCAAGCCTCAGGACATCTGTTGGAACAGCTGGAGTGCCAGCCCTTATTGGCTGATCAGTTTCCACAGCTGCAGCAAAATCAGCATCATCATACTGAACAGCATCAGGAATAGCACCTATTCTTACTCGTCTCAAAGCCATAGCAAAAGTCCGTTTAACCGTTAAACGATCTTAAAGTTTAGTCCTCACCAATTCAGTTAGAGCCCTTATTTCCTTAGAGAGGTTGTCTATCTTCTCAAATATAAGCTGCTGGCAAGCTTCTCTTCTTTCATTACAGGTAGATTGCTTTATAGTATCTCTTTCTCCGATACTTCTTCCAACTATCCCCGATAACAAAGCTATTACAACCCCAGCCAAAATAGTTGTAGTTGTAGTTGGCTCTCCCATTATGCACACCTCCAGTTAGACACAGGCTCTTCGTAAGTGAGTTCTTTGTATTCAGCCTCAATGTCATTAGGATCTTCCTTTGGACTAAAGTAACGTTCTCCAAGTTCGAGCATTTCAATGAGGTATGCTTCAGCATCCATGAGGTCCCAAAGAGCTGAACGAGGATACATTAATAGCTGCTGTTCAAGCTTCTTAATCCCTGAGCAGGAAGCATTGTGATAGATGTAGCCACCTCTGTAATAGGGAACTAGTTCCTTTATACGAAGTTCCTTCTTCATCCCTCCACGAGCCTTCAGCCAGATAAGTTCGTAGAAACTTCCTCTACGAAACATCTCATTTTTAATAGGCTGTTTAATAAACTCATTAAGGGAAGTTTCTTCAATACCAAGTACTTTTGCACCTAACATCATAGCCATTCCGAATAAGGCGTCGTAGATCTCATCAGGGTACATCTTTTCGGAGACTATATCTCGAATGAATACTTTTGCGCTTGCAAGATCAATGCCTATTCCTATGATAGCTGATTCAGCAGAGTGAATCTTGACAGTTTTTGCAGGGTCAAGGATGACTACTGTTTCGATGTTCTGGTTTTGCTGAATCTCAACATCAAGCAACTTAAGATCATTCTCTTTTTGTGGCCTTTCTAGTGGTAGATTATAGTATCTAAAGTATTCAGTTCTGAAGGCTGCGTCCTTTGTTGAGATAGGGAGATTTCGCAGCTCGCGAAAGAATACATCTGTTTGGCCAGCCTCTACATGCTGTTCCCATTCCTTAAGGATTGCCTCTTTAGACATAAACGATGGAGCTGTAGGATTAAAGTCATCATCGCAAGCTTCGAGACGTACTGAGCTCCATTCAGGTGAGTCAAGGAGTTTCTGAAGCACTGCATCTTCGTGTTTGAGAGTATCGATATAGACTATCTTCCAAGTATTTGCATTAGGCCCTATACGTGGGACAGATTTGAGGACATCTGCATATAGCCATTCGTACCAACCTTTACGAATCTCATCATTGTTGATTTT
>Ga0172375_10011647_pt1 | contig 11165 bp, 12 predicted proteins | sample LakKiv1m_FD_114537 | JGI IMG/M metagenome (GOLD analysis project Ga0172375, IMG submission 114537) | Freshwater microbial communities from Kabuno Bay, South-Kivu, Congo - kab_092012_11.1m | ecosystem: Environmental > Aquatic > Freshwater > Lake | place: Democratic Republic of the Congo... | reverse complement strand
CTAATAGTTTTTGTTCTTTCATGGCAGCCCCCTTTTTTAGATAAACTTAAGGTTCAGGCTACCATAAAAAATTTAACATTTCAAAATAGTAATAACTCTTAACATTTTAAAATAGTAACATCAGACATTTGTAAAGTTGTAGAAACTATATTAAAAAATGATATAATATAGCCAGTCTTTAGCTATGCGCAAGGGGCGGGGAAGAGAGGGGGCTATATGGAATATACAAAAGGCAAAATAGGCAGGGTATTCTTAATTAAATTCAGCGATAAGGACATCTTTGTTAAAGAAATAGAAAGGTTTGCAAAAAAAGAGAAGATAAACGCAGCTACAATGGTTTTTCTTGGGGCGTTAAGAGATGGGGATCTGGTGACAGGCCCTAAGAAGGCAGTTATACCCCCTGAACCGAACTGGGTGAAGTTCAAAGATGGTTGGGAGGTGTTTGGCATAGGAACTATTTTTACTAATAAAAATGGGCCGCAGATACATATCCATGGCAGTTTAGGCAAGAAGAAAGATGTCTTTACAGGTTGTGTTAGAAAGGATTCCAGGGTTTTTCTTGTAATAGAAGCGGTGGTTTTTGAGTTAAAGGATGTGAAGGCTTGTAAGGATATAGACCTTTCTACGGGCTTAAACCTGCTTAGGATTTTGCGATAATTCTAAATCGACTCACGGAGTCGGATAGGTCTTACCTTGTCCCGCTGCGTCGGCGGGACACATCCCGCCGACGCAGCGGGACAAGGTCGAGTTTAGAACTTGGAAACGGTTTAAAGGCGTGGTATAATCCAGAGAAACAGAGGTTCTATGGCACAGGCTGAGATATTTTCAAGAAAAAGATTGAATAAGACAGATGCAGGGCTCAAAAGAAAGATCCTATCTTTGCCTGTGGAGCATGTAAGGATAGAAAACAGCTCAAAGGCATCCGACCTTGTGGAAGGCTTTAAAAACAGCTCTATACAGGCGAGGAATATTTATAGGTGCGGCCATGTTTTTAAAAAAATGCTTCAAGACAAGGCGCAGCCTACTGTGTATCTGGGCCTTGCAGGGCCTCTTATAGCCGCTGGCCTCAGGGATATTATAAGGAATATGATAAAGTTAAGGATGGTTGATGTGGTGGTTTCCACAGGCGCAATAATCTATCAGGATATATATCAGGCGAGGGGCTTTAAGCATTATGTAGGCAACCCTGATGCGGACGACAGGATATTAGACAGGCTGTATATAGACAGGATATATGACACTTACGTGGATGATGAAAAATTCTGGGATACTGACAGCTGGATAGGGCATGTCGCAGACAAAATGGAGCCAGGCAATTATTCCTCAAGGGAGTTTTTAAACGAGCTTGGCTCGCGTTTGAGCGATGAAAACTCTATCCTAAGGACTGCTTATAAAAGCGGGGTACCTGTTTTCGCGCCTGCTTTGAATGACAGCTCAATAGGCATAGGGCTCACAGGCCATTATCACAGATCCAGAAAAAAAAAGAAACCAGGCTTGCGTATTGACTCTATACGCGATAATTATGAGATAACCCAGACAATAGTAAATTCTAAGAAGACAGCCGCTGTCTATATCGCAGGAGGAGTACCTAAAAATTATATCAACGATGCTGTTGTAATGGGGTATATCTTTAATAAAGAGACAGGAGGCCATTCATACGCCTTTCAGCTTACCGTAGACGCGCCTCACTGGGGAGGCCTTAGCGGGAGCACTTTAAAAGAGGCTACAAGCTGGGGCAAGATAGATAATGACGCGACCTGCGCAATGGCATTTGTTGAGCCGAGCGTGAGCCTGCCGCTTGTATACTCATACGTATTTCAAAACAAATTTTATAAATCCCGCGTCAGGAAGAAATTTATCTGGGACAGGGATATCCTTGTAAGTCTTAAAAATGGCTGATTTTCCAAAACCAAAACTCGTAAATTTAAAATCAGGAGAGCGTTATCAGAGGCTTTTTAGTAAAGATTCAGGGACGCGCGGCATTAAGGCAGGCTATGTTATATTAAAAGAAGGGGAAGAGGTAGGCGAACATTCAACAGGAGGCCTGGAAGAGGTCCTTGTTATATTAAAAGGCAATGGCCAGATGGCAATAGATAAAACAGAAGGCCTGGATTTTGGGCACAGCGCGGTTTTATATGTGCCTCCCCAGACGATCCACAATGTAAAAAATACCGGTAAAGGAACGCTGGAATACATTTTTATAACTTCAGATGCCAAACAAAAATTATAAGGCGCATTTTAAATTTTGCGATATAGAAGACAGATATTCTTCCTGGGAGAAGTCCAAGATAGTGATCCTGCCTGTTTCTTATGACCTGACTACTTCCTACAGGCCAGGCGCCTCAAGCGGGCCTAACGCGATCATAGATGCTTCAAGATACATGGAGACTTATGATGACGAGACAGGAAAAGAGGTTTATAAGCTTGGCATTTATACAGCCGAGGAAATAAAGCCTGTTGACCCTGAACCAGAAAAGGTTATTGATGAGGTTGAGAAAAAAACATGGTCTTTGCTTAAATCAGGCAAGTTTCCTGTAATTTTAGGAGGAGAGCATTCCATTACGCTCGGTGCTGTGAGGGCATTTAAAAAAAGGTTCAAAGACTTTTCAGTTTTGCAGTTGGACGCGCACAGAGACCTGAGAGACAGTTTTAATGGCTCTAAGTACAATCACGCATGTATCGCAAGGCGCGTCATAGAGATAGTCAGCCTCACTCAGGTAGGGATAAGGAGTATGTCTAAGGATGAATCAGGCAAAGGATACAGGAACCTTAAGACATTCTTTATGAAGGACATGATTGAGGATGAGGGGTGGATAGGCCCTGTCATAGATTCCATAGATAATAAAAAGGTATATGTTACTATAGATATGGACGCATTTGACCCGTCTATTATGCCGAGCGTTGGGACACCTGAACCTGGCGGCATGGGATGGTATGAGACACTTAAGTTATTGAAAAGGCTTAGCCATGAAAGAGAGATTATAGGGTTTGATGTGGTGGAGTTGTCTCCGTTATCTGGGAATGTGAGCCCTGATTTTTTAACCGCGAAGCTTATTTATAAGTTTCTAAGTTATATATTTTAAAAATAGATGCTGCTAAAAAAGCAGATTGTAATCGTAAGTGCGAAAAATAAATATTGTATTGCAAAAAAGGCTTTTTGTGCTATAATTAATTTTGTTTAGATATTTTATTTGAATTCAAAAAGGAGGAAAATAGTATGGTTAAGAAATTAGCAGTAATGGCTCTTTTGCTGGGAGTAGTGGTATGCATTTCAGTATCTGCGTATTCAGAGGATAATGCTGCGCAGCCAGCAGATACCTCTGCATCAGGCGGCGTACAGCAGGCCGCGCCAGAAAAAGATGCTTTAGCGGCAGATGAAGAGATGCTTCCTGCGGAAGAGGGTATAGGAGAAGGAGTGATTACGGGAGACGTTACTGTCTTGGAGATATCCGCAGGTTCTATAACTATAAAAGGCGGGGATGGCGCAGAAAAGGCTTTTAGCGTTGTAGAAGGCGAGACTATTCTGTGGAAGGGCATAGAGGATATAAAGTTATCAGATATTAAAAAAGGCGACAAGGCAGAGGTTGGTTATTATACCGATGATGCTGGAAAACTTATAGCCAGCTGGGTGGATGTCCTTGTCCCTGAACAGCCTGTAGCTGCTGGAGGCCAGACAGATGCGCCTGTCACAGAGGCAGCTCCTGCAGTGCCTGGCGAAGAATAATGAGTATTAATTCGCAACAGGCTTCTACAGCATCCTTATTGCCGAATGCGGCGCAGTTATATAAGTTAGTGCCTACAAAGGTATTTTTTACAAAAGGCGTAGGCACGCATAAAGAAGAACTGCGTTCCTATGAGCTTGCCTTAAGGGACGCGGGGATAGAGAAGTGTAATCTTGTCCATGTCTCCAGCATTTTCCCTCCGGGATGCAAGATACTGCCGAAAAACGAGGGGATAAAAGAGCTTATACCAGGCATGATAACTTATTGTGTGATTGCCAGGTGCAGTTCTAATGAACCGCGCAGGCTTATAGCCTCTTCTGTTGGCACCGCGATACCAGCGGATGAAAACATGTATGGCTATATGAGCGAGCATCATGCCTATGGGCAGACAGATGAGGTTGCGGGTGATTACGCTGAGGACCTGGCGGCAAAGATGCTCGCCTCTACAATGGGTTTTCCTGACTTTGATGACTCCAAGGATTGGGATGAAATAAAAAAGGTGTATCAGGTCAAGGACAAGATAGTCAAAACCATGAACGTTACCCAGTCTACTATAATTGATTCGAACGGCAACTGGTCTACAGTAGTGTCAGCGGCTGTATTTTTATTTTAATGTTATGGTTATAAAATTAACCCCGCGCCTTTTTTTAAAAAGGTTCGGGGTTTTTTATCTTCTGGTATTTCTGATAACAGGATGCGGCAGCCGGTCTTTTTATAAAGAGGCCAGGCCCTTGATGGATACCTTTTGCGAGATTTCCTGTTATGGCGAGGACAGGCAGAAAACCATTTCTGCGATAGACGCCGCGTTTAAAGAGATGGAGTGGATAGAGCGCGTTTTCAGCAGGTTTGATGAAAACAGCGAAGTCTCCAGAGTAAATAGATTGGCAGGCGCGGAGAAAACAGCTGTAAGCAAAGAGGTGTTCGGGCTCATAGAAAGATCTGTTTATTATAGCGGGATATCAGGAGGGGCCTTTGACATAACAGTAGCGCCTCTCGTGGATACATGGGGGTTTGTCCGGAAGAATAATTCAATACCTGATAGAGAGGCTATAGATAACGCGTTGAAATGCGTAGGATATAAAAAAATACAGATGGGATCAAGCGATCTGTCAGTAATGTTTGTGGATAGAGGAGTGAAAGTTGATTTTGGAGGAATTGCGAAAGGCTATGCGGTTGACAGGGCAAAGGATGTTCTTATATCCTATGGCATTAAAAACAGCCTTATAAATTTGGGTGGGAATATTTTTGCCCTGGGCAACGCGCCTGGAAAGTCATATTGGGTTATAGGGGTCCAGGACCCAAGAAATAAGGGAAAGACGCTCCGCAGTTTTAAATTAAACAACAGGGCTATAAGCACGTCAGGCAATTACGAAAGGTTTTTTGAAATAAAAGGCAAGAGGTATTCCCATATAATAAATCCTTTTACAGGGGAGCCTTGCCAGGGGATTATAAGCGTTACAGTGGTTACTGATTCAGCGGAAAGCTCGGACGCGCTTTCAACAGCTATATTTGTTATGGGAGAAGAAAAGGGCCTTAAGCTGGCAAAATCCATTAAAAATATAGAGGTCCTAATGCTTAAAGAAGATGGTAAGTTGGCGTTATATCCCCGCTAACTTTACAATTCGTGCATGGCACGATTTGTAAAGTTAGCCAGTGGTGCCTTATATTAAATGTATGTTTGTTTGAGCCTAATTTTGTGTTGACATAATGGGGCGGTTTGCTAAAATAGGGTAAATCTTGTAGTGCCGAGGTAGCTCATTGGTAGAGCGCGGCCCTGAAAAGGCCGGCGTAGGAAGTTCGATTCTTCTCCTCGGCACCATTCATTTATAGGGGTTCTTGCAATCCCTTATTTTTGTTTCAATTGAAGCGTAATTGCTTGATATCTAAAGTAGTTACGCTTTTATTGTTTATTGAAGGCGCTTTATGAATCTGCAGGCTTTTGTATGATATAACTTATTAATATCGGAAGATTTCAGTTCAATATTTTATTGATGCAGTGTATAATCGAGGAAATGAGAATAATATTAATTACCCCTCCGGGTTACGGGAATGAAAATATCAGAGGGCTGCTGCCTTCCCTGGGGATTGCCTGCATTGCCGCTGTGCTTGAGCAGGCGGGCCATACTGTCAAACTGATAGATCCGCAAATAAATAATTACACATTTAGCGATATCCTGAAAATCGTAAAGGAATTTAATCCGGAGTTAATAGGTTTTTCATTTACAACCCCTCAGGCTGGCATAAGCTGCAGGTTAATCAGGTATCTGAAAGCGCATCTTGAAAATAAAGTTTTTGTCGCTGGAGGCGCGCATGTAACTTGTTTTCCTGAAGAGGTGATGAGAGAAAACGAAGCGATAGATATTGTTATACCAGGGGAGGGAGAGTATGCAATACTTGAGACAGTCAAAAATCTGGAAGAAAAGAAATCTTTAAGAGAAGTTAAAGGAATTCTTTTTAGAGATAAAGAAGATGTTATAAGGAATGCTGATTCAGATACGATAGTTGATTTAGAGGCCCTGCCATTTCCCGCAAGGCATTTGTTACCTATGGCCTTGTATTCCCCAGAGGTGTTTGAAAACAAGCTGCTTCCTTCCACGAGTATAATTGTCAGCCGCGGCTGCACCTATGCGCAATGCGCCTTTTGCTATCGTTCTGGCAAGTTAAAAAGGCCCTATCGCTGCCAATCCCCAAGAAAGACTATAGAAGAGATTAAATTGTTAATAAGTAATTATGACATAAAAGAACTGATATTTTACGATGATGACCTTTTTTCAAATCATAAATGGGTAAATGAGTTTTGCGGCCTTTTGCTTAAAGAAAACATTAAAATCTCCTGGTCTATCAGGGCAAGGGCGGATGCCGCGTCCTATGACCTGCTCAGTAAGGCAAAGGATAGCGGCTGTTTTAGCATAGAAGTGGGGTTTGAGTCAGGGAATCAGGGCCTTCTTGATAAAATAAGGAAAGGCATAACTCTGGAGCAGGGCAGGAGGCTTGCTGGCTGGGCTCATAAATTAGGCCTGGAGTTAGTAGGAACCTTTATGCTGGCCTTGCCTGGCGAGACGCCTCGAGATGCTCAACAGACCATTGATTTCGCTATTGAGCTCGACTGCAGTTATGCCGCTTTCATTCCGACGCACCCTTTTATCGGTACAGAGTTATATGAACAGTGCGAGAGGGAAGGCAGGGTGTTGAGGCCTGCCTACGACGAAAGGATGCGGGGCATTAGGTTTATCCCGAATGTCTCTTACGTGCCTGACGGATATAAAGATGAAAAACAGGTAAAGGATATGATCAGGGCAGCTTATCAGAGATTTTATTTAAGGCCTAAATATATTTATAACCGCTTGAGAAAAATTAACTCCTTAGGCGATGTCAGGAGGTATTGGGAAGGGTTTGTGTTTCTTTCAGGTTTGACGGGCCATCGAAAACCCACAACTGAAGAAGCCGCGGCTTCTGAGGCTGCGAAAGGCTTTATATTTTAAATGGATATCTCTGCTGAAAAGACAAGCATCTCTGTGTTTTTCCCTGCGTATAATGATGAAAAAACTGTGGGGCCATTGATTCAGGATGCCATATCAGTTTTAGAGCAGATTACCGATGATTATGAGATAATCATCATAGATGATTGCAGCCAGGATGCCACAGGTGATGTAGCGGACAGGCTTTGTTTAGGAAATAACAGGATAAAGGCCATACATCACAATGAGAATAGGGACTATGGTGGGGCTGTTAAGTCAGGCCTGGCTCATTGCTCAAAAAAATTAATATTCTATACTGACGGCGATAGACAGTATGATGTCAAGGAGTTGAAAAAATTACTCGAGAAGATTAGGGAAGCTGATGTTGTTGTTGGTTATAAGATAAAACGCAGCGACCCTTTTTACAGGATTATCACAGGGAATATCTACAGGGTTGTCGCGAATAACTTATTCGGGTTAAAGGTTAAGGATCCGACATGTGACTTCAGACTATTTAAAAGACAGGTTATTGATTCCATCAGTATTGAATCTAATAGCGGGTTTGCCTGTGTAGAGATGATGAAAAAGATCCAGGACAGAGGCTATAAAATAGCCGAGGTAGGCGTTAATCATTTTCCCAGGCTTTCTGGCAGGTCTCAATCGTTTAAATTGAGAAGGATTGTCTCAATGGCCAGAGACCTTTGCAGGCAATGGGCGAGGTATCTTAGAAATGGCAGATTATAAAAAAGTATTTTATAAGAAGAAGGTATTAATTACTGGAGGGCTGGGTTTTATTGGAAGCAGCCTCGCCCATGAATTGGTAAAACTGGAGGCGGATATTATGATCGCGGATTCCTTGTCGCCATTATATGGCGGGAATCTGTTCAATATCTGCGGGGTTAAGAAATATCTTAAGATAAAAATCAGCGATATCAGAAATCGCCTCATCGTTAATAAATTAGTCAGGGGCCAGGATTATATATTTAACCTGTCCGGCCAGGTGAGCCATATTGACAGCATGAGAGACCCGTTTGCTGATCTGGAAGCTAATTGCCGGGCCCAGTTAGCTATTCTTGAGGCCTGCAAAATAAACAATCCAACCGCAAAGATAGTTTTCGCTGGCACTAGAGGCCAGTATGGCAGGCCGCAATATCTGCCAGTGGACGAGGGCCATCCGATCCAGCCTATTGATGTAAACGGCATTCATAAGGCGGCTGGAGAGGCGTATCATAGGCTGTATGGCGAGGCATATGGCATTAAAACAACCACTCTTAGATTAACAAATACCTATGGCCCCAGGAGCCAGATGAGGCACAGCAGGCAGGGATTCCTTAATTGGTTCATAAGGCTCGCTCTTGATAATAAAAAGATAAAGATATACGGCGATGGCCTGCAAATCAGGGATTTTAATTATATAGATGATGTCGTTAGGGCGTTTTTATTGGCAGCAGGAGACGCAAGGGCTGCGGGAGAATCTTTTAACCTTGGCGGTTTTGAGCCCATGAGTTTAATAGATATAACTCAAATGATAATAGATACAGCTGGTTCAGGCAGATTAGAGGTAATACCTTATCCTGAAGAAGTAAAGGGTTTAGAGGTAGGAGATTACTACGCTGATTTTACGAAGATAAAGGATTTTTTAGGCTGGGGCCCGTCTGTTTCTCTTCAGGACGGATTAGCGCGGACTATTCAGTATTATAGAAAAAACAAACGGCACTATTGGTGAATGGATGACAGCCTCTTTAATACGAAATTTAAAATGTTATTCAAGAGATAAAAGGCTATGGCAGGCGTTATTATTGTCAGCCGCGTATTTCGCCTTGATATATTTTTATTATCGGCTTTTCTATGACTACACCAATTTTTTAACTCATAGCAGAAATATACTGTTTGGATCTGATACTGATGAGAGGATACTTACTATTAATACGCATGGCCGGCATCTTCTTCATCATATTATATCTTCTTTTCTCGATAGATTTTTTTATTTGTTTTTAGACCCTTTCTATTCTGCGAAATTGATATCAGCTGTTATGGGCGCATCCGCCTCTCTTGTCATATTTTTTATAAGCCGCAAGCTTTCTCAAAATTTCTTCGTAAGCGCCCTGCTGTTTTTATCTTACGCATTATCTGCGGTTATCCTTATATTTTCCTCCATTCCGGAATCTTTTATGACAACCGCTTTTATGACAAACATCCTGATACTATGCTATCTTTATTTCGATATCACAAAGATTAAATATTGTGTTATTTTAGGCGTTGTTGTCGCGGCAAGCTGTCTTGCCTCAGGCCATCACTTATTGACAATAGGGCTCACATTTTTTTACATTTTATTTAAAAATCTTCGAAAAAACAAATCTTACATTAAATATCCAATCGCTTTTTTAATAACCTGTTTTTTATCAATAGTATTGCCTATAGTTTTGTGTGGTATTCTGATCCCCAAGAGCTATGAATGGTTTTTATGGCACTTTCGGCACCAGTCGCGCTATTTCTGGCTGCCGGCCTTAGCCCACTACGATACATGGAAGTCCACGCTGACTAATTTCTTCCTTTTTTCCATTTCTCCTCCTGACTATCCGCTTAGAGACGGGACGATCCCGCTGGAAGGCCTGACAGCCTATTTTACTAAATTTCCCGGCATGGGATTTGTCGCGACATATTGGGCTCTCTTGGCTGTGTCGGTAAAAAAGATTTATGATTATCGTTATATTTGCCATGATGTCTTGGCGGTGTGCGTATTGGCCGTGTCATATCTTGTATTTTTTGTTGGATTTGACTCGCATGAGGCTTTTACGTTTTCAAGTTTTTTCCTGTTTTTTCAGTTTTGCGTTATCGCGAAAGGCGCGTCGTTTATTAAATCCAGGCTGATTTATCTTGTTTTAAGCTTGTTCATTGTTTTTATATTAATTAATAATGCCACATTCCTTAAAAATGCCAGGGATCATATAATTTTAGAAAAAGATAAGGTGGTTAAGCGTATAAGTATGCAAAGGCGCATGTTACCGGAGCGTTCGATGCTCGATAGCTGTAAAAATATAATCGCGAAAAATTAATGGCTGAGAAAATGCTTGTAATATTAGGGGTGCATTATATAATAATAAAGCATAGAGGATAAAATTGATTTTAGAGTTTTCTAATTTTGTTTCACAAAATTTGGGAGGCGGATAATGAGAAAATTTAACATACACCTGTTTATTATAATCGCAATATTATGTTTAACTGCTTTTGCGCACGCAGCTATCCCGCGCGTTATAAACTATCAGGGAAGGCTTACTGATAAAGAAGACAACCCCTTGACAGGGAATTTTTTAGTTACATTCAGGTTTTATGATGCGGAAAAAGACGGGCAGGCTATGTGGGAGGAAGGCCATATCCTTAGTATTAAAGACGGCGTATTTAGCGTGCTCATGGGGTCTGTAAAGCCCCTGGAAATAGATTTTAATAAAGATCTATGGCTTGGGATGGAGGTCTCAAGCGACGGAGAGATGGCCCCGCGCATAAAACTTGCGAGTTCTGTTTATGCCTTGAACGCAAAATCCATTGATATGATAAGCTCGAGCCAGTTATTAAGAAATGATATAGATTCTATCATGTCAGGCTCGCTTACCCTTAAAAAAGACCTTGTGTTAAAAGGAGATGCGACCGGGCCCAGCAAGATTGTCCTGTCTGATATTCAGGGCAGGGAATATTACTTGTGGGCGGATACATTTGGAAACCTTAGGCTGAAATATGGGCCCCCTTCTTCTGAATTGGACGGCTCTGTGATACTAAAAGAGAAATCAGGCAGGCTGTCAGCTCATTTTATGCAGAGCATTACCTTATTGCTCCTTTTAGTGGTTATCTTTATATTTGCCCTTATTTTATATTCCTCCAACAAAAAGAAATAACTAATGTCCTAACTTTACAAATGGTGCATGGCACGAATTGTAAAGTTAGGGGATTTTTTTTGCTTGACAATTAGCACTCAAAGTATTAGAGTGCT
>Ga0172375_10011646_pt1 | contig 11165 bp, 10 predicted proteins | sample LakKiv1m_FD_114537 | JGI IMG/M metagenome (GOLD analysis project Ga0172375, IMG submission 114537) | Freshwater microbial communities from Kabuno Bay, South-Kivu, Congo - kab_092012_11.1m | ecosystem: Environmental > Aquatic > Freshwater > Lake | place: Democratic Republic of the Congo... | reverse complement strand
TTCATTAATCACAGTTTGTACTCTGGTACCGCGCTGACCAATACAAGCGCCTATTGGGTCTAAATTGTTTTCCTTGGTCGCCACTGCTATTTTTGAACGGAAACCAGCATCTCGTGCTATGGCCTTAATTTGCACAGTCCCTAAATTTATTTCAGGTACTTCTAATTTAAAAAGTCTGCGCAGTATTTCTGGATGCGTACGCGACAATAAAATTTCTGGACCACGCGCGGTTTGCTCCACTGAACGCACATAAAATTTCATTCTAGCACCTGATTTATAGTTATCCTGCTTTGATTGGTCCTGGGGAATAACCACGCCAATAGCGGGACCTAAATCCACGAGAACCACTCTGCCCTCCAGGCGCTGGATTGTGCCATTAATAAGTTCTCCTATTTTATTTTTAAAATTGTTAAAGATATTATTTCTTTCTGCTTCGCGCAATTTTTGGATAATGACCTGTTTGGCTGTCTGCGCTGCCATTCTGCCAAAATCAGCTGGCACTTCTAATTGTTTAATTACCTGCTCTCCAATTTCTGCTTTTTTGTTTTCCAATCTTGCATCAGATAAACTAATCATTGTACGTGGATTAAATTTTTTTTCTTCTTCTATTAATTGCAAATTCTGCGAATTGTCTAATTGCGAATTATTACTTTTTTTTTCTGTGTTTTCATTTTTATTCTGCGCCTCTTTTTCATTCTGTGTGCCTCCGTTGTCTTGTTTTTTATTTCTGTCTTTGGATTTAGTTTTTTCTGTTGTTTTGAATTTTAAATTTGAAGTTTCAAATTTATCCTGTATTTCTTTCATTGTTTCTTCGCTAATTTCCTTTCCCTCTGCTTTTAATTTTTCAATTTCTTCTTTAATTTTATCATATTTTGCTTTAAGTTCATCTTCTACAATTTCTTTGACATCAAAAACTTCAAAATCACCCGTTGCCAGATCAAATTTAACTTTAATGTTTTGAGTTTTTTTATCGCCAAAATCTTTGCGATAAGCAGCGGAAAGTGCTTCTTCAATAGTTTCTTTAACCATATCTAAAGACAATCCTTTTTCATCGCAGATTTGTTGAATGGCAAGATTGAGTTCTTCGGGCATATGTTTAAAATTAATTTTAAATTTTAAAATGCTTAAAATTAAAAGCCAGTTTATTGAATTAAACTGACTATCATTAGTTTTAATGATACTCCAAAATTAAAATTATGTCAAATGCAACTTGGCACATAGAGATGGTTTTAAAACTCTTTTAATTTATTCTGCCACTCTAAACACCTCATCCACACTCGTCAGCCCCTTGAGCGCTTTTAATAATCCGTCTTGTGCTAATGTGATCATGCCTGTTTTTTTTGCCAGTTCTCGAATTTTATATTCAGAAACTTCATTAGACAAAATCACCTGCTCCACTTCTTTTGTCATTTGAAACATTTCAAAAATTCCAATTCTGCCTTTATAGCCAATGCTATTGCATTTTTCGCAGCCAGTTGGCGCAAAAAATTTAGCAGTTTCCAGATTGATGTTTTCTCGCCATAGAATTTCTCCCAAAGAATCTTTGACTTTTTGCCATAAATCTTGTTCCAGCACAATCTCTTTTTTGCAAGAAACGCAGAGTTTGCGCACTAATCTTTGGGCAATAATTAAATTCAAGGCAGGCGCAAGTAAATACGGCTTGGCACCCATAGCTAAAAATCTCGGGATCGCCCCGGCCGCGTCATTAGTATGCAGAGTTGAAAGCACTAAATGCCCTGTCAGAGCAGCATTCAGGGCAATATCCACTGTTTCTAGATCACGCATTTCCCCAACCATAATCACATCAGGATCCTGACGCACAATGGAGCGCAATCCTTTGGAAAAAGTATAATCGCGGCTTGGTTCAACTTGTGATTGATTAACTCCTTTTAATTCATATTCAATTGGGTCTTCAATAGTAATAATTTTTGTTTCCGAAGTGTTAAGTTGATTCAGAACAGCATAAAGTGTTGTGGTTTTACCAGAGCCAGTAGGACCTGTTGTAATTAACATTCCATTTGGACGGTTGATTTCGGTTTGCAGAAGCTGATAATATTTTTCTTCCAACCCCAAATCTTGTAAAGACAAACTGGCGGCACGGGCCATAAGAATACGCATGACAACTGATTCTCCATAATTGGTGGGCAAAGTAGAAACGCGCACATCAATTTTGTCGTCTTTCATTAAAATGGAAAAACGACCATCCTGAGGTTTATCAAAAATATTTAATTTTAAGCCAGACAAAAGTTTTAACCTAGAAATCAACTGCTGCCAGGAATTTTTTTCCAAAATTCCAGCTGTATGTAAAACTCCGTCAACGCGATAGCGCAATTTAATACCGTCAACCTCTGCTTCAATATGAATGTCAGAACTTTCTGTTTTTAAGCCAGCAGCAATAATCACTGCCACCAGTTCTGTGGTGGAAACAGAGTGGATTAAATTCATAACACTTCCTAGACTATTTAGCTGGCCAGAAAATTTTTCTAAATCACTTGCTGTTATCTCCACGCCTCTCGGAGCCTCACGAACCTGGGGCACTGCCTCGTACTGCTTTAGAGCAGATTCAAAGCTTGATTTGGAAGTTAAAAAAAATTCCACAGGTATTTCTAATTTCCCAGTTATTTCCTCTGATATTTTTCTAAGTTCTGTCTCTTCGCGATCAACAAAAGCTATACGTGCCAAGGCATGCGGGGCAAAATAGAAACAAATAATTTTCTTTTGACGCGATTCCTCTAATGATAAAACTTGCAGCGTGTCCTCTGTGATCGGAATACCTTTTAGATTAACATAACCAAAGCCAAAACCCATGGCTTTCTGCTTTAATTCTTCTTCTAATCTTTTATTTTTCATTTCCTGCATTTTTTGTTCCAGCGCTTCTGCTGTATTATCCTTACCATCATGATGAAAATCTTCTTTTTTTTCTGTTAAATCATAATTAAACGAACCAACGCCGGATGAATTATTATTTATCGGCAGATTGTTTTCTGTGTCGCGATTTTCTTGTAATAAATTATTGATGTTCTTCATGGATTAAATATACCATTTTTTTAAAAAAAACAAAACCTCGCTGACTTTTTTCAATCTCGCGAAGTTCAAATAAAAATTTTCTATTTTTTATTTTCTGGAAATTTTAATTCTGGAATAATTATCTCGTAAAGATAAACAGTAAAAATTATATCTTCAACACCAGCTGGTTGCCCTGCCTCATAAAGTTTATTTTTATAATCAATCAAATCAAACCATTTTAAAATATCTCTGGCTTTATTGTCTATTACTCTCTGCGCATCAAGCGGTGTTGGTGGGTTTTCTGCTTGAATGAAATTAATGATATCTTGTTTTCTTTTTTCTATTTGTTCATCTAAATCAGAAGATATTAAAATTTCTTTGAAGTCTTGCCTCAATTTCATGGGGCTTCTTGAAACTCCAATGCCATAAATAGCGGCTTGCAAACCGCTAATATCTCCATCGTGCTTGATAACTTTATCACAAAATTTTTCTAATTTATCCTCAATTCTATCAAAACTCTTTTCCATATCAGTAATTTTTGTTGCTGTTTCTATAATTTTGTCAGCATAATTTCCTAAAATTATCCTTCCGCAAAAACTTCCTATTTTTGTTATCTTATCATTCATATAATTATAATTTAAAACTGTTTATTCTAAACATTTTGTGTTGAGTTGCCTTTTCTTTTCTCCAAAAATCCAGCTACCAAGCGCGCAATTTTGGAAAACACTTGGGATTCGTTTAAGCGATCAAACAACAACACCCAGGCAGTGAGCTGGTAAGTAGAAAGCATGGCGCCCATAACAAAAAAAATAAGAGCTAATAAAATCAAGCCGATAATCACGGCTGTCAAGGCTGAGCCAGCCACATTTAAACTATAGATTGCATAAAGAATTAAACCCAAAGGAATAGCCAGCACAATGCCCAAGATAATCATAGCCAAGCCAAAAAGAATGCTGATTAGAAACATTAAAATCGCCATTTCCAAAGACACTACCCAGTTTTTTAAAAACAACTGCCAGCCGTTTTTAAGAGCGCTGCATAATTTTTCCTTGCGCAAAACAACATACATAATAGCGTATTTAACCAAAAAAGCAACAATGGCAGAAACTGGAAGTAAAATAATAAAAGAGATAATAAATAAGATCGTCTGCCAGAGGATGTCTGATGTTTTTAAATAAATATAAAGCAATGGAGCGCTAATGACACCCAAAATGAGATAGATAGATATTTTGCCCAAAATATTTAACCAAAACACTGGCCAAAAATTCTGCCTGCCTGTTTTAAAAGTCAAGATAAAATCAGATGGCTGCTTGCGATATTCGCGATAAGCACCGGCGATTAGTCCTGCTTCGGAAACAGTGGAGAGCCAGATGAAAAATAAAATCAAAAGCAGAAGAATGGCAATTAAAAACCAAGCGGCCGGGTTTAAACTTTTTAAAAGTTCAAGTAAGTGATTGCCAAAATTGCCCATTAAACCTTGGGAATAAATATCTTTAAGACTGTTGCCAAATCCAGCTTCAGTATTTAAATCAGAAAAATTATTCACCATTAAATTAAACTCGCCGGAGCTGGCGACAAAAGCGGCGAAAAAACCAAAAAACCACAAGTACTTGGCGCGCCACATTATTTGCCAAGCCACTTTTAGAATTGGACGGTAGATGGTAGTCATAAAAAAATTAAAATGCAAAAATCAAAATGCAAAATGACAATGTAAAAGGTAAAATTTAATTTTAATTTGTCATTTTATCCAGTATTAAATATGGGATTGATATTTGATTTTTGATCTATATTCTTAAATCGTAAATCATAAATCTTAAATCTCCTTTATTATTTAAATTTTACTTTTGATAAATTTTAAAACTTTTTGAGTCGTTTTTATAGCTTCTTCACCTTTATCATCAGAAAAACTTCCAGGCACATCCATTGGATAACGGGCAGGATTATAATATTCAGTTAAGACTTCGCATCCATCAGCTATTTGTTCAAAATTTTGGTCAATTTTTCTGCATTCAACTAATAAATCTGACAAGATATGAGTTCTGTCTGGTTTAATTCCTTGGCTTATTAAATATCCTTTTAAATATTTTTCCACTGTCTGCTGGCAACCAAAACAAGCTTCTGATGAAATTTCTGTTTCTTCCCAACCGGCTCGAGTAAATTTCCAAGTATCCTCTGCTTTTTGAAACCATTCTTGAGCCAACTTTTTATTATCCTGACTTTTCATAAATTATTTTTCCCTCTTTTAAAATATCTTTGATAAAAAAATCATTTATCATTATCCTTTTTTTTATTTGGGAAGGTGTATAAATAATTGGGTCTATACCTTTAATATATTTACTGGTGCCATAATATTTTTTTGGCCGCAACAGTTGGCAAATCTCTCTTACATTTTCAAAATAATCCTTGTCTGTTTTTTTAATAATCAATAAATCAATATCACTCTCTTTCTTAGGGTTGCCTTTGGCGTATGAACCATAAAGAATTACCTTGTCTGGTTGATAAGGATTCAAATCTTTAATAATTTGTTTTAATTTTTTATTTAATTCTTTTTGATTCATATTTAATTATTTTTTATTGAGTTTCATAATTTTTTTGGAGCCCACTATTGAAATAGGGGATTAACTTGTTCATAAATCTTAAATCTTTTTCCCAACTATTTCCTCAAATTCTTCTTTTTCCAAAGTTTCTTTTTCCATTAACTTATCCACTATCTGTTTTAACACTTCTTTATTACCATTAATTATATCACAAGCATTGCCATAAGCGCCAGTTAAAATTTGATTGATTTCAGAGTCAATCAATTCTGATGTTTTTTCAGAATAATCTTTTTGCTCGCCAAACTCGCGACCAAGATAAATTAATTCTTCCCGTTCGCCAAAAGTTCTAGGGGCTGTCTTTTCACTCATACCATATTCTACAATCATACTGCGCGCTAATTTTGTTGCCTGACGCAAATCTGACTGAGCGCCAGTAGTTACTTCGCCAAAAATTTCTTTTTCAACCGCATGACCGGCTAAAAGCACGGCCAGTTCGGCTAAAAATTCTGATTTAGTATGCATATGCCGGTCAAGTTCTGGCATTTTTAAAGTATAACCGCCTGCTTGGCCGCGGGAAATAATAGAAACTTTTTGCACCGGATCGCTCTTGGGCGATTTATGCGCTACTAATGCATGGCCTGCTTCATGATATGCAGTCACTAATTTTTCTTGCTCAATTAAAGAGCGCGATTTTCTTTTTGGTCCGAGCATTACTTTTTCAATGCTCTCAAAAATATCAGCTAAACTAATTTTTTTATGATTTTTTCTGGCTGTTAAAATTGCAGCTTCGTTCATTAAATTGGCTAAGTCAGCTCCGGAAAAACCAGGAGTTCTGTCAGCCACTTTTTTTAAATCAACTTCTTTGTTTAAGGGTTTATTCAGGGCATGAATTTTTAAAATTTCTAATCTTTCAGCAATGTCTGGCAGAGATAAAACCACGCGACGATCAAACCTGCCCGGACGCAAAAGCGCCACATCCAAAATATCTGGCCTGTTGGTGGCAGAAAGAACAATCACTCCGGAATTTGTTTCAAAGCCATCCATTTCCACGAGAATCTGATTTAGAGTTTGTTCTCGTTCATCATGTGCGCCCCCAAGTCCGCCTCCGCGCTGACGGCCAATAGCATCAAGCTCGTCAATAAAAACAATGCAAGGCGCATTCTTTTTTGCTTTTTGAAATAAACTTCTAACACGGCTGGCACCAACGCCCACAAACATTTCCACAAATTCGGAACCAGAAACATGAAAAAACGGCACGCCAGCTTCGCCGGAAACTGCTTTAGCCATTAAAGTTTTTCCAGTGCCAGGCGGCCCTACAAGTAAAACGCCTTTGGGAATTTTAGCACCCAGTTCGCTGAACTTTTTTGGGTTGCGCAAAAATTCTACGACTTCTTGCAATTCTTCTTTGGCTTCTTTATTGCCAGCCACATCTTTAAAAACAATTCTTTCCTTTTTCTCAGCGCTTTTTTTATTGCTGTCAAGAGTGTCTGTCTGACCAAAGGACAAAGCGCGATTGCTCATATTTTGAGCTTGTCTGCTTAAAAGAAAAATAAAACCAAAAATCAAAATAAACGGCAAAACAAATGGCAGGACGGTGTTTAACCAATAACCCAAACTTGATTCTTCTTTAATAGCTACAGAAACTTTACTGAGTTTATCAGCAGACACCTCATAATTTTTCAAAAGAGTTGATAAAGATTCATTCGGTTCCTTCGTGGTTTTAATTTTCTCGCCATTATTCAATTCTATCAAAAGTTCATCACCACTGACCTCAATACTTTTTACTTCCCCGCTTTTAATTTTTGTCACCATTTCGCCCAAACCAACACTTTCTGTTTTTGGCGCATTAGAATTTTTTGACAAAGACAAAAAAGCTGCCACAAAAACAAAAATAAGAATAATGATGATAATATTTTTAAACATGGTTTTCATAAATTTATTCTATTCCGCCCTCGGCTAATAATGCTTCGGGCTGATACATTCCTTTATTGCTTGCATTAAATTCGTGTTTAACTTGCACTAACATTTTTTCCAAAGTATAAAGTTTCCAATGAATAGGAAATGGAATGTTCTTTAATGGTTTTAAAAACTTTGAAATAGTATTTTCTAATTGTGCGATGTAGTTATCTTTGCCCATATTATTTTTGAAAAATTAAAATATATTCTTTCTGCATTACATTGTAAAGGCCGTAAATTATTTTTTCTATTTGTTTAATTGTTTTAAATCCTATTTTTTCGCAATATCTTCTGGCAATTTCAGTAGTATTAATTTCCTTACCTTGATAAGTTACATTGCCAATAATTATAACACAATACTTTCCTTTTTTTAAGACCCTATACATTTCACTATATGCTTTTTCCATATCAATATCATAAAGTTTAAATTTATCAACGCCAGTTCCCCGTACTCCAATAAAATCATTTTTAATTTGGTTCAGGTCATAACCCAAAGCGCTTAATGAATGGCTATCGTTAGCCACATAATTCAAAGCAATTGAATAAGGCGGGGAAGTTATGATGCCATCAATAGATTCATCTGTTAAATTTATTTGACGAGCATCGCCTTTAACAATTTTTGCTTTACCTAATTTTAAATTTAAATCTTTTTGCGCTCTATCATAATCTTCAACGGAAGCAATCATCTTTAAAGCATCATTGACAAAAGAGTTTTTAAAATTTTGTCCGCGTCTCGTTTCATCACTATGAGCCATCATTTGAGCTACTTTATAAAAATTTTGTACTTTTTCATCATTCAAATTTATTCCTTCTGATTTTAAATAAAAATTTTGATACTTTTTTATTTTTTCAAGAACACTAACAGATTCGGTTTTCACTTTGGATATTAAAACACATAAAGGCGAGATGTCAATTCCCACACCATTGATGCCCATAATCTGAGCTTCTAAAACAGCAGTGCCACTACCAACAAAAGGATCTAATAAAATTTCTCCCTTTCGCATTTTTATTACATTTAACAAAGCCCTAATCATTTGAGGATGAAATTTTCCTTTGTATGGATAAATCCAGTGAGTTAAAAACTGATTCACAGATTTTGTTTGATTATATTTTTGCAAATGATAATAATCAGTTAATTGCTCGTCAATATTTTTAAAATAAGCCAAACGATTTTTTAGTGTTTCAATTTCACATTCATCTGAAACTTCAAATTCTCTAAAATCATTAGTTACTTTAACATCAGAACAAAAAGATTGAAGCTCTAAACGAGCCAATGCTAATTCGTAAATAAACTGGATATTATCTAATAATTTCAACTTTCTCATAAGTTAATTATAGCCATAATTGCAAACTTGCGCAATTGATAAAACAGATAGGGACAGGTTCGTGACCTGTCCCTACAAATTCAAAATTAACTTTCGATATTCGCATTTAAATTCGCATTAATTCGCGTCATTATTCGCATGTCCAACTTCTTTTCTTGATAATCCCATCCGATGCTCAGTTGGATCAATGGACAAAATTTTAAAATCATATTCTTCGCCTATCTTTACCACTTCTTCGGGATTTTCAATTTTTTCATTTGATAATTCTGAAATGTGCGCTAAGCCATGAATATTACCAGGTAATTCTACAAAAGCGCCTATCTTATCAAATTTTAAAACCTTGCCTTTAACAATTTGCCCAATTTGATAATTTTCCACAGCTTTTTTCCATGGGTCTTCCACTAATTTCTTGGCAGATAATGTTACGCGGTTATCATCTAAACTAATAATTTGAGCTTTTAGTCCGTCACCAACTTTATATAAATCGCGCGGATGACTGATTCTCTGCCAAGCTAATTCTGAAATATGAATTAAGCCTTCAAGCCCAGCGCCAAATTCCACAAAAATTCCAAAATCCACAATGCCAGTCACTTTGCAATCAACCACATCTCCGATATTATATTTTTTTAATTCTTCCCTTTTGTCATTGGCATAAACTTCTTTTTCAGAAAAAATAATTTTATTTTCTTTCTCATCCAAGTCAATCAGTTTGGCTTTGAGTTTTTTACCCACCAAAGATCTTAATTTTTCCAAAATTTTATTTTTATTTCCGCCTTCTACGCGCGGATAATTTTCTTTGCCAAGCTGGGACACTGGCATAAAGCCAATAATATTTTCATAGCCAACCATGAGTCCGCCTTTATTTGCTTCCAAAATTTTGACCTCCACTATTTCACTGTTGGTTTTTAGATCATTAAAGTTTTGCCATGCCTGCTTATGACCGGCAGAACGCAAAGACAATTCCAAAATTCCTTTTTCATTTTCCAAATCCAATACCGTGGCAGTCACTTCATCGCCTGGTTTTAGATGGGCATATTTATCAGATTCATCTTTTAATTCTCGCCCGCGCACAAGTCCAGTTAACACACCGCCAATATCTAAATATATTTCGCTTGAACCAAGAGAAATAATTTTGGCTTGAACCAAATCGCCAATTTTGGGCAAATTAAAATTAGAACTGTCGTTTAAAAGTTCTTCCATTAAATTATTTTCAGACACTTTTTCTTTTTTAAGCATACTTTTTAAAGGGTGCCATCTTGAATTTTTATTGTCATCCTGACGAAAGTCAGGATCTCGTGATTAACACGCAAGACAACGCTATAAAATTAACTGCCAACTTGTTGTTGCTCAGTGTCCAGGACTTATTTTCCTGCCTGAACTAAGGTTTTTATAAATCGTTATTTAGTTTACCAAAAACTGAATTTTTTGGCAAGAACATATTTACAGCGCCCTTGCTAACATTTTAGAAAAATGATAAAATAAAAGTGGATAAAATTGTTTTATCAATTTCCAATTTCCAAGATACAATTTCCAAATAAATTCTAAATCTCAATTTCCAATAATTTTAAATTGTTATTTGAATTTTGGAACTTGAGATTCATTTGGAAATTGGTGCTTGTATCTTGAAAATTATTACTATATGTATCTCCAATGGTTTGGCCAATCATTTTTTAAAATCACTGCAAAAAATTCTTTGGGGCAAGATGTTGTTTTGGCTATTGACCCGTTTAATAAAAATTATGGTTTAAAAACTCCTAATAAATTTGGAGCAGATATTGCGCTTATCACACATGACCATGAAGATCATAATAATTTAGAACTTATTAAAGGCACTGAAATTTCTCCCGAACCTTTTATCATCACCGGCCCCGGCGAATATGAAGTCAAAGGCATAATGATTTATGGGGTGCCAAGTTTTCATGATAATGAAAATGGAGCAAGTAGAGGCGAAAACACAATTTATATTTTAGAAATAGAAAATATATGGTTAGCGCATCTGGGTGATTTAGGCCAAAAACAATTAACTGAAAAACAATTAGAACATCTGGAAGGTGTAGATATTTTGTTGGTCCCTGTTGGCGGCACATACACAATAGACGCCAAAACAGCAGGACAAATAATTTCCGAAATTGAACCGCGTGTGATTATACCTATGCATTATAAAATTCCAGGGTTAAATCTTAATTTGGACGGCGTAGAAAAATTTATTAAAGAAATGGGTCTTAAACCAGAAGAAACTGACAAGTTAAGATTGACTAAAAAAGATCTGCCAAGCGAGGAGACAAAGTTGGTAATATTAAAATCATAAAAAATAATCAGAAGAAGATGTCATCCTGAGTCC
>Ga0172375_10011644_pt1 | contig 11166 bp, 10 predicted proteins | sample LakKiv1m_FD_114537 | JGI IMG/M metagenome (GOLD analysis project Ga0172375, IMG submission 114537) | Freshwater microbial communities from Kabuno Bay, South-Kivu, Congo - kab_092012_11.1m | ecosystem: Environmental > Aquatic > Freshwater > Lake | place: Democratic Republic of the Congo... | reverse complement strand
TGACAAGAGGGTTGTCTCATCCGGAGAAGGTCAGTTATTCATTAACTCTGCGAAAAGCTCGAAGATGGCACTGCTTCTTTGGTGCAAAAGTAGCACCTGCAAAATTCTTGTTGTTTTTATCGATGAAGCGACGTTCCCGTAAGGAACTCCCCCTTGTCGCTTTCAGAAGTAAACAAAGATAGAATTTTGCTCTTCACAAAGGTAAAGTATTACATGTTGAAGATAATTTTATAAACTCCAAATGTTTGATTAGGTCTAGTTTATATTTATTGAAAAAAAGAAGGTGGAGAGGCATGAAAAAGATATTTTTGATGTTATGTTTGTTAGTTTTAAGTCTGTTTTTAGTTAGTTGTGGCACGGGTCAAGCAGTAGCTACTAACTCTCAAATTAAAGAAGGTATGATTTACGGTTCTTTTTATGAGGTTAATAAAATTATAATCAATCCTGCTGCAGTTCCCGGAACTTATACCCTTTCTTTTAGTAGTCCAGTAAATAATATGGTAAATGTAGCCTTGAAAGATAAGGATGGAAAAGTAGTAGGTTCTACTACTTATGATGCTCGAACTAGTGTCTCTCGAGCTAAGCCCCTTATCCTTCAGCTAAATTATGTGGACTTATACATTGCTCGTCCAAGTCCAACTTATAGTATTGTGGTAAGTGTGTTACACACTGCTCTTAATGGAAAGACTATCACTTTAGATTCTACTGTTATTTCAGATCCTACTATTATTGGACCTAGTTCTTCTGGAGGAGGCAGTGGTGGAGGAGGATCTACTGTTGAGATTAGTTCTAGTTCAACAGTCAAAGTAGGATATAACAACGCTTATTATAAGGTAACGAATATTCAGTTAGCCTCTAATTGTCTAGTAGGAAATTATAGCTTCCAATCTTATTCTAGCGGTGCTACTGGGCGTAAAATTGTCTTATTTAAGGATTCAGCTAAGATTATGCCCGAAGTTAGTTTTACTTATGATGGAAATGGAATGACTTCTGTTTCTAACCCGTTGAATGTGTTTTTCCCCGGATACTTTAATCTAACCATTGGTCCTAAGAATGGAGCTCAATATACTTTAAAGTGGTTAGCTGCTGGTTATTCTACAGATTTCCTGAACATATATACCTCTAAGTTGGTGGTTTCTAAAGTTTGTACACCCGTAGCTGCTACTTGTGCTGCTGCTGGCGTAAGCTGTCCCGGCAATGTGGTTTTGCCCCAAATAACTTGTGGAAGTGGACAGACTTGTATCAATGGTGCTTGTATCAAACCAGCCTGTTCTAGTAATGCAGATTGTCCTTCTAACTTTACTGAGAAATGTGTAAATGGAGAATATAGTTTCCTTAACCAGAGCAAGATCTGCGACATACCTGGTACAGCTTATGCTAAATGTATTGCTGGTTCTAGTAGCGGTGGTGGAGGGAACACTTGTCCTTATGGATGTAATGGAAATGTTTGTGCTACTGCTCCTACTTGTATTCCAATAGCTGCTACTTGTGCTGCTGCTGGTGTAAGCTGTCCCGGCAATATGGTTTTGCCCAAAATAACTTGTGGAAGTGGACAGACTTGTAGCAATGGTGCTTGTGTTAGCAATCCAATCATCCAGAACATCTCTTTGAGCTGTTACGACAATGAAAGCTATCCTAGCAATGATACCGTTGGATATGTTAACGGTACATATTTGTACAACGGAGCTGTACTGAAATACTATTATGAAGACCAGTGTACTAGTGTTTGGAATGGCACTATGGGAGTTTCTCGTTTAACGGAATACTTCTGTTTGAATAGCATGACTAAAGGAAATATGACCGTTTACTGTGATTGCAGCGGAGGGAAGTGCATATAATTATTTTTTTCTTTTTCTTTTTTTTGGTAAAGAATTCTGGCAAAGTCGTCTTACCCCTTTGCCTCGTGCTCTCTTGATTTGTTAACTTTCGATGGAGAGCACCTACCAACAAATCTGGCGAACAGAAGTTCTCGGCTCATATCTTGGGTTAGACGACGACTTTGCCACTTAATTAACCCTCTACATTTATATACCGGAAAATAATCCTTCTGAACAATGAATAGCTCTTGGAAGATATTTAGAGTGTTTGGTATAGACATAAAACTACACTTAACCTGGTGGTTTATCTTTATCCTAATGATCTGGTCGCTTTCTACCACTTTCTTCCCAGAATTCTTTCCCGGGTATACTGTGAAAGAGTATGTAGTTATGGGTATAATTGCCACAATCTTATTATTTATTTCCGTACTCTTGCATGAGCTGAGCCATTCTGTGGTAGCTAAGCTAAGAAATATTCAAGTGGAAAGTATTACTTTATTCTTCTTTGGCGGAGTGGCTGGAATAAATGACGAGGATATTCCTCCCAAATCAGAGTTTCTTATGGCTATTGCCGGTCCGTTATTCTCTTTAGTATTAGCAGCGGTTTTCTTTATCTTCACCAAGTATAGCACTAATCTTACTACTGTCGCTGTAACTTTTTATCTCTACCAAATCAATCTAGTTTTAGCTTTATTCAACTTAATCCCGGGCTTCCCCTTAGATGGAGGCAGAGCTCTAAGAGCTTTATTATACTGGCATTATCATGATCTAAAGAAAGCTACTCAGATTGCTGTATGGGGAGGTAAGATCTTTGCTGGAATTCTAATCTTTAGCGGTATCTTGCAATTGATTTATTCTTCTGGCTCAGGATTATGGTTATTGTTGTTAGGCGGGTTTATTTATGTCATTGCCGGAGCCAGTTACGAACAAGTATTGTATAAAGAAGTGCTGGACAAGATTCTCGTAACGGAAATCATGACCAAGAAGTTAACTCTTCTTAAACCGGAGATGAAATTCTCAGATTTTACTCAGAAATATTCTAACTCAGAAGAAGAAGTGTTTATTGTAAAGAATAAAACGTTTTCCGGAATTTTAGACGCTCGTCGGATCCAAAAGACTTCTCCAGAAGCTCAACAACGAATGACCTTACAACAATTAGCTCTCCCTCTAAATCTAGTGAGAGGATTACAAAAAAGCGATACTGCTTACGCTGCTTTTAGAAGGTTTGCTGAAGAAAGATTGGAGATACTTCCAGTATATCAAAGAGAGAAGATTATCGGTTATCTTACCAGAAGAGTGTTGATGCATCGATTGATCTGGGGACTGAAGTATGGAGTTAAATCTGAAAATAAAGTTAATAAAATCAGTAAGAAACCTATTGCTCATGAGTAAACTCGAAATAATTAAAATTCTTAAGAAATTGACCGGACATAAGTATGTAGAAGTGGTTCTAAGAGGGAATTCGGCTATTGATTCGGCCTTGAGACTGATCCCTAAAGATAAGATTCTTCTAATCCCCGATGAAGGGGGATGGATCCATTATCAAAAGGGACCCAGAAAACTAGGCTTGAAGGTAGAAGAAGTTAAGTGTAAGGATGTTGTGCTTGATCTGATTGACTTGAAAAATAAACTCTCTTCTGGTTCTTATGGAGCACTGCTTTACCAGAATCCCGGGGGATATTTTGCTCTGCAACCTGTTAAAGAGATTCATGAACTCTGTAAGAAGAATAATTGTTTAGTAATTCTGGACGTTTCCGGAAGTATCGGGACAGAAATGTGTAATGGGGAGTATGGAGATATTCTGATTGGTAGTTTTGGGGAATGGAAATTGGTGGAAGCGAAAGGGGGAGGATTTATCTCTTGCAACGATATAGACCTGTTTGAAAAGCTGGATTTAGAGTTATTATTCGATGAAGCTCAATTAGAAACTATTCTTGTCCATCTTAACTTATTACCTAAACGCATTAAGTTTTTAACCGAGAAAAGGAAAGAAATTTTGTTAGGTTTACAAGAGTATAATATCGTACATCCTTCGGACCAAGGATGGGTGGTGGTGGTTAAATATTCTAGCGACGATGAGAAAGATAAGATTATTGATTATTGTAAGAAAAATCGGCTTCCTTATACAGAATGTCCTCGATATATACGTTTGAACCAAAAAGCTATTTCTATTGAAGTTAAACAGTTGGAAGGATAATCCTTCTGTTTTAGCACCATAATCTTAATAAACGCTCTCTAGAAAGAGGTTTTTATGTCTCTCGATCTTGTATCTAGAATTAAAGAGTTTAACACGGAACTTGCTTGTGTACATTCTTCGGGCTTGAATCCCGTAAAACGAGTTCACTTGCATGGATTACTTTATGATATGGGGTATCGTTTCCCCGAAGAAAAAGGGTATAAGGGAGCAGATGTGTTGAAAAGGGAACATTCTCCCGAGGGAGTAGACTTTTTTGGGTTTCATCCTATTTTTAGTGAATCTTTAACTCCTAACTATGAAAAAGGAAGTTCTTACATCTATTTCCCGACAAGGGCAGAGTATCATGCTTTTTCTGAGAAGTATATTGCTTTGAGAGAGAAGCAGGAGAGAAGAGATATGCTAAAGAGCCAAGTCGAGAAATTAAACCGCTCTGACCGTTTTACTTTACTTTGCGCTTTAGGGGGAATAGTGCTGGGCGGTGTGTTAAGTTTATTAGTTGACGATTACTCCAAGAAAACAGTTATAACTGTTGGTGGTGCTGTGGGTGGTTTCTTATTAGGAGAACATCTTATCGGTCGAAGGATGAGACGTTATAACCATGAATGGTCTGATTTATTTCGGAAGTGCACTGATGAAGTTCTCGCGCTAGAACAGCAGTACGAACATTCTGTAATGCGTAAGCGAGAAGCCATTTCTAAAGCGTTATACCTTGTTTGAAGATAGTCTAGAATATATTTTATAAGCTATAAATATTTTTAAGTGTTCTCTTTGCCAGAAAAAACATGAAAGTTAATTTGGCTCAAAAGGTTGAGGAATTTAAAGGGAAGTATCTTTCTGTAGATTCTCGGGAAATTAGTCAGATGGGAAGGATGGAATTGGAATCTCTTTTAGAGGAATTAAATTATACTTCTTTGTTATCTCCTTCGGGGAGAGAGGAATGGGGAGGAAGTTACTTTCGGTTCTCTCCAATGGAAAGAAGAAGTCCTGACGGAAAAGTAGAATTGTTCTTGTTCGAGAACGTTTTCTCTTTGTATACAGATAAGAAAATTTCTGATTTCTCTTATCTTACTTTTAAAGGACAAGAAGATTTTCAGAAGTTCTGGTCGCTTTATTTTGGTTTCAGAAAAGTTGAGGGAGATTTAAAATTTTATCGAGAGCGTCTGTTTGGAGTGAAGAGTTCTCATGTTTCTGAGGTGTTCGGAGCTCTTATTGCTGGATATGGAACATATGAAATAGCTCCACATTTTATTGAAGGGGATTGGGCTAAAGCCTTAGCGGTACTGGGAGGAGTAGTACTTGGCGCTCTAGTGGGGGCAGGATTTAAAAGTTATCGACTTCATAGCTTAACCCGAGGAGAAAAGAGTTCTGAAAATGTGGTAGGGTTGTTTCAGAAGAGGTTGCTGGACGAATATTATCCCGTTTCGAGAGATAAGTATGCTCTCACACGAGCCTTAGAAATACCTTCTTGATTTATTATCTGCATCGATGAAAATGTCGTAAGTTTGGCTAGGGAGAAATTTTCACCGAAGATTTTATTACCGAAACCTTAATAAACTCTCCTCTAAAGTAGTGACGACATGACACTTGACTATCGCTTAAGAGCAGAAGATTTTATGGAAAGACATCTTTCTGGAGAGAAGCTAGAATTAGATTATCAAAGCAGGCTTTCTCTTACCGTTTTATTGCTGGAAAACGGTTTTGAAGTAGAAGGGAATGCGGATGATTTTGAAATAGCTGTGGATTTTACTCAGAATCAAGAATATTTGCGTATAAGAAAGGAAGGAGAAAAGGTAGTTGGCTTTGATCGCTTAGCTCCTTTAGATCTCTTTGTTGATCCTCGAGACTCTGATTATAGAACAAAACAGAACGGAAGAGTTTATACTTTGATTTCTGGGGAAGGAGAAGAAGCTTATTCTTCATATCAACAAAGACTTTCTGATCTTGAACATTCTCTCTCTAGATTAAAGGGGGCGCAGAAAGATTATGATAATAATGCTCCTAACTACTTTTTGACTGACCTAATGAAAGGAGGGGCATGGGGATTACTTATGGGGGGACTTGTTCTTCCTTTGTCCGCTTTATGGTATGGTTTAGGCAATCCTGAAGCTCCTGCCTGGCTATCTAATGGTTGGGCAACTGTTCCGACTGGTTTTATCGGCTGGAATGCTCTTTATCATTTGGAAGATCGACTAATCACTCGATCGATTCAGAGAAGCAATCAGAAGAAAGCAGGAATTAACATTCAGAAATATCAAGCTGAACTTGATTCTCGTTGGGAAGACTACAAACAGAATTATCTTCCTACTGCTGAATTCAATCAACAAGCATTAAAGAAAGCCTTGGGATTAAATTAATAATTTAAATTAACTTCCTAAAAAGAGAATCTTTATATTGAACCTTTATTTCTTCTTTCTAATTTAAATTGTTAAACTAACGAGGTGCAACTAAAATGTCATTGAAAGTTCCCAACTCCATGGAAGATTGTTTATATTTTACTAACCGAAGTCTAGAACCAAAAGGAAGTATTCTTGCTTGGGTCTATCGCAAACTCTGTCCAAAGTGTAAAAAAGCTAAGATGGGCAAGCCGGTTGAAAAAGGAAAGGTCAAAACTCGAGCTGAGGTATATGTCTGTCCCGCTTGCAGCTATTCTGAAGAAAAGATTGCTCATGAGGAATCCTTAACTTTAGAAGCTCAATATACTTGTCCTAAATGTGGCAAAGACGGGGAATCTTCTGCTCCTTATAAAAGAAAAGCGTTTATGGGAGTTCCCTCTTTCGTTGTTGATTGTCAACATTGTGGTGAAAAGATTCCTTTAACCAAGAAGATGAAGAACCTCAAGAAGAAGGGAAAAAAGGAAGAAGTTGAAGTGGAGGATGATGTTTAGAATTTGGATTATTTTTTCTTTATTTTGAAGTTATTTTAAGTTTTAATTGATTACAACCTCTTTCTAAATATTTTTCCTCCTAATTTTTTCTTTCTAGCTTCAAAACCGCAACATTTATAAGTAAGATAATCTTACTGTAAGAAAGTTGGATATTAGGACCATGGCCATTGAAACAATCAAGATGTCTTCTAAGGGACAAATTGTTATTCCGCAAGGTATTCGTGACGCTCTAAGTGCTATTGAAGGAACAATTTTTGCTGTAGTTCATAGTGGAGAAGCCATCATTCTGAAGAAAATCACTACTCCTAGTCAAGAGGAATTATTGGGAGAATTAGGAAATATCGCTAAAAAGCAGGACAGTACAAAAAAGAGGGGAAAGGGAATATGAACATGAACGTAAAAAATACGGCAAGTTGGTTTATCAGTAAGACTGGGCTAGAATATCGTTACTGTTCGTTTATGACGAACGGTAAAGCACCAACCTTAGTGATGCGTCGAGTACCGGCAAGGAAGAGTATGTTCCAATTGCATTACTCTCGCAGTCGCAGGATCGGAAGAAAAGCAGCATAAGAGTTTTAGCTCAGCAAGGTATTTAAATACCATTATAACTCTTATTCTAAAATGAAAGCTAAACTTCCCAAAACGGAATCTGCCCCTAAAAAGGCTAAGACCTCGACTGCTGCTAAGACTAAAAGCAGCATGATGATGGGAAGAACTTTAATCACTGCAGCCTTACCTTATGCTAATGGTCCGATACATATCGGACATTTATTAGAATATATTCAAGCCGACATTTACAGTCGTTTCTTAAAATTGGCTGGTACTCCTGCTTTGTACATTTGTGCTTCAGATATGCACGGTACTCCGATTGAAGTCAACGCAGGTAAGGCTGGTAAAGCTCCGGAACAGTTTGCCTTGGAATACTGGAAAGAGCACCAAGAAGATTTCAAAAACTATTTAATCCAGTTTGACAACTATTACAAAACTCATTCTCCTGAGAATAAGGAAATTGCAGAATATTTTTATAAAACATTAAAAGAAAAAGGATACATCTATCGTAAGAAGATTGATGCGATATTCTGTGAGAATTGCAAACGCTTCTTGCCTGATCGTTACGTGAAAGGTACTTGTCCCTATTGTGATGCTACTGATCAGTATGGAGACATTTGTGAGAAATGTAACAAAGCTTTGAAAGGTACAGACCTAATCAATCCGAGATGTTCTATCTGTAGTAAAACTCCGGTTGAAAAAGAGAGTGAACATTATTTTTTCAAGCTGGGAGAATTCTCTGATAAACTAAAGGTATGGTTTAATGATCCTAATTCCGGGATTCAGCCAGAAGTTAAGAACTGGTTGAACGAATGGTTGAACAAGGGATTAGATGATTGGTGTGTTTCCAGAGATGCACCTTATTTTGGGTTTGAGATTCCTGATGCCGAGAAAGAAACCGGGCATAAGAAATATTTCTATGTCTGGTTAGACGCTCCCATAGGTTACATCTCTTCCACTAAGAATTATACTGATGCTCGTGGACAAACTTGGGAAAGTTATTGGAAAGAAGGACAAGTGCACCATTTCATCGGGAAAGATATCGCTTATTTTCATTTCTTGTTCTGGCCAGCGATGTTGATAGCAGTAGGAATACCTTTACCTAAACTTAGCGTGCACGGATTCATTACTGTTAATGGAGAGAAGATGTCTAAAAGTAGAGGGACTTTCTTTACTGCTAAAGATTTCCTTAAACTGTACTCCCCCGAATCTTTACGTTTCTATTACGCTAGTCATCTAGATCGTAAACTGGTTGACGTTGATTTAAATTTTGAAGACTTTAAGTCTAACATCAACACGGTGTTAGTCGGTAACCTAGGTAACTTTTGTTATCGTGTGTTAACTTTCGCGGAGAAGAATTATGGTGAGATTAAAGAGCTAGCTACCGAATCAGAACCGGTTAAAGAAGTTGATCAACTATTTGAAGAGGTAAAAAAGAATTATTCTGAGTTAGATTACAAAAATGCAGTAAAGAACATTCTAAAGATTTCTGATATTGGAAACACTTATTTCCAACAAGCTGAACCTTGGAAGAATAAAGACGCATCCCAAGCAAAAGTGGGAGTGTGTGTTAATCTGGCTAGAGATCTAGCTATACTGGTAAGTCCCATCTTGCCTGAGTTTGCTAAAAAAGTCTCTGCGGCGTTTGGAGAAAAGGACCTTTTCTGGAAAGATCTCAACTTTACTTGGAAAGGTAAACTGCATTTGATACAGATGCTAGTACAAAAGATTGAAACTCTTCCAAGTACTGTTAAATTTCCTTTACGCATGGTAGTGGGAAAAATTGTCCAATTAGAGAATCATCCTAATGCCGATAGCTTGTATAAGATGCAGGTAGACTTTGGAGCTTTAGGGAAAAGGCAAATTGTGGCTGGACTGAAAAAATATTTGAAACCGGAAGAATTGTTGGACCATAAATCCGTTTTCGTCTTCAATCTAAAACCAGCTAAGCTGAGAGGAGAAATGAGTGAAGGGATGATCCTGGCTGCTGATGAAGATGATAAGATTGTTAAACCCCTTTTTGTACAGAAAACTGAGCCCGGAGAAGAGTTTTGCTTTGACGGTACAGAGAATTCCACTTCAGAAATAACTTTTGACGAATTTGCTAAGTTAAAGATAGAGATTCAATCCGGAAAAGTAGTTTGTGATGGCAAAAAGCTCAAGAGTAAAGTGGAAGAGATGCAGGTTGCTCTGAAAGATGGGGCTAAAGTAAGATAATTTTTCTTTTCTTATTTCATTTCTCTTATTTTTCTTCTAAACTTCTCTCTTAAAAAACAATAACCTTTATATACCTTAAATCTTTACTTCAGGATATTAGTATGAAGCAGAAAAAGAGGATGGTAAATAGATGTACTCCTAAACCTATTTTTAATCTCTGCTCTGATAAAAAGGGCCAGATAACCATCTTTATTATCGTCGGTATAGTCTTAGTGTTTGCTTTCGCTTCTATCCTTTATTTCACTCGGGTTAACACTACTGCTTCTATCCAATCTGCGGAAGAGCCGTTATTGGTCACTGTTCCAGTAGAATTTCAGCCTATCCAAGCTTATACCGAGAGCTGTTTAAGCAAAGTAGGTAAACAGGGACTGATTGTTCTTGGTCAGCATGGAGGATACATCTATCCCAATTTAGTGGGGAAATATTCTTCCAGCAAATCTACAGAATCAGAAGGATTATTGATTGATGAAAGTCAAGTTCCTTACTGGTATTATAATGCTGAACCTAATGCTGGAAGCAAGGTAGCTTACGCTTCCTTAAAGCCTAAATTGTACCTTAAAGATGATCCAGCCATGAGTATCGAAGCGCAGTTAGCTCGGTACGTCAAAGAGCAGTTAGATTCCTGTTTGAACAATTACAGTGCTTTAACCACTATTAAAACAGAGTTCCCTGACGGAGGACAGAAAGAAGTTGTCGCTCATGTAGGAGAAACGGGGGTTGTTTTTACTTTAACCATGGACGTTAAGGCTACTCAAGGATCTTCACAAAGTGATCTACAGCAGTTCAGCGTGAAAGTGCCTTTACATTTCAAACATTATTATGAAGTCGCGGATAAAGTTGCTTTTGCTGAACAGAACTTTAGTTTCTTAGAAAGACAAGGGATGGAACTTATTTCTATCTACGGAAGCAAAGATCCAGAAGGTCTTGCTCCTATATCGGATATTGGGTTTGAGCAAGTGGCGGTTTTAAGCTGGGACGTGAAAGACCTGCAACAAAAAGTGCAGGGGATGCTAACCTCTTACGTGCCCATGTTACGTTTCTTAGGCAGCAGTAATTTTTATCATGCTACTTTTCCGGAAGATAAACTATTAGCGCAACAAGTGGTCGACAATATGATCCTTACTTTGGACGGGGCAGAAGATGTTAATGTAAACTTTGATTATCTGGGTTGGACACCTTACTTTAAAGTGAATAGTGATGGAAACAAGGTCAAGCCGGAAAGTATCCATGTTCATTTTCTAACCTTTGATTATAACCAGCAGCGTTATGATACCCATTATGATGTATCTTATCCTGTCTTAGTCACGGTTAAAGATTCTCTTGCTTTTGGTGGTGAAGGGTATCAGTTCGTATTCGCGTTAGAGTCAAATATCCGTAACAATAAGCCTGCTGTAGCCAACGAGCCTTGGAAAGTGGATATTCCTCTTCCGGTAGATTCACTTACTTGTCACCAAAACACTTGGGCCGCAGGAGACTTGAAGACAGTAGTCGTAGATAGTTAT
>Ga0172375_10011643_pt1 | contig 11167 bp, 6 predicted proteins | sample LakKiv1m_FD_114537 | JGI IMG/M metagenome (GOLD analysis project Ga0172375, IMG submission 114537) | Freshwater microbial communities from Kabuno Bay, South-Kivu, Congo - kab_092012_11.1m | ecosystem: Environmental > Aquatic > Freshwater > Lake | place: Democratic Republic of the Congo... | reverse complement strand
GTCCTCTCCGGGTATGGATAACAATGCCGACCGGTTAGCTCGGCTACATTGATGGACGGCGGGCGCCGTGCCGGGTAACGCCGGGCGGTCCTGCCCATCTCCGCTTTCGAGGAACTCGATCACCTCGCCGGTCGCCGTGCTGTGACTCGGCAACCGTCCGTGAACATGACACGCACGGTGCAGGGAAGCCCCGAAGGAGGGGCCCGGTTCGTCGGCGAACCACCTACCGGCACTGCGCGCCGACCCGCCGCGGCGGCCTGCCAAGGCAACCACCTACCAGGGAGAGTCCCATCTTGACGGAACGCGAGCGCTTCCATGCGTGCATGAACTACGGGCGGGTTGACATCGTGCCTCACTGGACGTGGGGCGGCTGGCCCGAAACGCTCGAGCGATGGAAGTCGGAGGGCTATGATCCGGGTCGCGACAGCATCTCGCAGGGGGCCTCGCAGGTCCATTGGATCGGCCACTGGTTCTTCCCCAACCCGCCCTTCGAGCGGCACGTGGTCGAGGAGGACGACGAGCACATCCTCTACGTGAACCACGAGGGCATACTCATGCGGGAGATGAAGGCCAACCCCTTCAGCTCCATGCCCCAGTTCGTGAAGTTCCCCGTGACGACCCGCGAGGAGTTCCGGGCGTTCTGGCGCGAGCGGATGGTTCCCGACCCGGCGGCCCGCATCGGCCCGGACTGGCGGGACCAGGTGAAGGCGCTCCACGATTCGAACGTGCCCGTCGTCGTCATCTCGGACCGCTGGGGCGGCTTCTTCGGCCCCTTGCGCAACCTCGTGGGCGTGGAGAGCCTCTGCATGCTCTTCTACGATGATCCGGCCTTCATCGAGGAGATGATGGACGCCGATGCCGACTTCATCATCGGCATGATGGGCCAGGTCCTCGAAACCGGTCCCATAGATGCATTCGCCTTCTGGGAGGACATGGCATACAAGACGGGGCCGCTCCTGACGCCCCGCCTGGCACGGAAGTTCATGCTCCCCCGGTACCGGCGAGTGGCGGAGTTTCTTCGCGGGCGGGGCGTGCCGTGGATCGGTCTCGACAGCGACGGGCGGATAGACGGGCTGATACCTGTATGGCTCGACGCCGGTCTTAACTATCTGTATCCGTTCGAAGTCCAGGCGGGGATGGACGTGCTCGCGGTTCGCCGGGAGTACGGCCGCGATCTGAGGATCTGGGGCGGGGTGGACAAGCGGGCCGTCGCGGAAGGACCGCCCGCCATTGACGCCGAGCTAGCCCGCGTAAGGCCGCTGATTGACGAGGGCGGTTTCATCCCGATGCTGGACCATTCGTGTCCGCCGGATATCTCATGGCCGAACTACACGTACTACATGCGGCGGCTGTGCGAAGTGTGCGGAGCCGGCACGCGAGAGAGAGGAGATGTCCAATGAGACGAGCATTGCCGATCATGGCTGCAGGTGTGCTGGTCGCCGCCGCGGCGATCGGCCAGCCGGGTGGCCGAGCCGGGGCCGGGCCGCGGCAAGGGGGCGGGATGCGACAGGGGGGCGGCATGCGCATGCCCCGCATGGGGATGATGAACCAGCCCCTGACGCTCTCGCAGGTGCGCACTCCGGCGCTGAAGGCGGCCTTCAAGCTGACCCCGGCGCAGGAGAAGAAGATTGACGACATTCAGTCCAAGGCGAGGGATTCGTTCCGCAGCCTGATGCCCGCCATGGGACCGGGCCAGCGTCCGGACATGGCGGCGTTTGAAAAGGCCCGCCCCAAGATACAGGCCGCAATGAAGAAGGTGGACGGCCAGATCCTGGCGGTGCTGACCCCCGCGCAGCGCCAGCAGGTGCCGGCCACGCTCAAGCAGATGCAGGCCCTGCGCAACGCCGGACTGCCCATGGCGGTTGTCGCCGACATCAAGCTGACGCCCGCGCAGGCGACCAAGCTCGAAGCGATCGGCAACGCGCGCAACGCCGCGTTGGCCAAGCTCTTCCAGGGCAATCAGGACCGGATGGCCGCCATGCAGAAGATGCAGAGCCTGCGTGACAACACCGAAAAGAAGGTCAATGCCGTGCTGACTGCCAAGCAGAGGGCCGTTGTGGCCAAGTGGGAGAAAGCCAACCCGCGGCGCGGCTTCGGCGGCCCCGGCGGCATGATGGGCGGTCCCGGCGGGCCGGGCGGTCCTGGTGGTCCTGGCGGACGTCCCGGCGGACCGGGCGGCTTCGGACGACCCGGCGCACCGGGTGGAGGACGGCCGAGGTAGCCTGCCTGTACAGAGCCGAATGTGAGCGGCGGAGCCCGTCCGACGTGAGGTGAACCGACCTCGCGCCGAACGGGCTTGCGCATCTCAGGCCGGGCCGCGCGCCATCTCGGGCTCTGTGTCCGACGGTCAGTGTGTCCTTACGATGGCCGGCTCGGCCCACACTGCCCAATCGAAGTTGAACTCGCCGAGCGCGTCGGTGACCAGTGTGAGCATGACCTCCCTGCCTGCGTATGCGCTCAGGTCCACCCGTACGGGTATCCAGCCTGAGCCCGGTTTCAGGTCCTGCGAGAAGAGAACCTTGCCGTTCGCCTCGACCCGGAACCCGACGCCCGCCGACTTTGATCCGTCGCGCACCCCGATGGCGGTGACCAGTTGCACGGGGGCGGAAGGGAGCTTCAGGAAGTAGTCCAGCAGCGTCGCGCCCCGTGTCGGCGGGTGCTCATGGATCGCGCGTCTCTCGACGCCACCGCATGCGGCGGGACCCACGGCAGGCCCGTACTGCGGAGGCGGGCCCTCCGTTCCGTCGCCCGAACGCGTCCGAGCTGTGAGAGGCAGCGCGGCAAGGTCGAAGGGCTCCGTGACCTCCAGCGGCTCGCCGGACGGAATCGTGAGCACGTTTGGCAGATCCGTCTCCACGAGCGTCCCTCCGGTCGCAGCCGGGGTCACCTTCAGAGTCCCGTAGGCCGCGAGCACGCGCTTGACGGGCGCAACGCCGGCGAAACGGAGTACGGCGCTGACCCGGGGCTGGAGCGACGGATCTGCGACGACCCGCGGCTGATCGAGACGACCCCAATCGAAGGTCGGATCGCCTGCCGGGCCCGCGTCCGCTTCGATCCGCAAGACGACGTCGCGTCCCCGAAGGCTGCCAAGCTCGAGAACCAGCGGGACGGTCGCGCTTCCCGTCGCGATGGCCTCAGCCATCAGGCGATCCTGGGAACGAGCCGGGGTCCATGCGCTCACGCGGAACCGGACGCCGTCGGACTCCCCGGCGCCGATCCGAAGGTGCGCGCCTGCCTCGAAGCGGAGGCCGGGCCGATCGGCGAGCTTCAGGCGATACTCGACGAAGCTCATGAGTCCCAGACGGGTCGCATCGGTGGGATGGCGCCCCTTCCATGGCGGGTGCATGAATAGGCCCTCGCCGTCGGGCCGCACCTGACCGCCTGAGACGTCGTCTGAGATGTGAACCCCCTGAACGGCCACCGGGCGCGACCCCGGACTGACGACCCCTGCACGCGCGATCTTCGCCGCCTCCCAGAGCCGGACCTCCGGAACGCTCGCCCCGCCGTGGGCCTCCAGCCCTACCCGGAGCAGATCAGCGTGCGCTCCGGCGCGGTCTAGGTGCCATCCCGGAGGCGCCGAGGCGAGGTGCAGCGCTCGGGCGTCGGCCGGCTCCGGCGACCAGTCATAGCGACGTCGTGGATCGAGGCCGAAGACGCCCCCGTCGTCATAGGCGGGCCATCCCGCGACGGAGCCGGGACCGGTGAAGGTCTCGACGCCTTCGATGCGCCTGTCCAGCGCCAGAGGAGCGGCCTGTCCGGCGAGGTGCATCTCAAGAGCGACACCTTGCCTGCGGACGAACCGCACCTTACCGCCGTCGAAGGTGCGCCACACAAACAGCTCATCCGGCGACCAGGGGGTGCTGAAGTCGGGCTGCGGCCCGTAGCGCATGAAGAGGCCGGCCCTTCGCAGCAGGCGCTCCACCGCCGGAGCCGCCGGCGGTCCCAGTTGGTCGGGGGTAGGCCAGGCATACGTGGGGATGACCCCGTACCGCTCGTAGGCGCGCATCCAGGCGGTGTAGGCGTCCGGCGCGGCCAGCGGGTTGGGCAGGCCGAGATAACCATACATTGTGGTGCTGGGTAGGAGGACCGATGACGCGACAGGGTGGGCCATGTCAATCTGGCGGTCGTTCCAGGTCCCGCTCACGTGGTCCATGCCCCAGACGTGCCGCTGAGCGAACTCCTCGTATCGGCAGGTGACCTCGTTGAGCCCCTCTCCGCTCAGGGCCACATCGGGCAGCGCCTGCTTCAGCTCCCGGTGCAGCGCGAGGTTGCCCTCGGCGCAGGACATCCCGTCTATCCGCCCGTTGGCGTCGTTGAGGATGCACAGGGTCTGGTCCAGGTGCAGGGCGTCCACCTCATACCTGCGGCACAGCTCCTTCATCCGCTCGACGAACAGGGCACGCCACTCGCGGCTCGCAGGATTGATGTAGGCGAACTTGATGGGCGGATCGGCGAGCTTCCAGTCCCACCATTGGAGCTCTCTTGTGAATGGGTCTCGCATTTGGTACTTGCGGAGCCGCTCGTACTCCGGGTTCTTCGGATCGCAGCCGAAGTAGTTCACGTGCGGCATGACGCGGAAGCCGAGGCGGTGGGCCTCTGTCACGAACGGTCCGAACTCGGGGATCGCCGTATAGTCCGGGTAGTTTCGATCGTAGCCGTCGCGCCGCCAGTTCGGGACGTAGAGCAGCGTCTGCTTCGGGTCCGCGCGCCGCGCCAGTTGCCGCAAAGTGCGCAGGTCGGGCTGCATGATAACGACGAACCGGATCCCCGCCGCCCAGCGCGGGCGGTGGGCCGCAATAGGGACGATGCCGAGCGCACGGGCCGACCACTTGCGGTAGATGGCAACCCCGGTCTGCCAGCCGCCCCTGAAGGTCCGGATTACCCAGGGCTTGCCCGCCACGCGTGTCAGCGGCTCGAAGGGGGCTTCGTTCCGGCTCTCGAAGCGTAGCCTGAAGCCGCCGACCACGCGCTCGACCGTCAGCACCTTGGGCGACAGGCCGGGGTCCTCCGCGTGGATCAGCGCGCCGCCCCGGGGCCCCTGGATGATGACGAAGGGCGCTTCCCAGCCCATTGGGTACTCGAACACGCGCGTCTCATAGGGCGCGTCTGAGCCGAAGCGCTGGCCGCTGTTGCCGGGCACGAGGACCTGAAGGCGCTCGGGGATGATACCGGCGCTCCATGAGACCCCGTAGACGCCGGGCCTGGCGCCGGCTGCGTCCTGCTTCACCCGGACCGAGCCGTCGGCGTCCGCCTCGAATCGTGTCGTCAGCCTGTCCTCGCCCGACCGGAGCCTGTGGAGCAGAACTCCCCTGGACGAGCGGTCAGCCGAGGGCTGGGGCGTCGGTCCGTCGGGCGTGGCGCCGAGCCGATGAAGGCGCGCAGGCGTGGCGCCGAGCCCTGAGACGTAGCTCTCCCCGGTCAGCGGGTTACGCAGGCCTGCGATGGAGCCCGCGCGAGCCGCAATCCATACCGACCGAGTCGCGACGACATCCGCCGCCGCCGGCCCGGCCTGCGCGGAAGCGAGCAGCGCCACAAGCACTGACACAAGCATCAAGGCCTCCAGTCCGTAACGGCACGGTACGTCGGGCGGACCGGTTACGTGCGCCGGGCCCGGCCTACTGACTGCCGACGCCCTTGGTGCGCGTCCGGATGGCGTAGAGACCGCGGCCTGCCGTGATGAAGAGCGTGTGCCGATCCGCGCCGCCGAAACAGACGTTGGCCGTCCAGCGCTCCGCCGGCACGGGAATGCGCTCGATCTCCTTGCCGCGCTTGTCGAAGACGACCACACCCGGGCCGGTCAGGTAGACGTTCCCCTCGTCGTCAATGGTCATGCCGTCCGAGCCCATGGGGCAGAAGAGCCGCTTGCCGGCGAGGGCGCCGTCGGGCCGAACGTCGTAGGCGTAGGTCTTCCCGGCGCCGATGTCGGCGACGTAAAGGGTCTTGCCGTCGGGCGTGCCGATGATGCCGTTGGGCTGCCGGAGGTCGTCCGCCACCCGGGTCAGCCGCTTGCCGTCGGGGGAGAGGCGAAAGACCGACTGCGGATCTCGCTTCTCAATCCCGGCCGGCCAGTAGTCGCGGCGGTAGTAGGGGTCTGTGAAGAACGCCGCCCCGTCTGGCGCGAGCCACACGTCGTTCGGCCCGTTCAGTCTGCCCCCGGCTTCGTCGGCGGCCACCATGACCGTGTGGGCCTTTGTCTTCACGTCAATTGACCATAGCTCCATCTTCTCGTCGGCGCACGCCCAGAGCCGTCCGTCCTTGCCGAAGCAGAGGCCGTTCGACCGGCCGCACGGTTGCAGGAAGGTGGATAGCTTGCCCTCGACGCTCCAGACCAGAATGCGGTCGTTGGGCTGGTCGGTGAAGTAGACGTCGCCGCGAGCGTCGGACGCCGGTCCCTCGGTGAACGAGAAGCCATCGGCGAGTTCGGTGAGCTTGGCGCCCGGCGCCGTCACGCCCGCCTGCGCGGACACCAGCGCCACGACGGCAACGGCGGCCGGCGCGAGTCCGGTAATGCCTGTCATAGGGGTCTGCCTCCGCCCCACGCTTCCATGCGGCGCGTGCGGTTTCCTGCACGGCTGCGGGGTGGGGTGCGTCTCCGGATGGGGCGACCGGCGGTTGAGTAGAGGCTTGCGCGGGCCTGCAGGAGGTCGCGCGTGGCGGCTCGACCTGTCGGCGTGGTAGGAGCCTTCGCAAGCCTCGTAACGAAACCCCGGCGTTGCTTACGTGCTCGTACGGGGTTTCGTCACGGTCGTAGCGGCCAAGCGGAGTTTCCGCCGCGCCCGGGGTCTGCCTCGCGCCGACCTGCTCAACCGTCGGACGAGCTTCGCGGCTCGCCCCTGAACCGCCGGACGAGCTTCGCGGCTCGCCCCTGAACCGCCGGACGAGCTTCCCGGCTCACCCCCGCGACTCCGGATGGGCGTGCGCTCTGGCGACCGGCGGTTGAGTAGAGGCTTGCGCGGTCGTGCGGGAGGTCGCCCGTGATGGCTCGAACTGCCGGTGCGGCAGGAGCCTTCGCAAGCCTCGTAACGAAACCCCGGCGTTGCGTACGTGATCGTCCGGGGTTTCGTCACGGTCGTCGCGGCCGATCGGAGCTTCTCTCACGCCCGGGGTCTTCCTCGCGCCGACCTGCTCAACCGCCGGACGGACGCGCCGACCTGCTCAACCGCCGGACGGACGCGCCGACCTGCTCAACCGCCGGACGGGCGTGGTCTACGACGATGTCCGTTGGGTGAGGATCCCGGATATTACGTTTGGGGCATACTGGTGTCAGGCCGGGACAAAGACCACGGAGACCGCCGGCCCCGACTGCAAGGAGGTCGCACGCCCATGAGTCTGTCTGCGCTGGTCCTCGGTGCTGTACTGGTCGCCGCTGCGTCGGCTGCGATCCCCGATGAAAGGGTCGTCGTGCCGCTCGATGCCGGTGTGCCCGATACCCTCCTGCGCCATATGGCCGAGGCCGCACTCCTCACAGAGGGCGCCCAGAAGGGCCTGCGAGTGAAGTACGGCATCGCGGACTGGCCGAACGTCTACTTCCGACCAGCCGCCGGCGTCTGGGACTGGTCGGGTTGGACCGGACTGGCGGTCGACGTCTACAACCCTGAGGCTGAGGCCCTGACGGTGAACATGCGCGTGGACAACGAGGGCGCCGACGGGGTGAACCACTGCAATCAACTCGGAACCAGCGTCGCGCCGAAGCGATGGACGACGTTCCGGCTCCGGTTCAGCGTCGGCGGCGACAAGGACCTCTGGGGCATGCGCGGACTGCCGATCACCGGCCCGCGTGGGGGCGGGGCAGCGCTCGACCTCACGAAGATCACCGCGTTTCAGGTGTTCCTGGCCAAGCCGTCTCGCGAGCACACGCTGATCCTGAGCAACTTCCGGCTCTACGGGAAGGGTGCTTCCGCGGAGGAGAAGGTTCAGTACCCGTTCGTGGACCGCTACGGGCAGTACAAGAACGCCGATTGGCCGGGCAAGCTCCACGCCGAGGCCGACTTCGCCGCGCGGCTTGCGAAGGAGCGGGATGCCCTTGGCGCCGCGCCGCAACTCGCGGGCCGTGATCAGTACGGCGGATGGGAGGCCGGGCCCAGACTCAGGGCGACCGGTTGGTTCCGCACGCAGAAGCTCGACGGCCGCTGGTGGCTGGTGGACCCCGACGGCCGCCTCTTCTTTTCCAATGGCGTAGACTGCGTGGGACCGGGCGAGTATACATTCATCGAGGGCCGCGACAAGTGGTTCGAGTGGCTGCCGGAAGCAGGCAGCGCCTCGGCCCGGTTCATCCAGCAGCAACAGGGCGCCCACAGCATGGCCGAGCGCATCGGCGGCAAGGGACGCACTTTCAGCTTCTACTGCGCGAACCTTGTGCGAAAGCACGGCGACGCGTGGCGCGCAAGATGGGCCGAGGTCAGCGCCGCCCGCCTTCGCGCATGGGGTTTCAACACCATCGGCAACTGGTCGGACTGGGACCTCTGCGGCTCCGCGAAGGTGCCCTTCACCGCCAGCGGCGGGATATGGGGCAACGTCCGGCGCATCGAGGGCGGCGGTGGCTACTGGGGCAAGATGGTCGACGTCTACGACGCAGGCTTCGAGGCGGCCGCCGAGGCCGGCCTCTCGGGTGTCGCGAAGCGGTTCGCCGGCAACCCCTACTGCATCGGCTACTTCGGCGACAACGAGATCGCCTGGGATGCCGTCGAGCGTGGCCCCCTGGCGAGCCCGCCCGATCAGCCGTGCCGGATCGCCCAGGTGGAGATGCTCAAGGCGAAACACGGGACGATCGAGGGTCTCAACGGGGCGTGGGGGACGTCGGCGGCTTCGTGGGACGCGCTGCGCGTGCCGGAGCAGCCGAATGCCGCGTGCAGAGCCGACCTTGACGCCTTCCTCTACGCCTTTGCCAGGCGCTACTTCGAGGTCTGCAAGGCGGTCTTCCGGAAGCACGCGCCGAACCAGCTCTACCTTGGGTGCCGCTTCGCATGGGCGCCGAAGACCGCCGTTCGGGCCTGCGCCGACGTTGCCGACGTTGTCAGCTTCAACATCTACAAGGAGGGCGTCGTCTCGGCTGAGTGGACCGGCGCCAACGACCTGGGGAAGCCGGTCCTGATCGGCGAGTTCCACTTCGGGGCGCTGGACCGGGGCATGTTTCACGAGGGGTTGGTACCTCGCGCAGACCAGAGGGAGCGCGCCGAGAGCTACCTGAAGTACGTTCGAAGCGTGGCCGAGTGCCCCGCCTTCGTCGGATGCCACTGGTTCCAGTACGTCGACGAGCCTATCACAGGCCGCTGGTTCGACGGCGAGAACTACAACATCGGCCTTGTGGATGTCACGGACTCGCCCTATCCCGAGCTCATCGCCGCGGCGAAGCAGGCGCACGCCGAGGTATACGAGCGGCACAGGAAGGCGAGATAGACGCGGTCCTGCTCGATCGGCCCGAGCCTATGGCCGCCGCCTGCACCGGATGCACACGGTGTGATCCACGGGCGTTTCGAACGTCAGGAGCACGCGCACGTGGTCGGGGGCAGTCTCGGCATCGCGCATGGCCCACATCCGGTGAGCATCAGCGCCGGGGCCGACTTCGATGACATCGTGCCCGTACCGCATGGCCCCGGACCCGTGCTTCAGGAAGAGGACCTGGCCCGCTTCGGGCCGGAGGCACGTATCGCCCGTCTCCCAGACGCCTCCGACGGGAAAGTCGAGAGCCATCTGAGCGGTGACGCCGGTTGCGCCGTGCAATGTGCGGTAGGCGAGGTCGAAGCCGTCGTCGGCCTCGCGGATGGTCAGGCGGCTGACGCAGTACGGGAGCGCCCGCCAGTCGCGCTCCCTGCGCGTCTCGAACCAGCGAGCGGGGTCCACAGGTCTTCCAAGCGGCATGTCGTAGCCCGGGCGGTGGACGTCCTGGTCGCCGTCCGAGCGGAGCATACACCCCGCCTCGTTATCGGCCAGGACATCGCCGACAAACCGCCCCACGCCGAAGTAGCTCTGGCTGATCTTCACGGCGGATAGCTCGGCCTGGCCGAACACAAGCGCAAACAGACGCGTCGTCCCGGCGAACGCGGTGGCGCTGATCGGGCCGCGCCGGGACCGCCACAGGCCTATGGCCGGGAAGGCGCGTCGGAAGTCGAACGGGAAGCGGGGTTCCGCATGAGGCGCCTCGGGCTCGCCGTGACGGAGGATATGGTAGGCGAGGCCTGCCGTGTCGCCTCTGCCGGATGACCAGAGGAAGCTCGCCGCCTGGGCGAATCGTTCGTCCGGCTCCGCCCTGTGTGCCATCAGGTAGGGGAGGGCGAGACCTCCGGGTACCGGGCGCCTGCCCTGGTCCTGCCGCCGAGACGCGCCGGTCTCGATCGTTCCGTCGGGGTGCAGCATATGCAGGTTCAGGGCAAGGTTCGCCTGGGCCGCGCGAAGGGCGGGCTCGTGTCCGAGCAACTCCCAGAGGATCATCATGGATCGGTCGCATATGGCGTCGTAGACCCCGGCGCTCCTCTCGATGTACGCGCCATCGTCGTCTGCGTCTATCCCCTCGGCCAGATAGGCCTCGATGGCTCGGGTGAAGTCCATGAACGGGAAGAGGCGGCCCGACCAGGCCATGGCAGCCGACATGACCCAGCGATGGTTCGGCGTGTGGAAGCCGCCCTTCGGTAGGCCTTCGGCGGCCATGCCGGTGAACACCTCGATGCGCTTCAGCGCACCGTCCCACTCGGCGTCTCTGCCGCGCAGCGCTCTCCCAAGCTCGATCACCGGGCACAGCGCGAGTACCGCGAACGCGGCATCCGGGCTGGAGTCGTAGTTGCAGTCGCGCAGATCAATGAGGCCCGACTCTCGCTGCACGCGCATCAGGTACTCCGTGGCCAGTGACATGCGCGTCAGGAGGTCGGCGTCTTCGGGCACGTTCGGCGTGACATCGGGGCGCAGCTGCCGTGCGATGTAGAGCATGCCGCACAGGGCGACGAGGCCACATGTGCCCGTGGGCTCGGCTATCCCCCAGTCGGCACGCACCGTGCCGCCCTGATCGGGACCTTCGTCGAGGACCTGTCTCTCCAGTGTCTGGGTAACGCCCCGCGCCAGCACGTCGAGCACGTCGGACAGCCTGATGGCCAATGCCAGCCTCCTTACCCGAACTCGGCCCTCAGTTCCACACCCGGGCCGCGACTCCCGCCGATCGGCAGAGCTAAGGCGCCTG
>Ga0172375_10011642_pt1 | contig 11167 bp, 10 predicted proteins | sample LakKiv1m_FD_114537 | JGI IMG/M metagenome (GOLD analysis project Ga0172375, IMG submission 114537) | Freshwater microbial communities from Kabuno Bay, South-Kivu, Congo - kab_092012_11.1m | ecosystem: Environmental > Aquatic > Freshwater > Lake | place: Democratic Republic of the Congo... | reverse complement strand
GCAGTGAGATGGGCGAAATACCGAAGGAGGAAGTTTCTGTCAAGGATTACATAGCCACTATACAGGGTATAGTCGACATAGGACGGTATGTCAGTCCTGAAAATCTACAGAACCTGAAGGATACACTAAAGCAGAAATATGGTGTGGATTTGGGGTTCATTACTTCTGAGGCAATACAGAACGTATCCCTCGTGGATATGCAGAATAAGGTGGCTGTCATACAGGCCCTTGAACCGGTCACCGGCAAGTTGACTCCTGAGCAAATCACCTCCGTGCTCCTCGGCATCCCTATACCATCGAAGGAAAAGGAAAGCACAACTTCCATGTATAAGAACATGAGTGATAGGGTGACCGTTGTAGGTAATATAGCGGGGCTCTACACATGGGATAGGAAAGAGATTACAGGTTCGAATGCGGACGAGCAACGTAAAGCAACTACAAGGAGATTCCATGCGGATAAGCCAGCACTCGTAGCTGCCTATGGGGCTGACATAGTGAATGAGGTTGAGAGCACACTTATCGCACAGGATGTAATAGAGGCAGGACCGATACCAGTACTAATCGATTCCAAGGGTGGTACCACCCCTGACGTATTTGGATACATTCCAGGTGGTACCTACATGTATAAGGGGCATAAACTGCAGTATAGAGGTAACAACCAGTGGATTGATGTTACAGGGGGCTACTGACGATTATGTATACCTCAGACGAGAAAAAGAAGAAGAAACCCTGGTATCTTATCACTGCAGATGATCTATGGGGTAAGGACGAGGAAGAACCAAAGGACAAGGAAGAACCAAAGCCGTCTACACTTGAAGAGTTCGATGCACACCTGAAGGCAGCGGGGACTGAAAATGTCTTAGAGTCACAGAACCCTTTACAGAGTAAAGAGAAGAAGAGGAAACCCTGGTATCTTATCACTGCGGATGATCTATGGAGTGAGGACAAGGAAGAACCAAAGCCGTCTACACTTGAAGAGTTCGATGCACACCTGAAGGCCAAGGAAGAACCAAAGCCGTTTACACTCGAAGAGTTTGACACACGCCTGAAGGACGAGGGGACTGAAAAGAAGAAGAAGAAACCCTGGTATCTTATCACTGCAGATGATCTATGGAGTAAGGACGAGGAAGAACCAAAGCCATTTACACTTGAAGAGTTTGACGCACGCCTGAAGGCAGAGGGGGCTGAAAATGTCTTTAATACTCTTGACCTTGAGGAACTGGATGAGGGGCCTTACTCTGGTTGCATGGAGGAAGGAAACATCAGTAGGGTTGACATCCCATTCGTGCGGAATGCAGACGGATCCGTAAGCACGGTACGTTCCAAGAGCTTTAACATGGAAGGGGTGGAGGTGCTTCTTCCTACTATAGCAGCTGATGGGCATACCATGAATGATGAGGAGACCGTAAATCAGTACCTAACTACTGGTATGCACCTTGGAAAGTTCCAGACACCTGAACAGGCAGATAGGTATGGAAAGTTCCTGTCTAAGCAGGAGTCAGAGAGGTACTCACAGTGGCTAAAGGAGAGACCAATCTCAGAACTGCCACAGTTGCGTGCAACCCCAGAGGAGTTGATACCAGGCGCCTCCCAGCGAGGGCCTAATGGAGAGCCTACTATAGGATATTCGATTGGACAGTACATATTGGCTGGAGTGTGGCAGACTACAACAGCTCTGTGGAAGGCCACCGAGATACTATATGGTTTAGGTGCCGAACTTACTGACTATATAGCGGATCCGAGTACTCCTGAAGGCAAGACCCCAAAGCAGAATGCTATACGACAGTGGCTTACTGATCAGGTAGAGGAGGGACAGCAACTTCAGTCGTTTGCCGAAGGACAGGCTGCGAGTAAGTCGTGGATACGTAATACGCTGTTGGGCGGTTTCAGGGCAGTCCCATTGATTGCGGCATCTGCCCTTACTGGTGCAGCGATTGCGCCGGCCTTGTCAGTTACATCAGTAGGCATGCTCGCCACTAAGATCTTTGGACCTGAGTACCTGAAGATGTTGGGGTTCATCACCCTAACTGGAGCACTACATGCAGAGGAGATAGAAGAGGAACGGGAAAAGATAGGTAAGGAGACGCCGTATTGGATGCAGGCGATAGCTGCAGTAATTGGAGGCCATGAGGAAGCTGCCACAGAGTTGCCAGTGTTCGTGGGAGGGTCGAAACTATTTAAATTGATAGGAGCGGATAAGGCTATTGAAGCTGGGGCAAAGACGTTCTTTCAGCGGTATGGGCCCCATGCGGTAGAGATATTGAAGAACATAGACTTACAGGGTCTACAGGAAGCTGAGATGGTTCCACTCGAGCGGGCCTTAAAGCAGATGTTTGGCCTCCCCCAAGATTGGTCACTCAAGGCTGTAGCAGGGGATGCCCTGAACGACTACCTCGGAGGTATCTCAATGGGGTTAATAATGTTTGGGCTTGGTGGAGGTTCCTACGAGGCACATACTACGGCCGAAAACGCTATAAAGCGTATTGAGACAGATCTTGGGGTACTTGTGAAGGAGGGAGCGGAGGAGGGCACTCCAACGGGAGCGGAGAAGGGCACTCCAACGGGAGCTCCGGAAGGCTTCGAGATGCCCACAATTGTCAAGCCTGGGGACTACGCAGTAAAGGTTAAGGAGGTCGTAGATGGCCTCACTTCTCCTGCGGGTCTTCTTGTATATAGGCACGAAGATATGTCCGACTACATACCGTCCATAGATGAGTTCTTCACCAGTGACAAATTTCTTAAGATGCAGGTATGGGGTGCCTGTACAAGCTACGTAGTTAGTAGGGATAATGCAGCGGACGAGAGAGGTAGGGTACAGGAGGTCATCCTTCACGCACGCAATCCCCTCGTAATAACGAAAGGGACCAAGGATTTACCGTTCCAGCCAGTATGGGGACAAACGGATACTCCAGAGAATCGTAAGAATGTAGAGAATCAAATAGAGATACGGGAGCACCTGCGCAAGTTGGGGTATGACATCGTAGTGATACAATCAGAGGAGAATGCGCCTCTCGTAGTGCTCGACCTTACTAAACCTGCTCCGGAGTGGACAGATCGGCCGCCTCACATACCAGCCGAACCTGTAGCTCCTCCTGAAACTGCATACGAGGGTGCTCCGGCTCTGTACGAGAAGGCTACGACTGAGGGAGTAACATTGTATAGGGCAGAGGACATGATCGACGCCAACAGCTCGGACGTCAACTATTCTGGTACGGGAAGGCTATACTTCTCCAGTGAGGAGTCTATTGTGTTGTATAATCCAGAGAGGAAAGTAGAGGAGAGTGTTGTTACATTTAGCCACCCCCTGATCCTTACACAGTATGAGGCTGCGGAATATCTCCAGAAGTACTTCCCTTATCACACTACTATGGCACAGCGTAAGGCTGCAGCTGATGCACTTTCTCTCGATATGCAGACGCTCGGTTACGATGCCCTCATGGCGGTTGACGAGAATGGAGACTACACTGTAGTAGATTATAGGCCGTTTTGGGAAACGATGAAGAATGACCTTGAGGCACGAAGCAACCTGCATGATGTATTCGAGCGACTGAGTTCCCCTGATCGACCTGAGGTTTTTACACTGGGAGAGTTGGAAGCTAACATTCAGGCTGGCCCAGAACCGGCCACGTCACACATCCCAAATAGAGGTTGGGACTTAGTCTTAGATAAGGAGAAGTCCACGGAGGAGGTCACTAATACTACTAAGATTAGGCATGTCATCGAGCATGACCTGGAAGTGCCGATACGTGCAGGAACTAAGGCACAGCTTGGTCCGGCCATAGGTGCACACTGGCCCTATAAGAACATAATAAGGATGCGTAATTGGGGAGACCTTGGGCCGTTATCACACGAGGCTGCCCATCGTATAGACACTATAATATCGAAAGATCTCCCTGCTTGGAAGTCACCTAACCAGTTCATAAATAACCAGTTGGCCTCCTTCGACTACGATAAGTCGGCCTTCCGTCCTAACGAAGGATTCGCAGAGCTATTCATGTGGCATCTGACGGGTCAGCGTAAGGGGCAACTGAGTGTAGGCGAGACACGAGCGCCTGAGTTCTTTGAGTACTTCTGGGGGACTGTACTTCCTAAGTTCCCGAAGTTGGAGAAAACTATACGAAAACTCGCACATGAGTATGATGTGTGGAATAGGATGGGAGCACAGCAACGAATTTACCAGATGCAGGACATTGCTGGAAGCCATACAAAAGTCGGGACTCTCTCAGAACGCATTAATAAGGCCGCCAAGCGCATGTACACATTATTTGTAGATTCCTTCTTTCCGGTTCAGGAATTTGTCTCCAAATGGGAGGCGACTACAGGTATAACACTGTACGCTTCCAAGAACCCCGCCGTACTGGCACAGGTTTATAAGATGTCGGCAGGTAGCATTGCATATAACTACGTGTTTGAAGGCACCATAGACTATAGGGGTCGGAAGGTAGGTCCGAGCCTTGTGGAGATATTAAAGCCACTCAGTGAGAAGGAAATACCAGAGTTCTTCACCTACATGATGGCTAAGCGGGCGGCGCTCTACATGGACAAAGGCCTCGAGCACGGATTCCTTGATGAAGACGTAAAATATGTGCTGGATAAGTATTCTACCAGAAACTGGGATTCTATAGCAGCCCGATTCACGGCGTGGGCAGACAGTGTACTTGACTGGCTCACATTTGGGGGAGGGCTTTCTCCGGAGGAGGCAAACGCTATTAAGTTATTGAACCCTGTGTACATATACTTTAAGAGGATTACAGAGCGTCCAGGTATTACGTTCCGTAAACAGAGCGGATTTGTAAATGTAGGACCTGGACTATATAGGCGCCGAGGAGGATCCGCCCCTGTCTACAACGTCCTCGAGGCGACGGTTTCCCAGCTTACGGAACTTATCGGCCGTGCCCAGCAATTGAAGATTGCCTCGGCGATCGGTGAGATGTATGATAAGTACCCTGGGGCTCTCGGTATAGGTGGGCTGATCGAGGAACTTAGACCAGCTGACATTCCGAAGAACGCCATAAGGTTCAACATTAAACAGCTTAAGCATGAATTCCTTGATATAGCGAAGGGTGAGGGTGTTGATGCCTCCGCATGGGACTTTGACCGCCTCGCTACAATATTTGTGCAAGGTAGGCAGTACAGAGGTACACAGGCAGTAGTGTCCCTGTATATAGGAGGTAAGCAGAGGTGGTATGAGCTACATCCGGAGTTTTATGATGCGCTAATGCATATGAACCCGCCCGCCCTTTCCGCTGTGTGGAGAATAATGCATATGTTCACAAGTCTTGTCAGGCTTGGTGCTACGTCGCTTAATTTTGCGTTCGCTATGTACTTCAACCCTGCAAGGGACGCCTTTACCGGTGCCGTGGCGTCCAAGCGGATGGATGCTACCATATTTGATACTTTCTACGGTGTATATAAGTCGATTACGGCGAAGCCTGGCGATATTGCATGGAGAATGAAGGTGTTCGGCCTTGAGAAGGCCGGATTTATCGGACGGGATAGGGCCACGACAATGAGAGCCATGGACGAGCTGGTGTTGCACAGTAAGGGATTTGAAGGTAAGGTGCTGATGGTGGCTAAGCACCCTATAGATGCTTTGCGGGAGGTGTTTGGATTGTTTGAGTTAGGCCCCCGTATAGCTGAAGGGGATAAGATGTATAGGAAGTATCAGTCGGCTGAGTGGCAGGCGGCACATCCAGGATGGAATGAGCTTGACAGCTTCTATCAGGCGCTCCTTGATGCAAAGGACGTAACTGTAGACTTTACACGACAAGGTGTAGTTAGCCGACAGATAAACGATGTAACGGCATTCTTTAACGCTGGAGTACAGGGCTTTGATAAGATTTATAGGAGCTTTAGGGACAGGCCAGTACAGACGCTGTGTAAGGGTGTTATATGGCTTACTACGTTCGCCGTGCTGATGTGGCTTAAGAACAGGGATAAGGAGTGGTATAAGAACCTCGATCCCGCTTACAAGTATAACAACGTATTCGTGCAGATCGGGAACACCATAATAAGGGTGCCTATACCATTCGGCTTTGGTGCGATATTTATGTCAGCCGTTACTGCGGGTCTCGACACGAGCTTGGGTGAGAAGGGAGGACTTGAGGGCATGCTTGCAGCCCTCGAGAGTCAGTTCCCGTCGTTGATACCTAACATGTTCAAACCTCTGATCGACGTTGCACGTAACACTACGTGGTCAGGGTTGCCTATAGAGAGTGAAGGGATGCAACGCAAGTACTGGACCGAGCGTCATGGGCCTTACACCACGCTACTATCCAAGGAGCTGTCCAAGGGCCTGGACAAGGTCGGAATCCATGTATCTCCGGTGGTGCTTGACTACCTACTTGACTCCTATACGGGTGGATTCTTTAGGCAATTCAGGAAGGGTGAGGGCAGCCCCTTTGGCCTTAAAGTCTTAGGTAACTTCATCGTTTCTCGCCCATGGTTTCCTCGAAGACAGATAAACGACTTCTTTAGTAGGCGTAACAACCTAATGCTACGGCATAACGCAAAGATCGCCACGCCTGAGGAAGAAGCGGAGTACCAAATGGTTAAGCATGTATACACAAAGTATAAGAAACTTCTCGATTACATGACACAGTCGCTCGACGAGGGCGACAAAACCTCGGCGGAGAGATATGGTCGGGATATAAAGGAATTACTCAAAGATGCTGGGTTTGAATAGGAGGTTATCAGTATGGTTTGGGAATGCATAAGGAACACATTTAGGAAGAAGGATGAGGGTCCGATGAAGGAGAAAGTACAAGTTAAAGGCAAACTCGACTTGTATGGATACAATCGTGGAGAAGATGGGGAGTTGCACCTGGTATTCCACAAGTCCATCGACAATGGCGTAGTCAACGGCGGGTTTGATCTACTCTGTGCTGTACTTGGTAATTCAACACAGCCTGACTCGCTGTCGTACATGGCGATAGGTGATGGCGTAGCCGGTGGGAGTAGTGCTACTACCCTTACACATGAAACAGACAGGCAGTCTGCGACATATGCACATGCGGCAGGAACCAAGTACTTTACATTTTCGGCAACATTCACATCTCCCGATGGTGTAAAGGAATACGGCCTGTTCAATGCAGGTTCCGGTGGTACAATGTTCAACATAGCGTCGTTCAGTCCTATAACAGTAGACGAACTTGTGGCTACGGCCACAGTTACATTTAGCTAAGATGTGTGCACTATACTATCCTGCTGGTACGTTCGATACTCCTGGATGTAGATACGACGAGTCATCGTATGATTTAGCTAAGTTCGATACTCCTGGATGTAGATACGACGAGACGTTGTATGAGGTCAATGCACTCCTGGATGAAATTGGTGTGTCTGTGTCTGACACACTGAACACCTCAGGTGAAAAGGGGTTCGACGAGTCAGTAGGTGTCGAGGTATCCATAGGAACTACAGCGTCCAAGGGATTCACAATAGTTGTACAAGTTGTAGATGTATTGACGACGACCGCATCGATTGCGTTTGATGAGGCAGTGTCCATTGTTGATGAGGGATTCTCCTCAGGACGGATGTTCTTTAGTGAGTCTGTTCACGTCGTAGACTCTTGGAGCCCTACTTCTGCTGTGGTGCTCTTCCCAATAGCTATAAGAGTGGCGGATTACCTTGGATACTGGTTAGAGCCTATAGACAACGAGGTAGATTGGACTGAACACGATGACACTGACGTGGATTGGACCGAAGAGGAGGAAGATTAAGTATGGCAAAAACACCATGTAACTTTCCGAGTAGTATAGATGATCTGTCTACTGATCGTCAGGCTTCCCAGACGATTCTGTCAGACACAATAGATATTATTGAGTCTGCTCTGATGGCACTGATGGCGAAGGTAGGAGTAGATGAGTCGGAGGTAGCGACCTCGTTCGACTACCGCATTAATGCCTTGGAGGATGATGCCCATGCACAAGACACTGATACTGGTACAACTTCTCAAGCTTTTCAACTTTATTCTGGCTCGTCCGGAGCAAAGTTAAAAGATAATTCTGGCATTGTTGAAATTCGCAATTCAGCAGATAGTGCTTATGCTCATATTCGACCCAACAACATTTATCCGCTTGGTTCAACAAATACCCCCTTGTTTACTACAGGGAATGTTACTTACTATATCAATCCTTCAACTGGCGATGATGATAATGACGGCTCAAGCGGTTCACCATTTCAAACCATCGCTAAGGCCATATCTTTAATTCCCCAAATCATCAATCATAATGTAACAATTAATTTAGCGGATGGATCGTATTCTGAAGGAATATCCATAGGCAGTAAAATGGGTTATGCAACTATCACATTAACGGGAAACACAACAACACCAGCAGATGTAGCTTTAACAGGAAAAATTAATATTTCTGGTAATAGCGCCTATGTTGTTATATCTGGGTTAGAAACGACTTATACTGGAGGAGATGTAATATACGTTAATACAAATCCAAGTCCAGTAGCACTTAATTATCTCGTAGCCGAAGAAGAAGATTTGGATTATGCAGCTCTTTCAGTTGTAAGAAGTCCTATTGTTTATGCTAATCATTGTGCTCTTTCTAATCACAAATACGGAATAACTGCTCTCACTTGTTCAAGAGTTTTTTCGTATGTCTGTAGTGGTTCTGATAATACCACCGGATTAAATGTCTCTGCTGCAACTATCATGAAAGGCGGCTCAGTTCCCGGTGGAACAACGGCTGAAGCAACCGTATGTGGAGGCGTTATCCGATGATAGGAATTATTTATGATCTCAAAACCAATCAAGTGCTTTTAGCCGTTCCCGAAGTGGTTGAAGTTGGAAGTGACTATTTAATAGGCAAGGACGCTACGGCTAAAGGTGTTGATCTCAAAAAAGCTGGAATTTTGGTAATAGAGGAAGAAATTAAAGAGGGTGAAATAATTGACCCTTCAAAATTGGTTGACAAAAAGAATGAAGTTAAATCGGAACTGCAAATTGCATTAGAAAAAATTGCTCAACTTGAGAATGAACTTTTAATTGTAAAAGATGATGTGTCTACTTTAAAAACTGTTTCAAAGATAGAAGAACACTTGTAAACATATATGAAATTCTTAGGGGAGATACGCAGATGAGCCTTATATACTGGTTGGTTACAGTCGGTCTTATAATAGTAGTAAGTGTACCGGTGGTACATGCCCAATTAAGTGAGGTGTGATAAAATGAATGAAGTAATGAGTCAGATATTGGCTGACCTTAAGTCGATAAAGGAAATCAACCAGAGACTGCGAGGAGGTGCACCGTCTGCTGTAGCAACCGTTGGATCCACTGTGGGTGGAGCTGCGGGAGGAGCTATGCCTCCAACCATAGCACAACCATCTAACACTCCGGTGGCGGCCACACCACCTCCTACCACGACAACACAACCGCCTCCTGCAGCTACCCAGATGGGGAATCTGCCACCACAGAGGAAACTACCGTTTCAAGCACAGCAGATGTGGGCGTTGGGCCAGAAGCAGTCGACCCTCGACGAGAGGGGCCTCAATGAAATAAAGCAGAGGCTGATAAGTAACCTGGCCAAGCTTAAAGGCAAGGAGTTACAAGCCGTCGTAGATGCCATCGTAGATGCCGTTGTAGAGAAGCCTCCAGGGGAAGCCCCCCAGCCTACAGCCGAAGAGGTAGCTTTCAACCAGGGTAGGAAGGTGCGCTAAAATGGACGATGAAAAATACCTCGAGCACGAGAAACGCATAGGTAAACTGGAAGGATGTACCGAGACCCTTACGGAGCTGTTGGGGGTCCTAAAGGAAGACGTTATATATAGGTTCACCAGAATGGAAGCCTCAGTAGACAAGCTGAGCGAAGCGGTGGATGGACTGAAGACAGCTGTCGGAAGTAAGAACAACCTCCACAGTAAGGTGTCGGCGATAGGCGCTAAGATAACTATCGTGTACACCTTAGTGGCGTCTGTAGCTACAGGGGTTATCGTGTATTACCTTACGAGGTGAGCACCATGCTAAATTGGGAAGGGATAAGAGACCATTTCTCGTTTCCTTTGGAGATCCCAGTAATATTCACAGAAGTACAAATCAAGTTGTGCCTTAAGTCGGATATCCTGGGAGTGTACCCACTGCTGGTGGATCCTTACGCTTTCATGTTGGCCATACGTCAGCATGAACATGGAAGGCCCGGCCTGGAATTTGGGGTAATGCACCCACTTGCGTACAACACTAACCTCAAAACCCAGACAGCATGGACAATCGCCACGATAGTAAAGGACACAAGGAGGTGGCACGAGGATGCATTAATCTGTGTCAAAGGTAAATCGAGGGCAGACTTCGTTGACTGGATTGAGTACTTTGGGACCAAGTACTGTCCAGTGGAAGCCCGTAACGATCCTCAGGGATTAAACAGCTACTGGCTTCCGAAAGTGAGAGAGTACTACAGAAAATTCTACATAGGAGGTTAGCTTATGGATTGGACACAGATAATTACGACCATTATGGTAGTCGTATTGCCTTCAATACTCACGTACGTTTTCGCTAAACTCGGCATCGACAAGATAAAGTTCGCTAAGTATGAGAAGCTCTGGCAGTTAGCACGAGAGGGCGTATACTGGGCCAAGGATGTCTATCCAGACAACTCCGGCGCCCAGAAACTTGCCGACGCCATCAACATGGTGAATAACGCCTTAATACAGATGGGATACGTGGTGGCGCCCAAGGACGTTGAGAAGGCAGTAAGGGCAGAGTACCAGAAGATGAAACAATCTGCTCTGATAAATACGCTGTCAAATTAGTAGGGGGGTTGCTAAGTACCCCCAATAAGCGACTGAAGTTCTTCGAATGGCTTACGACGAAGGGCGTTGTGATAGACGACATAGAAAAGATGGAGGCTACGATCAGGGAGTATCAAACGTATCTCGACCAGAAGGCTTTCGAAGAGAGGTTGGAGAAGCGTAATGAAGCGTATATTAAGGATATCAAGAAGCACGAGATGGCCTCGAAGGAGGAGGACTGGTGGACTACCCAACAAGGCGAGTCTACCCCTCCCGGACCTCCGGACGAGGGAGAGTATACTGTGCCTTGGTACTACGATGGAGAATATCACGAGAGGTGATAATAATGAGGCACCTGTGGTTCTGGGGAATAGTGATAGCACTGGTGTTAGTGTTAACTAAGTATGCGTTTAACTTGTGGTGAGGAGGTGAGCGT
>Ga0172375_10011641_pt1 | contig 11167 bp, 7 predicted proteins | sample LakKiv1m_FD_114537 | JGI IMG/M metagenome (GOLD analysis project Ga0172375, IMG submission 114537) | Freshwater microbial communities from Kabuno Bay, South-Kivu, Congo - kab_092012_11.1m | ecosystem: Environmental > Aquatic > Freshwater > Lake | place: Democratic Republic of the Congo... | reverse complement strand
GCGCAGCGGGATTTTCTGCGCAGCTGCGGCTCGAACCTCTCCTTGAATAACGGAACCCTTGTTGTTACATACCGTTATCCCTGGCGCTATATTGCCGAAAATCGTGAAAATAAAAAATGGGGTCCTTGTTATCTGCAGATTCGAAAGCATTTTTCCAAATGAGGATTTTTTCATACCTTTCCCCGCTGTAATCATCCCCATCACAATCTGACGCCGGTCCATTTACTCCTTGCTTTACTGTGGCGAGAGAGTTAAAATACTAATAAATTATAAGCATTAAAGTAATATCTCTACTATTAATACAATATTAGCAATATATTATTAGTTTGTCAAGGATAAATATGCTCGCTACTACTATCAAAGCGTTAAGAAAAAAGCACAAAATCTCCCAGGAACAACTTGCCCATAAGGCGGGGATCACCTATAGCACCCTGATTAAAATTGAATCAGGTGCTAATGACAATCCTACGATTAAAACAATGAAAAGGATTGCCGATGCGCTTGAAGTTAGTTTGGATGAGTTGGCGGGGAGGGCCTGAAAGATAAATAAGTTTGTTTTGCTGGCGTGGCATTAATAGGGGATTGTGACTGGCAGCATGCTGGTAGATTCGGAGAATAACTATGGCAAATAATAACAATACGACCAAAGAGCAGGAACGCGCTGAACTGCATCGCGCTATCTGGCAGATCGCCAATGATCTGCGCGGCAGCGTGGACGGCTGGGACTTCAAACAATATGTTTTAGGAATGCTTTTTTACCGCTTCATCAGCGAGAATCTCATCAGCTACATCAATGAAGACGAGCGGCGTAGCAGCAAGAAAGACTTTGACTACGCCAAGCTTTCAAATAAAGAAGCGGAGTTCGGTCGCGCTGATACGGTAAAGGAGAAAGGATTTTATATCTTACCGAGCGAGCTTTTTGTCAATGTCCGCGCTAAAGCGCGCAATGACGCCAACCTCAACGAAACACTTTCCCGCGTATTTCGCAATATCGAAAATTCGGCCAAAGGTTCGGACAGTGAGGACGATCTCAAAGGATTGTTTGATGATCTTGATGTGAATTCCAACAAGCTCGGCAATACGGTGGAAAAGAGAAACCAGAGACTGGTCAAGCTTTTGGATGCCATCGGCGATCTGCGACTGGGCAATTACTACGACAACACGATCGACGCCTTTGGCGATGCCTATGAATTTTTGATGACCATGTACGCTTCCAACGCGGGTAAATCCGGAGGAGAATTTTTTACCCCGCAGGAAGTGAGCGAACTACTGGCGTGTCTGGCGACTGTTGGAAAAAAAGAAGTCAATAAGGTCTATGACCCAGCGTGCGGTTCCGGTTCGCTTCTTTTGAAGTTTGCTAAGATTCTCGGCAAAGAAAATGTAAGAATGGGATTCTTTGGGCAGGAGATCAATCTTACCACCTATAACCTCTGTCGGATCAATATGTTTTTGCACGACATTAACTACAATCACTTTGATGTTGCCCACGGCGATACGCTTACCGACCCAAAGCACTGGGATGATGAGCCGTTTGACGCCATCGTTTCCAATCCGCCGTATTCCATCAGATGGGAAGGCGACAGCAATACACTTCTTATCAACGACCCGCGCTTCTCACCGGCAGGAGTATTGGCGCCAAAGAGCAAGGCTGATCTTGCTTTTACTATGCACATGCTTTCTTGGCTTTCCACTAGCGGCACGGCGGCAATCGTTGAATTTCCCGGAGTGCTATATCGTGGGGGTGCTGAGCAGAAGATTCGTAAATATCTAGTAGATAATAACTACATTGACACCGTGATCCAGCTTCCGCCGGATCTTTTCTTTGGCACGACCATCGCCACCTGCATTATTGTGCTTAAAAAAAGCAAGAAGGACAATAAAACCCTCTTTATAGACGCGTCGGCTGAGTTTTTACACGCAGGTAACAAAAACAAATTGAGCGATGAAAATCGTGCCAAAATAATGGAAGCGTTTACCAAACGCACGGATAAGGCGCACTTCGCCAAATTGGTTAGCAACAAAACTATTGAAGATAATGGATACAATATCACGGTATCCACCTATGTGGCGCAAAAAGACACCCGCGAGGCGATTGATATAAAGAAACTCAACGCCGAGATCGCTGGTATAATTGCCCAGCAGAACAAACTGCGCACAGCGATTGATGAAATAGTAGTAGATTTAGAGGGAAGGCATGAATAAGACTATGAATAAAATCGAAAAGTTGATCGCCGAGCTTTGTCCGGAAGGAGTTGAGTTTAAGGAGCTGGGGGATGTAGTCAAGTTAGAAAAAGGCAAGCAACTTAATAAAGAATTGCTTTCTGAAGCTGGAGAGTATCCTGCCTATAATGGAGGTATTTCTTATTCTGGTTTTACTAATAGTTACAACTATAATGAACATACAATAATTATAAGTCAAGGTGGCGCGTCTGCCGGTTTTGTTAATTTTATTACTAAAAAATTTTATGCAAACGCTCATTGTTATGTAGTTCTACCAAATCAAAAACTAGCTGAAAATAGATTTGTCTTTCATTTTTTGAAACTGAATCAAGAAAAATTAACCGAAAAACAACATGGCGCAGGTATCCCTGCATTAAAAACAACGGAGATTTTAAAGCTCAAAATCCCCATCCCACCCCTCGCCATCCAACAAGAGATCGTGAAAATTCTAGACACTTTTACTACGCTGGAGGCGGAGCTGGAGGCGGAGCTGGAGGCGAGAAAGAAGCAGTATGAGTATTATCGGGAGGAATTGCTGACGTTTGGAGATGAAATTGAGAGGAAGAAGATAGATGAAATAACAGAAGTATTCACTGGAGGTGAAGCTCCTGCTAAAAGTATAAAAGGGTTAATACCTAATGATGTTTATAAATATCCTATATACGCAAATGGCTTTGAAGTATATGGTTATACAGACAATTATAAAATCAGTAAAGATGCTGTTACAATTTCTTCTATTGGAGCAAATACTGGAACAGTTTATTTTAGGAAAGCCTACTTTACACCGATAATAAGGCTTAAGGTATTACTTCCGAAAACTGATAATTTATTGGCAAAATACCTTTTTTATTATCTTTCTTCTATTAAAATCAACAGTAAAAAAAGTAGTGTGCCAAACATGAATGCGGATGATGTAAAGAAAATAACCATTCCCGTCCCGCCACTTGTCGAACAAGAACACATTGTTGCTATTCTCGACAAATTCGACGCCTTAGTAAATGATATTTCGGTTGGCTTACCGGCTGAACTCAATGCTCGGCGTAAACAATACGAATACTACCGAAACGAGCTTCTTACTTTTAAGCCGTTGGAAAAAGAGTATGCCAAACAATAAAAAATACAATTTAGTGGCTGAAAATCCTCAAAGCACGGTGGTGGCGGAATATGCGTCCGATAAAAAGCGCGCCACGCATTACCAGAGTGAGGCGGAGCTGGAGCGCGCGTTTATTGAGCAGTTAAAGTTACAGGCGTATGACTATCTGCCCATTATCGCTGAAGCCGATTTGGTGCTCAACCTGCGTCGACAGCTGGAAAAGCTGAACGACTTCACTTTTTCCGATACAGAATGGGAGGCGTTTTTTACCGGAGAAATCTCCAACCCCAACCAAAGCGTTGCTGAAAAAACAGCTACTATTCAAGAAGATTACATTAAAAATTTAAAACGTGATGACGGAACGGTTAAAAATATCTACCTGCTTCGAAAAGATAAGATTCATGAAAACAGTTTGCAGGTGATAAACCAATACACCACCGAAGAGGGACAAAGAGCTAACCGCTACGATGTAACGGTGCTGGTCAATGGTTTGCCGCTCGTGCATATTGAGCTTAAACGGCGCGGGGTGGCGATTCAGGAAGCATTTAATCAGATTAATCGCTATCAGCGTGAGAGTTTTTGGGCTGGCTCAGGGCTCTTTGAGTATGTGCAAGTTTTTGTCATCTCCAACGGTACGCATACCAAATACTACAGCAATACCACACGCTCGGAACATATTAAAGAATCAAGCGAAGGCGCCGTCAAAAAAGGGAAACGCTCCAGCAACAGCTTTGAATTCACGAGTTGGTGGGCGGACGCGGCCAATAGACCGATTCCTGATCTTGTGGATTTTGCAAAAACATTTTTTGCCAAGCATGCGCTTCTTAACATTCTCACCCGTTACTGCGTGTTTACCACCGAGAAACAGCTTTTGGCGATGCGGCCCTATCAGATCGTAGCGACAGAGAAAATACTTAGTAGAATTGAAGTCGGTACCAATTACAAGAAACTCGGCACAGTGGAGGCTGGTGGGTACATCTGGCATACCACCGGCTCAGGTAAAACATTGACCAGTTTCAAGACCGCCCAACTGGTGAGCAAATTGCCCTATGTTGACAAGGTGCTTTTTGTGGTTGATCGGAAAGACCTTGATTACCAGACCATGCGCGAATACGACAAGTTTGAGAAAGGTGCGGCCAACAGCAATACCAGTACGGCGATATTAAAACGTCAGCTTGAAGACTCCAACGTGCGTATTATTATTACCACTATTCAAAAACTTGACCGGTTCATTTGGTGCAATAAAGGGCATACTATTTTTGACGGCCATATCGTTCTAATCTTTGATGAATGTCATCGTTCGCAGTTTGGGGAAATGCACGCCGCCATTACCAAAGCGTTTAAAAATTACTATCTCTTCGGTTTTACCGGTACGCCGATCTTTGCCGTGAACGCCTCTTCAGGCGGCTGCCCCGATTTTAAGACCACCGAACAGGCTTTTGGCGATAAATTGCACACTTACACCATTGTGGACGCCATTGCCGATAAAAATGTTTTGCCCTTTAAAGTGGATTATGTTTCCACTGTGCGTGAGGCCGAAGACATTGAAGATAAGAAAGTGCGCGACATCGACCGGGAAGCAGTGCTTGCCGCGCCGGAGCGTTTGGCGAATATTGTCCAATATATCCGTGACCATTTTGATCAGAAAACCAAACGAAACAGCTTTTACAAGCTCAAAGACCGCAGACTGGCGGGGTTTAACTCTATTTTTGCCGTTTCGTCCATTGATACGGCTAAGAAATACTACGCTGAATTCAAAAAACAACTGGCAGATGTACCGAGCGATAAAAAACTCAAAATATCCCTTATTTACAGCTTTAGTGTAAACGATGAAGAAATTGACGGCGTGATGGATGAGAACTCCGAAGACACCAGTGGGTTGGATAAAAGCTCAAGGGATTTTCTTGAAAACGCCATCAAAGACTACAACGTCATGTTTGGGACATCCTATGACACATCTTCCGATAAATTTCAGAATTACTATAAAGATGTCAGCGAGAGGGTGAAAAATCGGGAAGTTGATATTCTGCTGGTGGTCAATATGTTTTTGACTGGTTTCGACGCGACTACACTCAATACCTTATGGGTGGATAAAAATCTGCGCTTGCATGGTTTGTTACAGGCATATTCGCGCACCAACCGCATTTTAAACACTATCAAAACATTCGGAAACATTATTTGCTTTCGCAATTTGGAAAAAGCAACCAATGAATCCATTGCTCTCTTTGGCGATAAGGAAGCCAGCGGAATCGTGCTGTTAAAATCATATGACGAGTACTACAACGGCTATAAAGACGGTGACAAGGAAGTCCGTGGATATGTCAGTCTGGTTAAAGAGCTTTTGGAAAAATTTCCTGTTGGCGAACGGATTATAGGGGAACAAAATCAAAAGGATTTCATCAGGCTGTATGGCGCGATCTTGCGCGTGAGAAATATCTTGGTTACTTTTGACGAATTTAGCGGCAACGAAATTCTAACCGAACGGGATATTCAGGATTATCACAGCGTTTACATTGACCTTTACAACGAGTTTCGCAAGGCAGGTGAAGGCGAAAAAGAAAATATCAACGATGACATCGTGTTTGAAATGGAGCTGATCAAACAGATTGAGATCAATATTGATTATATTTTAGGACTTGTAAAAAAGTACCACGAAGACCACATTAAGAACCGCGAACTGCTTGTTGACATTAACAAGGCAATCGACTCAAGCGTTGAACTGCGCAACAAAAAAGACCTCATCAACCAGTTTATCGCTTCGCTTGATATCCATTCAGTGGTGGATGAAGACTGGCAGAAGTATGTGGAAACGAAAAAGATTGAGGAACTGGAAGAGATTATTAAGCACGAAAATCTTGATCACGACGAAACCTATAATTTTGTGCGAAACGCGTTTCGTAACGGTAGTGTCGCAACCACAGGCACTGCTTTAGCTAAAGTTTTGCCACCTGTGTCACGCTTTTCTCCCGGAGGAGAACGTTCCAAAAAACGCGAGAGTGTTTTGGACAAATTGATACGCTTCTTTGAGCGTTTTTTTGATATTTCTGGTGGAAAGATTTAAAGATGGCTGGAATTTATTGAAATAAGGATTATAAGACACAATGATACTTAAGCGATTAAAGAAATTGGTATTAAGATTGCGTTTTTTTCTCTATGCGAAAAGATACTCATTTAAGAATCAAATAGTAGCGGCTTGGCAGTTGCGCGTGAGATCGCGGTTATTTTTTATCGGAATAGTAGCATATATAAGCACCCTCATTTTTGTAACCTTCCTATTAATGAATTTCTTGAGTGCGAACAATCTTCAAACAAATATACCTGCTTTTTTGGTTTCTGTAGGAGTCATGCTCGGGGGGATACTGGCTATAATATTCTCCTTTGGGACTTTGCTTATGCAGAATGCGGCAAATAGTTCATCGGCAGGTTTCTATAATATTGTAGGGCGAGATCATGTACAGCATGTGATTTACTGGGTATTAACCTTGATCGTAATTTATTGTTTCGGTTTGTCGATAACTCTTGGTCAAGTTGATGTAATAAATAAAAATTCATTTATTTATTCATTGGCGGTTTCCGTAGCATTTTTTTTAATAGGGCTTTCTTTTTTATTTCTGTACGTTATCTTTCGAAGGACATTCAACCGCATAAATCCATTTACAAATGTTAATCTTATTCAAAAAGAGGCCTTTAAATACATTACCAAAGTTTCAAGAGTGGCCAAAGAATTGGCCGACCTATCCCTTAAACAACCTGACTTACCAGCAGGGTATGATAAAAATAAAGCTCTTGCTGTGTCCTATCAATTTGTTAAACCCCAAATAGCCGCTATAGGCACTCGTCTAAATTATTTGTTCGATTTTCATGACAAATTGGCATCGAGTAAAGAACAGGAATTTGCAAAATATGTTCTCAATGTGGCATATAACATATTGATTGAATATATGCGTCAGCGTAGTAATTCTTCAATCGTACTGCCGGATAATGACATATTTTTTACAGGAGTAAGTGACTCTCAAGACTTTTTAGCTCCACAGCTTGAAAATTTGCTTAACAGAGGAAAGGCGTATATACGCGAGAACAATGACAATGGGGTGACACATGTCATCAGGATTATGTGCAATTTGGTCTTGTTGTCTGCTGAAATGAAATATATCACCGAGCGTCATGATAGCAATCCTATACTATCCCAGTGTCGCGGGTATTTGGATCAATTAACAAGTTTTGCTATAGAACAGAAAGCTCTTGAGGCATCATTTCAATGTGCCGGTGCGTATTTAAAAATATGTCGAGTTGTTTGTCAGAAGCAAATGGATATCGAAGTGATGTCTATAGCTAATGTTATGTCCGGTCTTTGTATCTCAAGCCTAATTTCCAATCAGGACGTCGTTTGGGGGCGAGGGATGGAAGTATTTGTAGAATTATTAAGAGGTTTAATCCGTAATTTTTCGCACGATCTGAAGATCCAAACAGAAAGCCTATTTAACACGATAATTAATGTCGTTTTAATATCCCACAAATCTCAAGTAATTAAAGGCCCTCTCGTAGGTATTAACAATCAGCTAAAACTGGATGGATTTTTTATAGCCGTAGTGGAAGAGGCCGAAAGAATACTTAGCGAATTGGATAAGGCAAGTGGAAAAAAGGACGAGCTAATTAACAAGCTTCTAGTTGTGGCTGAAGAATACCGAAGTTTTTTGCGAAAATTATCAGAAGAAATAAAAACAGCGGATACGTTGTTAATAAAAACCATAAGCGAATCGATAGCGAACATAGGAAATATGTTACTTTACGTAACCACAAAGATAGACGATCCTACTGATAAACAAGAGTTGCTAAAACAAGTAGGTTGGTTTGTTCATCAATCCGGTTGGTTCTTACATCATGCTGAGAAGGTTAGCGCAGGAATTACTTTTGATTCATTGGTAGATGCGCCTGCAAAAATTGGGTTGTATGCCGTTGAGCTTAAGGAAGAGAAAATTGCAAGGGATGCAGTTGACGCTATTACTCAAGTCGCTCTTGATATATTCGAGAAAGAAGAAGGTGAGCGTATATACGGATATACCCCGCCAAGAACAATGGAAAAGGCTTGTTATATTGGCGTCTATGCGCTTAAAAATAAAATGACCACAACAGTAGACCATCTAAAAAAGCAATTAGAAAAATTTCAAGAAAAATACGAGAAGGAGACTATTTCTAAACTACCTACAGGTAAAAATGTTATGGGACCTCGAAAAGATCAGATCTGCCATGAGCTCTTGGGGTTAAGAGATGATGTAATGGAGTCGAGATCTGACAGATTATCCAGACGTATCATGGATCGCGCAAGCGACAGACTCTTGGAGAAAATAGACTTGCTAGATCTCGACAGATTTATATATGAAATCTGGAAAACATGGGTTGAGGGTAGTCCTATCGAAGCTGAGATCGGGGATGATAAAGATAAACGGGGCATTAAGCGCACCCGGTCATTCATGATTTAATTATGCATACGAATATGAACGGTAAATATTTTTCTCACGCACTCTGATAAATCAGCGGATTAAACGGCGTTGGATTGTTGTAAGAAACCAAAATTTCTTACTCAATAAAGAAGTTTTGGCCATCATATAGAGGAGCCTAATCTATGAAAAATTATTATCGTATTATGCTTGGGAGTAAAAGCGCTTACGCAGAAGAAGCTTACAAAGGGAATTTTATTGCTGCTGGTTTTATCCATGATAAAGATCTTACCCATCATTTACCTGATAACTGGAGAGATTTCAACAAAGAATTTATACCGGTTTTCCTTGAGCAAAACCCCGGTAAGACTAAAATATCTGCTGGATTGTCTTGCGGCATGCTTTGGACAATTGCAAAGGGTATACAATTAGGTGACGTGGCGCTTTGTCCTGATGGTAAAGGTGCTTATTATGTTGGAGAAATAGTAGGTGAGTATGAATATCATAAAGGAGAACCGTTGCCTCATAGAAGATCTGTTCGTTGGTTTTCTAAGATGATAAATCGTGAAGAAATGAGTGAGCCGCTTAGGAATTCTACTGGATCAATTGGAACTCTAAGTACAATTACTAAACATGCTAAAGAAATAGAGATCCTTCTTTCCGGTGGTCGTCCTCAGTCAATAATTGCTATCGATGAAACCGTAGAGGATCCAAGTGTATTTGGACTGGAGAAGCATCTTGAAGATTTTCTTGTGCAAAATTGGAAATCCACAGAATTGGGAAAACATTTTGATATCTTTGAAGAAGATGGGGAAATGGTTGGGCAACAATATCAAAGCGATACAGGTAATATTGATATTCTAGCTATAAGTAAAGACAGAAAACAGCTTTTAGTGGTTGAGCTTAAGAAGGGGAGAGTAAGTGATGTAGTGGTTGGTCAAATCCAACGTTATATGGGTTACGTTAAAGAAGAGCTGGCAGAGCAAAATCAAACTGTTCGAGGCGTAATTATAGCTTTTGAAGACGATATTAAGATTCGCCGGGCTCTTTCTGTAACTACGAATATTGATTTTTATACCTATAAGGTTAATTTTAAGCTAGAAAAGAAATAGAAATACGCCTTCCTGTGCAAAAATTAGGGCGAAAAATTGAGCTTTTAAAATAATTTTTTTTGCGCTTTTGGCTTTTGGGCCTTCAGAGTAGAGGGAGTCGTTATTCCCTGTAGTAGTGCCGCAGCACCCCACCCAGCCGAGAGTCGCAGAGAATCTTCCCTTTAGTCTTCCTCGTGTGGTAATCCAGCGGTAAGTTCCCCAGGCCTGAGTGAGGCCGCACAGTGTTGTAATACTTCACATACTCCCTTACCAAGTACCTGAAGTGCCTCTCTCCAAAGACTACGAAATGATCCAGACATTCTCTCTTAATTGTACCCACCCAGCCTTCCGCGTAAGGATTGAGATTAGGCGAGCGGTAGGGGATCCTCTGCACCTTGACGTTTTGTCTGTGTAGCAGCTCGTCAAAATCCTTAGGGTACTTCTTGTCACCGTCACGGATGAGCAGCTTCTTCTTGCCGTCAGCAAAGAGGAAGGAGAGAGTCTTCGTTTTCTGGGTCACCCATTGCTGGGTGGGGTGCTGCGTGAACCCTGCAATATGAACCTTGCGCGTGTGGACGTGGATGAAGAAGAGCACATGGAAGGTCTTGGGCCCGAACATAGTCCAGACAGTCTTGGTGAAGAAGTCACAGGCCCAGAGAGTTTTGAAGTGTCTATGTACAAACTTGTCCCAAGTATCCTCCGCGCGTTTGTCAGCAGGGAGGACGCCGCACTCGCGCAGGATATTTTTGATCGTGTTGCGCGAAAGCATCTTGATGCGCAGCTTCTTTAGCTCCGCAAGGATGCGCGTGTAGCCCCAGTGGTTCTCGGAAGCCATGCGCAGGATGAGCTCGCGCACGTCCTGGGCTGTTTTAGGCCTGCCACGTTTAGCTGAAGAGTGAGTGCGCTTGTCACCAGATACCCATTTGCGAAACGTAGAGTAGTTAACTATACTGATAAACCGCTTAATGTCTGCGCCTAAAGCCAAGCCAAACTTAAGCAACCGCTGCTTCTCCTCATGAGTGAGGTTGATGCGCTTGCCGGTCTTAGCGCGCAGAATCTGGTTCTCAACCTTGAGATACTCAATCTGCCGGATAAGCTTACTATGCACCATTTTCCCAAGCATCCCTAAAAACTCTTGAAAGACGCCTTGGTTCGTGCTATAAGTGTCTGTGTAATTCATAGTTACCTCGCATTCGTTGGGCCTAAAACAGCCCGGTCTCTTAATATTTGCACCCCTCTAGAAACTTCAAAAGGCCCAAAAGCCAAAAGCGCAAAAAAATTTATTTTAAAAGCTCAATTTTTGCCCTAATTTTTGCACAGGAAGT
>Ga0172375_10011638_pt1 | contig 11172 bp, 9 predicted proteins | sample LakKiv1m_FD_114537 | JGI IMG/M metagenome (GOLD analysis project Ga0172375, IMG submission 114537) | Freshwater microbial communities from Kabuno Bay, South-Kivu, Congo - kab_092012_11.1m | ecosystem: Environmental > Aquatic > Freshwater > Lake | place: Democratic Republic of the Congo... | reverse complement strand
TTGTAAGAGTAGTAAACACGTCCGCCATCTGGTCTCCCTCGCCGTACCCGCGCACTATTATATCCCATATGTGATCATCTACAACTTTAAATCCCTCGGGCACCCTCTTAATATTCTCGACAGTCCAGTCAAAACAGGCGTTAATCCTTTCCGTATCGCCGGAAATACCATTTGCTACTTTTGATCCGAGGTCTTTGTACATAAAATCCCTGTATAAGAAACCGCACACCTTCACGTAAAGAGGGATCTTTTTGGCGTCCACAATGCCGTCTACCCCCTGATAAGTAACAACCGGCATTCTGGAAAATAAAAACAAAGCCGCGGCAGTAATGATCAAAATAACAAATGCTTTCAGCTTGCCTTTAAAAAATTTCATTTATTCCCCAGCAATTCTTTTTGCCTCGAAGCGGTTTCCGGTCTCACAACCGCCAGATACATATCCTGATAAAAACAACTGAACTTCCTGCCCAAAATTTTATACCACAAATATACCGGCGAAAAGATCATTTTCCTTATTACGCCCTGTTTTTCCGTAAGCGGAGCCCATCTTTCAGGCTCGAACTTATCCTCAAAATATCCCCTGTATGTATCCAGCGAAAAACCTTCTTTTAATACGGGCGACAGGTCCACGCGCCCTGTCTGTATATCTTTCAGTGTGGCGAACTCCCCGTCCTCGTTATAATACACCGTATTGACATGCGGGTCTACGACGCGCCAGTCATCATCGATAAAAACCTCGCTCACCGTGTGCCCGCTTACGGCCTTGTTGCCCTTAAGCATCGCCATCCTTGCGGGTATTCCTTTTTTCGAAAGCAGCGTTGCCAGCGCCCATGCCTGCTGGTCGCAGAATCCGTATCCTCTTACCATGCAATTCCATGAAGTGTCGTCTATAGTGGCCGGGATATAGTGGCTGTCTATATTTTTATATATGAACTCCGTGGTATTTTTGAGTAAATCACCGAACTCTTTGGACCGGGATCCTATATTATCGGCGATCGTGTGGTAGCATACTTCCCTGTATACGTAATCCCTTATCTTCGCGGGCATGAACAAATAAGCAAAAGGCATGGCCAGATAAATAAGGAATAATATAAAAGCTACTGCCAGTATTTTCTGCATTTTCATATTTTATTCTCCTCCGATAATTTTTTGAATATTTCCAGCATTTTCGGGGCATTGACCCTGACAGAGCACACCTTTTCAACCACATCCCTGCCTACTCTGCCCAGCCGGTACCGGACTTCGTCGTTCTCTATAAGCAGCGAAAGCCTGTCGATCCACTCCTGTTCCGTTCTGACGAGGAAACCGTTCCTGCCGTCTGCAATAAGTTCCGCATTGGTCTTAGTATACGATACAACAGAAGGTATCCCTACCGCCATATACTGCAGCATCTTGCAGCCGAGCTTGCCGTTAGTCCATCTGTCATCCGGCATAGGCATTATGCCGATATCAAATTTCTGCAGCTCCCGCACTTCCGTATTATAATCCCAAACTTTACTTATTACGCTTGAAACAGGCGCGTCGTATTTCCCCGCCCCGATAAGGACTATGGCCACATTTTTATATTTTTTGCAAATGGCCTTAAATACATTGTCAAGCAGCCTGAGATATCCGGTAGTGGCCGGAGACCCTATCCATCCTATAATAATATTATATTTGTCGTAATCATCATTCTCCTTGTGTTTAACAAAATATCTCGTCGTATCTATGGGCCCGGGTATTTTTCTGATCCTTTTGCAGAATTTTTCGGCATAACTTTTTATATAATCATTTTCTACTATAACGCAGTCGCTGGCGGACATAATACCGTCCGCTTCTTTTTGCCTGATAAAGTATTTAAGCTTTGAAAGCAGGTCCTTCTTATCCGTATCGGGAAGATATATCGCGTCGTCGATATCAAAAATGATCTTTTGTTTTCCGGGATTTAAAAGCCATCCGAGCCCAAGAGGGGCGGTCACTCTCTGAAAAAATATCATATCATATTTGCCGGCTATAGCCGAAACATATAAAAAACGGGCCAACCGGTCGATATTAAGCATGAGGTAATATACCATCCTCCGGATCGTGCCGAACTCAGGGGACCTGACGGTCTGACCCGTCATAAAAACGCTCAATATTGAAAAAACCCTGTATTCGATATTATTTTTTTTAAAATAAGGCAGGTATTGACAGACGCGAAAACGGGTTGCCGCGACTTTTTCGGTACCGAACACAACAAACAGTATTTTCATAAATGTTTATCTTCTCCGAAAAACGATCCCATAAAGCTATTTCCCCGAAAAACGTAATCGCTTGTTTTCAAATACTATGAAGAATAAAATTCCTTAATAAGAGAAACAACCGTTTTTGCGTCGTTCAACGTCATTACGGCGTGTACGGGGATAGAGACCATTTTCATATACGCGTAATCGGTGTTAGGCAAATCAACTTTCGTGCCTTTGAATACAGGCTGTATATGGTTGGGGATATAATTTATCACCGTACCCACACCATTTTTCTCGAGGAACTCCATGAGCTTGTCCCTGTCTTCGGCAAGTATCGTATAATTAAAAGGCACAATGTGTTCATGGTCATGTTTAAGCAGTTTAACCTGCTTTATACCTTGCAGTTCTTTATCATAAAATGCGGCTATTTCCCTCCGTATCTTTTTAAAACTGTCGAATCTGGCAAGCTGGGCCAGGCCGATCGCTGCGCTGATATTGCTCATATGGTATCTGTAACCGGTAGCGTGGACTTCATAGAACCAGGCGCGCTTATGCTTATACCTGTTCCAGGTATCTTTGTCTATGCCAAGGATCCTTTTCTTAATCGCCAATTCATATATTTTTTCGTCGTCCAGCACTACTGCGCCGCCTTCACCGCATGTAATATTTTTGATCGGGTCAAAACTGAAACACGCAATATCTCCGAATGATCCGACCAATTTCCCTTTATATTCCGATCCGAATGCATGGGCTGCGTCTTCGATGACCCGTATCTTATTATCTCCGGCTATCGTCAATATTTCATCCATACGGCACGGCTCGCCTCCGTAATGTACGGGTATAACGGCTTTTGTCTTTTTTGTGATAAGTTTTTTAAAATGGGCTACACTCATGTTCAGGTCATCAAGTTCTATATCACAAAATACGGGTTTTGCGCCGCACGCAAGTATAGGCTGGATAGTGGCGATAAATGTAAGCGAAGGAACTATTACTTCATCTCCTTGCGATATGCCGCAGGAATCCAGCACCAGGTGTAATGCGGTAGTGCCTGTATTAACACATATTACGTATTTACGTCCGAACATGGCTTTAAGCGAATTCTCGAACTTAAAAACTCTGTCTCCGAGCCCGAGCCATCCGGTTTTAAAGACTTCTTCTACTTCTTTTAATTCTTACTGTCCCAGGAACGGTTTAGCTACATTTATCATTTATCCCCTCTTTCTTGCTATACAAAACATAAGGTGCCCCTGCCCGCATATTGCACTTAATAATAATACACATTTATACACAAAATTCAACGGTTTATTCAATATTCCATACCGCTTAACCCCGCTTTTAGTCTGGGCGCCGCGCAGCGTGAAATATTCTATCTCAAACCCTGCCAGTTCAAGCGCCCTGGTAAGTGATTTCCTGTTAAAACCGAACGTTTGATAGCTGGTAAAAACAGGCGATAAGTTCACGGATACTTTTCTGCGCGCTTTTATGCTGGCAAGTATACCCCCTATAAAAAAAACCGGCGACCCGTCATTTGTGCATTCAATATAAAGTACCCCGTCCTTTTTCAGAACTCTATGTATCTCTTTTAAAGCTGCCAAAGGTTTTTGGAGGTATTGTATTACTGATACGAGGGTGACCGCATCGAACCTTTCTGAAGGAAGGTTCATGCTGATAATGTCCCCGACACGGGCATTGACCTTAAAATGCTTGACCGCGTAATTGACAAAGGATTCGGATATCTCAGTCCCCCAGGCGTCCCATCCTTCTTTTTTTGCGACAGATAAAAGTTCGCCCCTGCCGCACCCTACGTCCAATAACGCGCCCGTCTTGGTCCCGCATTTCCCCAGATCGGCGAGTACATTCCTGAACAGATCCATTCTTTCCTCCGGTTTTTCCCGGAAATATTCAAGCGGATCGTTGAAATTACTCTGGAGTTCTGAATAAGTCAGTTCTGGCATGGGGTAGGGAAAAAGCAGCCCGCATTTCACGCACTGAAGCACATCTATATCATGAGTCTTCTTCGCGTCGGGATGTATCCTGCTCCCGCAGAATTTAGCCTCTCCGGATCCGCATATAATACAGTGTGCAGTCCTTGTACTCATGTATTGCCCTTGCTTAAAAAATCGTAAACTTTAAGGTATTTATTTATACCGTCTTCCAATGAAAAAAAATCTTTCGCCGCCTGCCGGCAACGGCCTTTCAGCACCTCGCCGTCTTTCAGCAAGTCAAGAAGACTATCTATAGCGTTCGCGTAATCCCTTTCGGTTAAACCGTTCACTACAACACCCACCTTCCGTGCGTCGATGATGTATTCTGTATCCCCTATTCCATTATTCACTATCACAGGCACACCTGCCCCCAGAGATTCCCCGAACTTGGTCGGGGAACTGCCTATTTTGCACTCAACAGGCTTTATGAACATAAGTGATGCTGTGCATTTTTTCAAATATGCCGGCACATCATCGGGTTTGAGGCTGATTATCTCGTAATCAATACCTTTTTTTAAGTTCTTACCGGAAAATTTATCGGAAATGAATTTTACGTCCGTATGAGATAGAATATAAAAAAAACTGTGTTTTACCCTGGCCCTAAGCGCCAGAAAAAAATCTATCATGTCGTCCAGAAGATAACAGGTGCCAAGCGAACCGAGGTAGCACAGAGAAAACCTGTCAGGCGAGGATCCGGGTTCAGACGAAGCGTCATTCACGGCATTATGATACAGGGAGAGGTCAGTACAGCAAGGTATGCTTTCAATAACAGCCTTCCTGCCGATGGAGCCTTTTCTATCAACTATTATCTTTCGGATACGGTCGGATAGTACGATCACCGCGTCGCTATGCGCCATTAAAAAATTGTCCACAGCATCCAGCATTTTTGTAAAAAACCTTATGGAAAAAACGTTTTTCACATTGACGTCGTCCACAAAATCACCGGACATCGTTCCTCGCCTGTCATAAATTATTTTTTTTCGGAATATTTTGGCCAGAGGCCACGCAATAAGCACCGGTATACTGGCGCGCGCGTGAATAACATCTATTTTCCGTTCCCTGATTATCGAAGCAGCCCTGAAATATCCCGATATCAGATCAAAAATATTGCCCCACCTGCTGTGGTAAGGATAATGTACCCAGTGGATACCGCTGTCGGCCAGCTTTTTTGACATGGCGGATATTTCAGCGTTATTCTTAAGCGGCTGTGCTTTCTCGTATGACATTATGGTCGTATCGATCCCTTTCCCGGATAAACCGCATATATAGGCAAGTATCTGCGTTTTAGCGAGGTTTTCGGTAAGCCCCAGATTTGTTATATACAACGCTTTCATTTTTTTATTAAAATGTCCTTTCGAGCCTATACACTTTACCGGCGAACTCAAGCACCTGGCGGATACTTTTACCCTTTATCTGGTGCATATTGTCTACCAATAAGTTCACAGTGCGCGGAAAACATTTGGATATATTGCCTCTGATCTTTCCGGTGGACACCGTATAGAACAACAACTTCAGCGCATTGGGTATACCGAATATCAGCAGTTCCGCCAGGAATTTTTTCTTAAGCACGTGCCAGTACGCGGCCGATACATACAGGGAAAGCTCGTCTCTCGTCATATCCTTGAGATCAAAAGACGGTTTATAAAAATCCAGCTCGTCCCATCTTATATCCGGAGGAATATAGTTTTTGCCGTAGATATTGTCCCAGAGTTCCGTATTAGGCAGCGGCGATACCGCAAAAAACCGCACTATATCCGGCTGTATCTTTGCCGCAAACCTGATCGTATTTAAAAGAGATCCCCGTGTAGATACAGGGAAGCCCATCATAAAATTTGTCCTTGCCTTTACTCCTGCTTTTTTTGTTATACTGACGGCTGTTTCCGCTTGCTTTATGCTCGAACCTTTTTTAATGTACTTGTGTTCCGCCTCATCTCCCGTCTCTATACCGAACATCACCTGCTCGCAGCCGGCGGCCTTTGCTTTTTTCATTATATCTTCCGATATGCCGTCCACGCGGGCCTGGCACGTCCAGTTGAATTTAACTTTCTCCCTTATAATGTCGTCCAGCACAGGTACAAGCACTTTTTTATTGAGAAAAAAATGATCGTCCACAACGTACAACTTCTTTTTACCCAGTTCGTTAACAAGATATTTTATTTCCTTAAAAATGTCTTCGCTTGACCTGAATTTCACATTTCTTGTGGAAATACCTTTGTCGCAGTATATACAACCGAACGGGCATCCTCTTGACGTAAGAAGAGTGATCACATTGTACTGCGACAGGTCCAAGAGTTCCCGCGCAGGCCACGGAAGCTCTTCTATGTTTTCTATAGGAAATGCCGGCGGATTGATGACAATCTGCCCGTTCGATCCCTTGTAAGAAACGCCATTGACACCCGATGCGTCTTTGCCGGCCATGAGTTTTTCTATAAGCTCTTTTACGGCGTACTCTCCCTCGCCTCTTACTATAGCATCACATCCCAGATCAAGGATGGTCTCTTTCGGGAATGCGGTCGCGTGATGCCCTCCCGCAAAAATAAACACGCCGGGCTTTGCGCGCCGCAGGGCATTTATATATTCCTTGGCTGACCTGTATGAAGCCGTCCTAAATGATATCCCCACAGCGTCTATACCCATTTCATTTATGTCTTTTTTCAGCGACTCTTCGGTGAACTCATACACTTCGTAATCTTTTAAGTATACCTCCGCTCCCTTTACCTTCTTCAGCATGGCCGCAATGTAGCATATCCCCAACGGCGGTTCCAGATTTTCGCGGGAGTTAAAATTAATAGGCATGTTCGCCAACAGTATTTTCATATTACCGCCTTATTACTTTTTTCAAAATATTTAAATGCTTCAGTTAATCCTTTAGCGAAAAATATTATAAAGACAGGTGTTACCATATCCCTGTGCCTGAAAACAGCTCCTATGTTGCCGCTGGCTACGGAAAGGACAGAGCAGAGGAAAAACACGTATATAAAAAAAACCGCTGTCAGGAGTTTATTTTCTCTGAAACCCGAATAGAAACCGTAAATAATGAGTGGTACCATTAAGTAAAAGAACATGATCTGAGGATAGGCCATCATCTGAAGTTTTGAACGTATATCCCACGGGAACGGAGAAAACAACATGAACGCCATTCCTTTGGCGTATGCCGGTATGAATTCTTTTACCGTGCATGTTTTTTTCACGTAACATTTTTCGGGGAAAATGAGATATCCGCTGTCATCTATCCTCGCGAAAGTTATCTGCAGTTCCATAATGAATTCCATTTTCTTTTTTATTTTTTCGCCCGCGACCTTCCCTGCCGACGGCAATAAAGGCAGAACGAACAGCACTGCCAGGACAATAACCGTCAATCTGCCGAAATTGGTCATGCGTTTGAATATCTTTATTACCGCGGCCACAACAAGCATTAGCGCAAGCGCTATAAACACATGCGGCCGTATCCGTTCCGTAAGATAAAACATGACCGGCATAGGCAGGACATACAGCACATTTGATGTTTTAACGAACCTGACCAAAAGCCAAAAAAACAAAAGCGTACAGAAGATCACAAAGTAATCAAGCGCGACCATGACCGACCACATGTTAAGAGAAGGAAAGACGGCGAACAAGATCGCCCCTACCCGCGCCGGTTTCGGCCCGAACATTTCCTTTATCGTAAAAAAAACCAAAACAATACAAAGAATGCTTATGACCACCGTTAAGAGTCTCGCGTCCAAGGTCCTGTACCCGAAATATTTGTAATATTTGGACAAAAGCGCCGGGTAGGCATTAAAACCGTATGTATCGTCTCGGAGGTCCAGATCGTTATAATACTCATAAAAAAGAAGGTGTGAGTTCCTGTATCCTTTACTTTCGTAGACCAGGTCGAGGGCCTTTTTACTGTACAAACCTTCGTCCTGGCTTAATATCCCTCCTTTTAAGTATGAGATCCCTATAGCCAGAACTACACGGGCAATGAAGATCACCGCTATAAGAACTGTCAAAAATCTGGCGTCGGACTTATCCCCGAATTTATTTAAACACGCCAATACGGCCAGCGCCAGCGCGGTAAAAAAAACTATACCGCAGAAATCCGGAAAGCCTCCTATGAAAACCATAACGAGAAATGCCGCCAAAAAATAAACCGCTTTTTTATTTACCTGCATATAAGTATTTAATATATTTTATACATCCTGAGAACATAGCGATATCAGTTACAAAGACAATAAGAATTATTGTTAAAAAATATGCCGGGTTCACAAGGTATTTAAGTTTAAAATCATACTTCCTGGAAACAAACGCTTTGGCTATACGCACAAGCCACACAAGCGCGATCCCCAAAAAAAAGAACGGGTCAACAAAATTGCCGAGCGCGTACAGCGCGAACATGAGAGCGTACGTCCGCATGACGGAAAAATGCCAGTCCTTCATCCTGCCTGCTATAATGTCATGAAAAGAAAAAAGCGTGAAACGCCTGTAAATGCCCGCTATGGAAGACGGGATCTCCCACTTCACCACGGCATCCGGCGCGTAAACCGTTTTCAGCGATAATTTCGCCGCATTTTCCATGAATATCTTGTCTTCAGCCGCGCGGAAAGGAGGAAAATATCCCGCCTCTTCCACGACTTCCTTTTTAAAAAGGCTTGAGGCTATAAAATCGGTCCTTATGGTTTTGCCGCCGGTCATCGTCCTGGGAGGTACAAAAGCCATATTGGAACATTCTTTGATAAAAGAGTCTATTACAGGCTCATACGCGCCGTACACGATGCAAACGGAATTATCTTTCAGAACAGGCGCCGCTAGTTCTTTAAGCCAATCCTTATCCGGAATAATACCGCCGTCAATGAACGCGATGATGTCCCCTTTCGCCTCTTTCACCCCTTCATTGCGCCCTTCTCCGGGGTAAGCGCGTTCCTTTTCGACAAGCCTGAGGCTGAATTCCTTGAGAGGCATATTTCTTTTTATTATGTCCCGCGTATTGTCCGTAGATCCGCCGTCGACAAATATGACCTCAAACGGTAAAAATGTCTGGCCCTTAAGAGCGTTTATCAGGCTCTGTATGCCTCTTTCTTCGTCTTTAACCGGGATAACAACTGATATCTGCATATTTCCCCTATTTTAAAAATGTCCTTACAAGAACCCTTTCCTTTTTCCCGAGCACCATTAGCATAAAAATAACCGTAAGAACGGCTTTAGCCGAATTCCACATAATACCGCCGGGCGCAAAAAGCACGGCTATAAGAACCAGGAGAGATATAGAAAAAATCCTCAGGATCTGTATATTGACCGTATATTTCATAGCCCTTACCGCGTACAGCCCCATAGCCGCAGCGCTGAATAAATTTGCGCTCAAATAAGAAAAAGCCAGGCCTTTAATACCGTACTTGCCTGATAGCAGATAAAACAGAATAACGAACAGAATATTCTGCGCTAAGCTTATTAAGAAATAAATTTTGAGCCGCTTTTTTGAAAGAAAAACCGTAGCCATGACATACCCCAGCATGTAGAAAAAACTGCCCATTAGATAAGCCGGGAACATTTCCAGCGCCGGAAGGAATTCCGACGTAAATATCAAAAGCACGACAAATTCTTTCAGGATATACAACCCTGCGATAACAGGCGTCAGAAAGATAAGAATGAATTTGATCGCGTTGTTTATTTCCGCGTTCTGTTCCTGCGTGCTGTCCGTGCCGCTCAGTTTCGGCAGAAGATATCCCCACATGCCGTTCGTAAAAAACGGACTGTAATAACTTACCAGCGCGAAAGCGACCTGATAATAACCGTTGGCCTCCGCGCCGGAACTTCTGATCAAAAGGCTCCTGGTCAAGAGGAACGTGCACCATGTAATAGCCGAAGAAAGCAGCACTATCCATCCGTACGATATAAGTTTTCGCACGCCCGTTATAAGATCGTCCGCTGTCAGCGCTTTAAAAATGTCCTTAAGGCCGAATTTGGCTGATCTTCTTAACGCGATGTCCGTAAAATAGATCACAACCGCAAAACCTAACACCGCATTAAAAGCTATATAATAAAAACCTCCCGCGACTTTCATGGTACCTACAAAAAATACGAGGAGTAAAAGTCCGAGAGAAAAAAAGATGACCCGCGAAAGAGAAAAATATTCCTGCTTGGAAAGGCCTACTATAACGGATTCGAACGATGTCGTCATAACGGAGAAAAGCACCGGCACTCCGAGAAGGACCACTCCCCAGTAATATTCAGGCGTAAGGAACAAAAACTGCGATATCTGCCTTGAAAATGCGACTACGATAAAAACAAGGGCAAGCGAACTTATAAACTGAAGAACAGCCGTAGCGGCGACTATTTTTTTTATACCGTCGGCATCGTTTTTCCCCGCGGCTTCCGCGGTATATTTTGTCACACCCAGCCCTGTCCCCAGGCCGAATACCACCTCGCTTGTCTGGAAAAATGAAACTGCCTGCGAAAATATGCCTAATCCCGAAGGCCCCAATACCAGGGCGGTGAACTTAGCGCGTAAAAATCCGGCGGCTACCGAAGCAACCGTAGATATACCCATAAGAAATGTCGCTTTAAATAATTTACGCATCAGTATATCCTGTGTTTCCATTCCGCGTATTTAGGCATACAGTTTTTGCATATAGGGAGCTTTCTCGGCATCATCACGTTTTTCCTGAAATCCCTGTATTCCTTTTTATTCCATATATCCGTAAATCTTTCATTTTCGCAGTTGCCGAACACATGTGACTGGAAAATATCATAACAGCATTCCGCCACGTCCCCGTCGCTTGTCACGATAGGGAATTTGGCGTCCTGCGGGCACGGCGTATCCGAGTTGACGAGTTTTAAGTCCCCTTTTTCATCGACGAAATATCTTGAAAGTTTCCCTTCACCGGGCTCCAGGAAGTATTCCTTCTCCATGGTCCTTACAAAACTATCGTCTGCGGTCTTGTCGATAAATAACGACATAAGGCACGCGCTGTCCGCGCCGAGTGCACGCGCGAACATTTCGAACT
>Ga0172375_10011637_pt1 | contig 11173 bp, 6 predicted proteins | sample LakKiv1m_FD_114537 | JGI IMG/M metagenome (GOLD analysis project Ga0172375, IMG submission 114537) | Freshwater microbial communities from Kabuno Bay, South-Kivu, Congo - kab_092012_11.1m | ecosystem: Environmental > Aquatic > Freshwater > Lake | place: Democratic Republic of the Congo... | reverse complement strand
GTTCATTAGTGTTTTTCTGGTATTGTAGTGCTAATCTTTGTAATTGCACTGTGTCGGCATCATAAGCTATTCCGCCGTAAAGTGTAATGCCATTTGGCTTTTCCGATATTGTTTTAGTGTTTAACAACACAGCGGTTGATGCAACACAACGCAAATCATAGCTATCCGAAAGCAACGAATCTTTTCCGTTGGGTATAGCCGCAAAAGCAATTTGATGCAGCATGCCGGTAGGTGCATAATAAATAGTTTTTACTCCTTGCAAATAATGATTCAGGGGCTTCCATATCATTTCGTACAAGGAATCGCCTGCCGGTTGTACGTTCGAGTTTAAAGGTTGTATGCCGCGTGAATAAAGCCCTGCAATAAAATCACCTGTTTTTAATTCTTTTTTATTAAACAAATCCTGAATAGTTTGTTCTCCGGCAATTGCTACCAGTTCGGGTTGTTTGTATCCCGGTCTCACAATCAATGCAGCGTAAGCAAAGCTATCGGTATATTGCAGAATATATCGGATGCGTACAAATTCAATGGCCGCTTCTTTTACCGATAAACTCTTTTTTATTTGTGTCCAGTCTTGATTAAACAATTCGTTCTCGGCATTCAAATCACTTGATTTAGAAACTAGCTCTTTTTCTAGACTATTGGCTTTTTCTTCTAGCGAATCTGCATTCTCAAATCGTTCGGCAAGGGGCAGTGAATTTAATTTGGAGAGTTGTTGTTTGGTTCCAATCCATTGATTGTATTTATCAATTAAATCAGGATTTTCGCTGCTTAAAATTTCGTTTTTCATCATACCCGATGAACGCAATAACAGCCCTTTATTTATCAATTCGTTATTATACACCATCTCTGTTATGGATGGGTTAGTGCTTTTGCTTCGCATGGCAAATGACAGCATCATATCGTTGTAATGGGCTATTGTTTTAAGGTAACTCGACTTTTCAATTTCAGACAAAAACGAAAAATTATTTTTGATTGAAGCGTAATTCAGCAACATGGCTTTATTGTAATATTTTTCGGCATCAGTCAGTTTCTTTTCACATTCATATATAAATGCAAGACTATACATGGTTTCTGCACACGTAGGATTGTCAGGCCCAAAGGTTGCTTGCTTTATCTTTAGTGCTTTCAAGCAATATTCTTCGGCTTTGTCCAATTGATTTTTATCGGTGTACAGTATGGCTATATTCCTATAAGAGATGGCAAGCCCGGGATAGTTTTCTCCAAAAACATTTTTCTCAATTTCGATGGTTTTCCAATACAATGGCTCTGCCTTATCGAACTGACTGGTGTTGCGATACAACTCAGCAAGATTATTTAAATGCATGGCATAGTCCGGATGATTGGGCGTTAATACGATGCTGTCAATCCTGGCTGATTGCGAAAAGTACTCAGCCGCTTTGTTCGAATAGGATACTACATCGCTATAGTTTGCTGCAGATATTGACCTTGCAAGATACAAGGTGCCAATATTATTCAGTGCCTTGGAATAGTTGGTATTGTTTTCTCCATAAATTTTTTTATACTTTTCGAGTGCTTCTAAATAGCATTTCTCTGACTTATCGTAACTCCCGGTTTCATAATAAAAAACGCCCATGCTTAATATAGCCGATGCATAGTTCGGATGGTCAACGCCAACGGTTGCTTTGGTAATTCGCAAAGCTTCGGTAAGCAATTCTTCGGCTTGTTTATTATTTCCAATTTTAAACAGGGTGTTCGACAGATTGCTTAGTATATAAACATTTTCGGGATGATCTTTTCCAAACGCATTGTGACGAATTTCCAACGCTCTTCGCAATACCTCTTCCGACTTTTCGTATTGACCCGATTCGTAATAAAACAATCCGAGATTACAAAGGAAGGTGGCATACTCCGGATGCATATCACCATATACTTTTAAAAATATCACCAAACATTTTTCGTAGGTTTCGCCTGCAAGCTGATAATTTCCCATCGAACTATATAAACCCGCGAGACTATTCAGGGTGTTTGCATAAGTCGAATGAAATTCCCCAACAGTTGCTTTCTGTATTGCCAATGCCTTGATAAGAAGCTTTTCGGCATAAGCATAATCGCCTGTTGAAATTTTTAAGTTCGCAAGATTATAAATGGCAGTAGCATAATCAATATGATTTTCGCCTTGCAGTTCTTTTCGAAGCTCTATTTCTTTTACAAATGCTTTTTCGGCCGATACAAAATCACCTGTTTGTTCATAGAGCAAGGCCAGACTATTTAAAGTATTGATATAGCCGTCGTACTTTTCGCCATACAATGCTTTTTGAATTTCGAGAGCTTTGTTCGAAAGCTCAATTGCTTCGTTATATTTCCCGTTTGTGGAATAAATAGATACCAAATTGTTAAGCGCAACAGCATAATTAGCATTGTTTTCGCCGTACACTTTTTTATATATAGCCAAGGCCTGTGCTAACAACTCTTCTGCTTCTTTGTATCTTCCCATATTATCATATAATACAGCAAGGTTTGAAAGGGAGAGGGCATAAAATCCGCTTTCTTTTTTATATACTTTTTCCTTCACTTTCAAACACTGCAAATACAATTCTTCGGCTTGCAGATTTTTCTCCTGCTTTTCATAAGTAACCGCAAGATTGTTCAAAGCAGTGGCGTAATCAGCTGAGTTTTTGCCATCATGTTGTCCGCAAAGCGTTACAAATTCAGCATATACCTTTTCCGATTGCGGATACATGCCTGCTTTCAGGTAAAACTCTCCCAAACTATTGAATGATGCCAAATAGTTTTCGGAAAGCTTGCCGTACATTTTCTCCATCAAGGCCACAGCATTCAAATAAAAAGGTTCGGCTTTGTCGTACATGCCATGCACGAAATAAAAGGGAGCAATGGTGTTTACGGTTGCCATATAGAGCGAGTCCGACTCTTTGTATTCGCTTTTAACAACCTCAAAAACATCGGTGTAAATCTCCTCGGCTTTTTCATAGCTACCTGCAATACTATATATATTTGCTAGCTGATTGGCCGTATTGATATAATCCATGCTGTTTTTTCCTTGATCTTTAATGATAAAGTCTATCACTTCTTTCATCAGTGGATAAGCCAAAGAGTACTTCCCGATATAAGTATAATTGATTGCCAGATTATAGGTAACCATGATGTAATCGTAATTACTCACTCCGTATAAAGTTTTGCATAGCTCTTGCGTTTCGATATAGGTTTCGACCGCTTTCTCGTAATTCTTTATACTATAATATGCAAAGGCAACATACCGTAAAACACCAACATAATTGGAGTCTTTCTTTCCAATTTCTTGCAGGGTTCTTTTCCCCGAAACGATGGCTTTTTCGAAGTTCTGCTCCTGAAAATCCTGTACAAAAACTTTGTAAGAGTCTTCCCACTTTTGTGAGAAGGAATAAGCATATGTTAAAAGCAGGATACTAAAAAGAAAAAGTGTTTTTTTCATCATAAGGATTAGAGCATGCATTTTTTTGCCGGAATAAAAGTAAACAAAAATGTAATTAGTTGAGTTTATCGGAAAGCCATTGTTCGTACTTCGTAATCTTATTCGTACTTCGCCGTATTTCGCACATCGTTTGAACTAATCTTTGAACAGTATAACCTTGGCACGAAACTGGATAACACACTTCGCTCACTATAATGCCTCCAGATTTATTAAAATACATAAATGATTTTTTAAAAAGTTTTATGAAATTTTTAATTTTTTACATCTAAGTTTCAAATTAAACAGAAAAAGAATCATTTAAACTTTGGGTTATGAAAAAGATAAACATCATTATAGCAGCAGCAATCACCTTAGTAATTTCTATGCCGGTGGCTCAATCGCAAACATTTTTGAATGGCGATTTCGAAAAAAATCACGAAACAACAGGTGTTGATCAAATCAACTTATCCAATGCAGATTTTAATACCAGGATGCCAAACACTTTTGGATTTGGTACTTATGGTGATGTAGATATTATCAATACAGCTACCTATAGTGGTCTTGCACAAAAAGGCGATTGGTTTATTGGGCTAACCGGTGGCGGAACCGATGCCATATCAATGGAACTTTCAACACCACTGGTAACAGGTAAAACCTATACCATTACTTTTTGGGATAGAGGAAGTTCGGGTTTTGTACCTCAGCCGGTTCAGATTGGAGTTTCAAATGCAAAAGATGCTTTTGGAACTATAGTTTACACTGCTTTATCATTACCCGTTATAGGTGTGTGGACAAAACGCATAGTAAAATTCGTTTCGCCCAGTAACGGGAAATACATTACCGTTCAATTGAGTGGAGCAAACAATATAGGCGACTGGGCACAGGTAGATAATTTTTCGTTTGATAAACCTGAGAATACTATTATTACAGGCATCATAACAGGTGGTCCATTTTGCGCAGGCATGAGCATTGGTGTTCCTTTTACAAGTAACGGAATTTTTGCAACCGACAATATCTACACTGCTCAGTTATCGGATGCCAATGGCGATTTTACAAATGCCGTTAAAATAGGTACATTAAAAAGCAATTTGAACACAGGCACTATTATCTGCACCTTGCCTCAGGCAAGCATAAGCGGTTCATCTTACAGAGTAAGAGTAATCGGCTCAAAGCCCGACATTAACGGAAGTGATAACGGTACTGATTTAACTATTAATTCCACCACTTCTCCTCTGGTAACGATTGATGTGAACCCAGGAACCACCGTAAACGTAGGCACATCAGTAACCTTTACGGCTAATGCAATAAACGGCGGAACAAACCCAAAGTACCAATGGAAGGTTAACGGAATCAATGCAGGTACAAACTCTGCTGCTTTTACATCTTCTACATTAAAAACCGGCGATGTGGTTTCTTTAACATTGATTTCAAACGCACCTTGTGCTACAGTTAATACTGCTTTCTCGAATCTGATAACCATGACGGTTAAACAAATGGTAGCTCCTTCGGTTACTATTGTAGTATCTCCAAGCAACACCATTCGCGAAGGCAGTACCGTTACTTTTCGTGCTGCTGAAAAAAACGGAGGCACCATGCCTGCATATCAGTGGAAGGTAAACGGAAACTATGCAGGGAACAATTCACCTGTGTTTACCACTTCTAATTTAAAAGATGGTGATGTTGTAACAGTTGAACTCACCTCAAACTCCGCTCAGGTGTTCCCTGCCAATGCAACATCCAATGCCATTTCTATGGTAGTAACAATTCCCGCTCAGGTAACCAAGACTTCAAATACAACAGCCGTAGGTACAGGCAGCAGCCATCATGCAAAATCTAAATTGCATATTAAAGCATTCCGTTTTAACAAACGCTTTATGAAGCTAAAGGATGCCATACACAAAAACTGTTTTGGTAAAAAAACCAAGCATAGCAAGAGAATGATTAAGCATTGCTTTACGTTCTAGGTTTATCCTACTTAACCCAAAAAGGTTTCTCACCAAACCGCAAACTCAAAAGAAGACCTTTAAACTTTAAGTACTCTAGCTCACTTTAGGCACTTTCTTCAACTTTACAAACTCCCAACCCTTTGTGACTTGGTGTAAATTTACTTTGTGATCCGTGGTAAAAAAACATTAGATATGCCTTCAAAAAAATCCCCACCTTTCAGTGAGGACCTTTTGAAACGCACCTTGTTTGTTCGTATTTTGCCTGCCCCGCCATAGGCGTGTGTTCGTACTTCGTTGAGCTTCGTAATTCGTAGTATTTCGTACTTCGTAAGTTCGTATCATGTTCGTAATTCGACGGTTCGTATTCTGTTCGTACTTCGCTGTCGCTTCGTATTTCGTTGACGATACAAAGTTACAACATCCCAAACCCCAATGTATGGTACTTTTTGACCAAATTTTGGTACTTTTTGACAAATTTTTGGTATTTTTTGACCAATTGCTGCTTTCTTCACTCCTTTTGCCCTCTTTCCTGCAATATTCTCTCGGAGTAAACCCTGTCCGTTTCTTAAATTTTTTTGTAAAATAGGATACATCACAATACATTAATTTATCCGCAATTTCCTAAACATTTAACGCCTTAGTATCTATCAACTCTTTCGCCCGTTCAATGCTGTATAAAATAGTAAACTGCTTGATGCTTATTCCCTCGGCTTCCCTAAACACCCTGTTCAATTTTCTGTAATTGGTATAAACATTGGTTTTTACATAGTCCGGTAACAATTTCAAATTAATTTTTTCCTCGCTATGTATTTTTTCAATCAGGTTCTTTTTAATAAGGTACACCAGTTTTTCTTTTTCCCCTTTCCGAACCTCGTAAAGATACTGCTCCCTGCTTCGCTCAAATTCCTTTATCTTCCCTGGTGCAACCACATCAGGAAAATCAACAAAACCTAATCCAACCCTATAGCAGGGCATCTCTATCTCCCTCAGCAATGCCTCCACTTTTTGGATGCACTCCACACCCTTCATGTTTTCTATTATCAATCGCATAACCTTTCTTCGTAATTCGCAGCTCTTCGTACTTCGTACGTTCGCATTCTTATTCGTACTTCGCCGATTTAATTACTCAATCAACCACTCAAACGCATTTATTTTATTTTTATTGTATAATTATTAAATTTATTTTATGGTATGTTTTAGTTATTTTTATTTCATTCTATATCACTTATCTCACAGTAAAACTACAAACTTTTCTACCTCTAAATCAACCCACAATCAGTTAACGGTAGTATTTCACAAGTTATCGGTAACAAAATCTCATACTGCCATACCTTTTATAATAATCACTATTTCTAAAATTAAAAACCCTATCTTTATTCAATTCATATAGCTCAACAATTAAAAAATCCCCGTTAAACCAAAATATTTCTTGCATTAATAACTTATTTGTGTATATTTGTATATTCTTTTAATCCTTTATTATGAAAAAATATTTGCTTCTTTTATTTTATGTTTTAGTATCTTCTTCCGTTAATGCACAAAAAACACCGCCTGATGATTGTGCTTATTTGTTTTCGTTTGATGATACTTTGCATTGGCACAGAATAATTATTGATACGGTTAACGATACAAATAACATATGGCAAATTGGTGAACCAAGTAAGACGATATTTAATTCGTCCTATTCAGGTAATAGAGCTATTTTGACTGACACTTTGAATACTTACCCTCCAAATGATACATCATCATTTACTTTAATACATATTGCATTTACATATCCAGGTATGGTGGGAGGGCCTTTTGTTACAAGTTTTCATTATAAAACGGATACTGACACTTTGTTTGATTATGGCAAGTTTGAATTATCAGTTGATAAAGGTTTAACATGGATTGATCTTGTTAAGGACACAACATATATTGAAGACTGGAATTGGTACCCTACCAGACCTTCATTTACTGGAAATTCCGGCGGATGGAAATATGTTTTTCTTGACGCTACTTATTTAGCATCCATGCTTAATATTCAACCATACGATACAGTTTTGTATCGCTATACATTTATTTCTGACAGCATTGATAACCATAAAGATGGCTGGATGATAGATGATATATTTAATTATGATTTCATATCAGGGAACAGTGATATAATATTAATTAATAATGGCATAAAAATTACACCTAATCCCGCAAATGAATATATCACTATTTTTTTTTCAGATGATTTTATTACAGATGATATGGTAATTAAAATTTATAATAGTTACGGTGTAATTATAGGATCTTTTAATTTATCTTCCCCAAAGAAATATTATAAAATAAGTATTGACAATTATCATTCAGGTAGCTATTATTGCTTTATTTCGAATAAGAGGAAAGAAATAATAAAAGGAAAATTTATTAAAATAAAATAATTCAATTACTTATACTACAAAAAATAATAATATGAAAGCAAAAGGAGTATTATTTATTGCATTATTTTTTTCAATAGCATTGCCAATAAAATTGCATAGTCAAACAAATTGGAAAGATGCTTTAAATGATAGCAATGCTAATTTTTATGATATTAAAAATAAATTTTATAATTGGGCAAACACCTTTACAGGTTCAGATTCTACATTAAGTAAGTCATTAAAAAGATTTCAGCGTTTTGAATTTTTTTGGCAAAACCGTATTAGTGCTCCAGGAAACTTAAATGGAAAATTCTCTACATGGGCTGAAGCATTCTCAAACGCATGGGATGATCCATATTGTACTGCTTTAGATGAAGCAAGTTGGGTTACAGAAGGGCCATTCCCTGGCACTGAACATCACATGGGATTAATTGCTTCTGTTTGGAATGATCCTCAAGATCAAAATTTTATCATTGCAGGTTCACGTATGGATGGAATTTGGAGATCGACAAACGGTGGTTATAACTGGAGTTGCGTTTCGGATAATCAGAGAATACCCTTAATGGGTGTATATACCCTAGCAGTAAGTCCTAATAAAATTAATAATAAGAGGGTTATTTATGCTGGCACGGGTGGTGAAGAAACCCGTCATTATAGTATTGGTATTTTAAAATCAGAAGATGGAGGCGATACATGGAATGTGCTCGAGAATTTTCCTCCTCATGCAGCTGGTAATAAAGCCTACTTAGTGTCAAAAGTAGCTGTTGCGCAAAATATATTACCAGGTTATCCTGATATTATTTTTGCTGCATATAATGAAAAATTATATAAATCAGTCAATAGCGGGCAGACTTGGACTCAATGTTCAAATTTAACTACATCAGGTAAAATTTTCGACATAGAGATTTTTCCATCAAATAACTCCAACATTGTTGTTTCAACAAGATCCTATACTGATAATTTAAGTGTTTTTCATCGGGCAGAAATTTGGTTTAGTTCTGATTTAGGACAAAATTGGGTTGAAATTGGTCAAAATATTATCGATCCAAACCTAAGTCAATTGACTGAGGTAGCTATATCTGTACCACTCGACGATCAAGTGTATTGTTATGTCTGTTATTCAGATGCATAATATGCAACAAGAAACATAATACTAACACAAGATTTAGGTAGTACATGGTCAACAGTAAGTTCAAATTTGAATGGTGGAAATTGGTCTAACGCATACTATTTTATGAATTTTGTTGTATCTCCTTTGAATTTATCAAATAAATATCACGCAGGTACAACTACTCACAGAAATTCAACAGAATTACATGGTTATAATGCAACATCCGCAACTCATGGTGATGTACGAGATCTTCAACTTGTTGTTTCTACTACAAGTAACACAACAGATGTGTTAATTGAAGGTAACGACGGTGGTGTTTCTAAATCCTTCAACGGGGGAACAACATGGTTTAGTTTAAATGGTAGTGGTTCTACGGGTCTTGTAAATAATGACATTTTTGGATTTGATATTACATCAAAATTTTCTGACAGAATTGTTGTTGGCCAACAAGATAATCAAGGTCTTTATAAGAGTAATGGCAATTGGTCTGCCGTAACTTTCGGTAATGGTGACGGTGAAAAGTGTGTTTTTAATCCACAAAATCCGAACATTTTTTACCAATTACAAAATTGTTGGATAAAAAGATGTACAATAACTAATAATGATGTTAGCTCATGTACAACATTAGCTAACGAACCGGTAATAAATTGCTATCAACCAAATGCAAACACATACCTAGGCAGGCCTCTTATTATAGATCCGGTAAATCCAAATATTCTTTACACTGGCCGAAGCGATGGTTATATTAATAAGACTATGGATGCTGGAAATTCATGGCAATCACTTGACGTGGGCGGTTGTGGTAAAGCAATAATGGACATAGCAATTGCACCCTCAGACCATAATATCATTTATGCAATTACCAAATATTTTACATGGGATTTGAATCCAATTGAAAAATCAATATTTAGATCAGAAGATGCCGGGCAAACATGGGTTGATATAACCAATAATTTGCCAAACATTTACGCACCAGCCACTGATATTGCTATTGACCCTTATAACCCAAATAGAGTGTGGGTAACTATGGGTGGTATTTGGCTTGATAATAACAACAACCCTATGAATAGAGTGTTTATGACAGAAGATGCAAGGATACAATCTACTGCTACTTGGATAAATATGACCTATAATCTATCGGCTTTGCCCGTAACTGCTATTGTTTATCAACAAGGGAGCGATGATAGGGTTTTTGTTGGTACCGATGCTGGTATTTTTTACTGGGATAAGTCCAATTATGAATGGAAATGTTTTTCTACTGGACTTCCAATTTCATTCGTTACTGAACTAAAAATAAATTATTGCTCAAACGAAATATACGCTAGTTCTTGGGGAAGGGGTATGTATAAATCACAATTACCATTTATTACTTATCAACCAACAATAATTAACACTAATACTTTATGGACAGGTGAAATGTACCAAAAAGAAAATATTATTATTGAAAATAATGCTACTTTGAATATTACTGGTATTATTTATATGGCAACCGATAAAAAAATCATCGTCCAACCCGGCGCCAAACTCATCATTGATGGTGGCAAAATAACCTGCGTTTGCGGTCTTTGGCAAGGCATCGAAGTTCAGGGCAACCCCACCCTTAGCCAAAACCCTGTTAACAATCAGGGCGTTGTCGAAATAATTAACGGAGGAACAATTGAAAACGCACTTGTCGGAATTTTCGCCCCTGCACACAAATACGCAATAGACCCTGTAACTACTGGCTTTGGCGGTGGCGGTATTATAAAAGCAACCGATGCCGTTTTCCGTAATTGCGAAGTAGGTGTTAGGATTGACAATTACCATAATTTCAATCCAATCACACATCTTTCATTACCAAATCGCAGTTATTTTAAAAAATGTTTATTCGAAACCACCAATAGCTTTATCTCAGGTAGTGTACCAAGTACATTTATTTACCTCGATAATGTGGAGGGAGTAAATATATTGGGCAACACATTCCAAAACACAAACACAAGCATGCCCTCTTACGATAGAGGTAAAGGTATCCAAAGCTACGATGCAAACTATTCCGTAAAACCATTTTGCAACAGCTTATGGGTTCCCTGTCCTCCTACATCACAAATACCCAACAATTTTACAAATTTAGTTTATGGGATAAACTCCTCAAACATCAACACGACAAAGTCAGTTTTTATAGATAACAATGTATGAGTTTCGTTCTTTTAAATATTAAAAAACCCCCATCAAACTAAAATATTTCTTGCATTAATAAATTATTTGTATATATTTGTAATTCTTTTTAATTTCGCAACAATGAAAGAACTTTTACTTTCTCTATTTCTTTTTTCTT
>Ga0172375_10011635_pt1 | contig 11174 bp, 11 predicted proteins | sample LakKiv1m_FD_114537 | JGI IMG/M metagenome (GOLD analysis project Ga0172375, IMG submission 114537) | Freshwater microbial communities from Kabuno Bay, South-Kivu, Congo - kab_092012_11.1m | ecosystem: Environmental > Aquatic > Freshwater > Lake | place: Democratic Republic of the Congo... | reverse complement strand
CCGGAAAAACTACCGTTCCTATATCGCGGCCGTCAAGCACGCTGTTTTTCCGGGTCCCCATCTTTCTCTGCAGCCTGACCATGACCTCCCTGACCCCCTTTATTTTGGCAATATCAGAGACCCAGCGGGTTATGCCCGGCTCTCTTATCTGCCTGGTCACATCCTTACCGTCCAAGGCTATCTCTATGGAGCCCTCGCTGGTGTTCTTCAGGTCAATAGCGGTATTCTGGGCCATCTTAACCAGCGAGGCTGCATCCTTTAAATCTATCTTTTCTTCCAGGGCCTTGAGGGTCAGCGCCCTGTACATGGCGCCTGTGTCAAGATAAAGGAATCCGAGGCGCCTGGCTAATATCCTGGCAACCGTACTCTTGCCTGCGCCCGCAGGTCCGTCGATAGCAATAATCATCCCAGGATTTCCCTTTTATGCTTTGCTTCTTTCAGTATTTTAACCAGGGCCAATTCATCTCTGTTTTTAATAGCTGCTTTTATCCTCGCCAGATTACGCTCCAGAAGCGATATGCTCTTTAGCATATTCTCTCTATTGCTTAAGAATATATCCGCCCAAATCTTGCCGTCAGAAGCGGCAAGGCGCGTAGTATCCCTAAGTCCGGTAGAGGCAAACCTCAAATAGTTACCGGGCATACTGGCAATGGTAGAAAAGGCAGCGGCATGCGGCAGATGACTGACAAAAGAAAGGACCTCATCATGCTTGGCCGGGGACATAGGAATGACTTTTGAGCCAAGTTTATTCCAGAGCGTTATTACTTTCTTCGCTGCCCTGGCATCGGTTTTATCAGTGGGGGTAAGCACGCAGACAGAGCCCCTGAAGATATCGGCGGCGGCGTAAAGAATCCCCTGTTTTTCCGAGCCTGCCAGTGGATGAGCGCCCACAAAACGGGGAAAGATCCTCTCTAGCCTAAAGACAATCTCTTTTTTTGTGCTGCCCACATCAGTAACTATGCAATCCGGGCTGATGATCCTGGAAATAGCTGAAGCTAAATCCAGGATCGTGCCCACCGGGGCTGCAAGAATAACCAGGTCCGCACCCTTAATAATTCTTAAATCCTGCGAGCCCTCATCTATCGCGCCAATCTTGCTGGCTAACAAAAGCGTCGACTTACGGCGGCTAAAACCAACTACCTCTCCAGCAAGCGCGTTCTTTTTCAAAGCTAAGGCTACGGAACCTCCGATTAATCCCGTACCTATAATCGCTGCTTTTTTAAACAATCTCATTAAATCTCTCTCTTGGCGGTTTTAGCCAGCAATCCCAGCTCTGTCATAAGCGTACTAAAATTAGAGGGTAAAAGTGACTGTGCACCGTCAGACATGGCATCCTCCGGATGGCTGTGCACTTCAATAATCAACCCGTCCGCTCCGCAGGCCAGGGCTGCTTTAGAAAGCGGGGAAACCAGCCCCCATTTACCGGCAGCGTGGCTGGGGTCAACGATAATCGGCAGGTGCGAAAGCTGCTTGACTACGGGTATTGCGCTTATATCCAGGGTATTGCGCGTTGAGTCTTCAAACGTCCTGATGCCGCGTTCGCATAACACCACGTCGAAATTCCCCTCCGATAATATATATTCTGCTGACATAAGGAGCTCTTTAACCGTGGAAGACATCCCGCGTTTTAAGACCACAGGTTTTTTAGCAACGCCTACTTCCTTCAATAGATTAAAATTCTGCATATTGCGCGCGCCGACCTGAAAGACATCGGCATATTTGGCAACCAGCCCTACATCGCGGGGGTCCATTACCTCGCTGATTGTAACCAGGCCCAGTTCATCCCCTACCTGTTTTAAAATTTTAAGGCCTTCTTCCCCCAGCCCCTGGAAGCTGTATGGAGAGGTGCGCGGCTTAAATGCCCCGCCCCGCAATACCGTGGCACCCGCTTTCTTCACCTCTTTGGCAGTCTCGTATAAGGTATCGGCATCTTCTATTGCGCAGGGCCCGGCCATAATTACAATCTTTTTTCCGCCTATCATTACCCCCTTGCCTAAATCAATAACCGAGTCCTGCGAACGGAATTCACGGGAGACCAGTTTGTAAGGCGCAAGCACCGGGATTACTTTTTCTACGCCGGGAAAAACCTCCAGGGGGGTAACCCTAAGGATATCTTCCGGCCCGATCACTCCGATAATCGTACGTTCCGTTCCTTTTGAAACATGAGGTTTCAACCCAAGCTTCTGCACCTTTTCGATAATATGGTTCACCTGCACATCTGTGGCGTCAGGCCTTAATACAATAATCATTTATTACCTCCGTCAATGGGGGGATCTATAAGACTTTCTTCAATACCTTGATAAACCTTTCGTTTTCTTTTTTTGTGCCTATGGTCACGCGGATAAAATCCTTCAAGCCGTACTGTTTCATATCTCTCACAATTACCCCGAATTTAAGCATCTCGCGGAATACGACGCTACAATCCTTACCTGTATCTATAAGTATGAAATTAGCTACGGATGGCAGATATGCAATCCCCATCCTGTCCAGGCAGGCGTAAAGGTAAATCTTCCCTTCTAATACCGTCTTCTTCGTCTCGGATAAGAATTTCTTATCCTCCAGTCCAGAAAGCGCGGCTGCCTGAGCCAGGAGATTAACGTTAAAGGGCTGCCTGACCCTCTCCATATAAGCTGTTAGCTCGGGCCTGGCTATCGCATACCCTATCCGAAGCCCGGCTAAACCATAGGCCTTGGAGAATGTCTTCAGGATTATTATATTTTTGTTGTTCATATATTTCAAGCTGACCGGAAAATCGTCTACGTCGATAAAGGTATCATACGCCTCATCCAGGACCAGGACTAAATCCTCGGGCAGGTCCTCTATAAAATCCGCAAGTTCATACCTGGTTACGTAAGTACCCGTGGGGTTATTGGGATTGGCTATAAAAATCAGCTTAGTAAACTTATCTATCTTTCTCTTGATAGCCTCCAGGTCGTATTTGAAATACTTAAGCGGCACGGTAATAATCTTACGGTTATTAACCTGGGAAATAATCCCGTACTCAAGAAAGGTATTATCCGCGGTAATGATATTCTCTTCATCTTCCACGAAGGTCTTGATAATAACGTCTATAAGTTCATCCGAGCCGTTGCCTAAGACAAAATTAAAGGGTTTGAGGCCGAATATTTTGGCGAGTTTCCTTTTTAGATAAAAACCCTGGCTGTCCGGATAGCGGTTGACCGCAGAGAGGCTCTTTTTTATCGCCTCTTTCGCCTTAGGCGATACTCCCAGAGGATTCTCGTTAGAGGCGAGCTTAATAACCTCTTTTAACCCCAGCTCCCGCCTGGTCTCCTCTATGGGCTTGCCCGCTATATAGGCAGTGGTCTTAAGTATATTTTTTCTGATCAAACTCATTTCGTTATTCTCCTATCGGGTAAGAACCCAGCACTTTCAAAAATCTGCATTTATTTTCCAGCTCTGAAAGTGCCTTCTTCACTTTCGGGGTATCCCTGTGCCCCTCTAAATCCAAAAAGAAATAATAATCCCAGGCCTTTTTCTTGGAGGGCCTGGACTCAATCTTGGTCAGGTTAATCTTGTATTTCTTAAAAGGCATAAGCATATCCTGAAGCGCGCCCACCTTGTCTTTTATGGAAAAGATTACCGAGGTCCTGTCTGTTCCGGTGCGCTTAACATCGGCCTTGCCGATTACCAAAAAGCGCGTAATATTATGCGGCGAGTCTTCGATATCCCGGGCAACCACTTTTAATTTGTAGGTCCTGGCCGCTAACAAAGAGGCGATGCAGGCGCTGCTTTTTTCTTTACGCGCGATCTGGGCTGCCTGGGTAGTGCTAAATACGTCTATCTTTTCAGCCCGCGCTAGATTCTCCTGTAGCCAGATACGGCACTGCCCGAATACCTGGGGGTTAGAATAGATGCGCCTGATTTTAGCCTTAGGGCAATTCGCCAAAAGGTTGTGCGATACGTAAAGAATAACCTGCGCGCAAATCTTCAAATCAGAATCCACGAACATATCCAGGGTGTGACTGACCGCGCCCTCTATTGAATTTTCTATCGGCACTACCCCGTAATCAGCGTTCTCTTTTTCCACTTCAGTGAATACGTCGGTAATGCTGTTACAAGGCAGATACTCTACCTGCGAGCCGAACCTCTTGATGGCAGCCAGATGAGTAAAGGTAGCCTCCGGGCCCAGATAGGCAATGCGGGGAGGCTTACCCATAGAAAGGCTGCAAGACATAACCTCGCGGTATATCGCCTCAAGCGCTCCGGGTGAAAGCGGACCCTGGTTTAAAGCCTTTATCTTACTGAGGACCTCTCTTTCCCTGTCCGGGGAATATACCGCCAGGCCCCAGCTTCGCTTAAGACTGCCTATACTTGAGCCGATCTTTGCGCGTGCATTCAAGAGCCGAACTATATTCTTATCGATACTGTCAATTTGTCTGCGCAGATTTTTCAGGTTCACCTTCTACCTCCTTATTCTGCTGGGCGAGTGTTGAGAAATTTTCTATCTTAGGCAGTTCCTCAAGGGATTTAAGGCCGAAGTACTCCAGGAACTGCCTGGTAGTCCCGTAGACCTTAGGCCTGCCGGGAGATTTTTTCCTTCCGGTCACCCGGATAAGGTCCTTATCCAAAAGGCTCTTCATTACGCCGTCAATATTCACATTACGCAGCGATTCTATATCCAGGCGCGTGAGGGGCTGCTTATAGGCAATTATAGCCAGCGTTTCAAGCGCGGGTTTAGAAAGCTTCTCAACGCTGCGCTGCTTATACAATTTTTTTAAGAATGGGGCAAGCGCAGGTGCTGTAATCATCTGAAAACCGCCGGCGATCTCGGTGATGCGTATACCGCGGTTTGAGCTTTCATACTCCTGATTCAACTCTCCCAAAATAGAGCGTATCTCCTGGGTCTCCAGGCTGCCCAGCACATTTCTCATCTGTTCGATGGTTAAGGGCTTATCGCTGGAAAAAAGCATTGCCTCTATCACCGCCCGGTTATTATCCTGTGCCATATTTACCTGGACCTCTTCTGTTTATAGACTTCGTTAAGCAGCTCTTCTGTGCTGGCTATTGTCCCTGCCCTCTCCAGCGCCTTCTTTATCATCGAGCTGGCCTCAGGCCTCTTGTACTCCAGCTGCATAAGCACTGCCAGGGCTTCCTCTTCGATATCCGTGGCCTTCTGGGAGCGTTCTTTTACCTTTTTATCCTGGATAAGCCCGAACTTGCCTACTTTATTCTGCAGCTTAGCTACGATCTCCCTTGCCCTCTGCTGGCCTATACCGGGGAGGGATTTCAAAAAAATAGTATCCGCTTCGTCTATTGCCTGGGCGATCAAAGAAATGGGCTTACTCAGCGCCTTAAGTGCGGCCTTTGGCCCGATGCCGGAAACGGTTATGAAAACCTCAAAGAATTCCTTTTCTATCTCGTTTAAAAAACCCACCAGCACAGGCGTGCTTTTGGCCGGCTCAGACTGCAGGTAATGATAGGTTATCAGCCTGATCTTGCCTTCGCTGTCTACGCCCTCATCCAGATGCTGCATTACCGCGCTGGGGATCAATACCTGATAAGATATGCCTCCCACGTCAATCACCAGGTGGTTGGGGCCTCTCTCTGTTATCTTGCCGCAGATACGTGCGATCATCTAATTAAGCTTTGTTATTTTATCGATGCGCTCTATATGAAAATGCGCGATAGCCAGGGCCAGCGCGTCAGTCACATCCGTATATTTTGGTAATTTGTTTATGCCTAGCGTAACCGCCACCATCTTCTGCACCTGATACTTGCCTGCCAGACCCTTGCCCACAATCGCCTTCTTAACCCGCGTTGCAGGATATTCAACCAGGGCAATCCCAGCCTCTGCCGCGGCAAGGCATATCACGCCCCGCGCCTGGCCTAAGATATGCGCCGTAGTAGGGTGCCGGTAGTGCGCATACAATTTTTCCAGGACCATCACCCCGGGCCTCGTTTCGGATATCAGTTCCGTTATTGCCCGGTGTATCTTGTTTAAACGCGAGGAGATATCTTGCTTAGGAGAAGTAACTACTACCCCTGCCTCAACCAGGGACGTTTTGTTGTTTCTTACGTCAATAATCCCGTAACCGGTAACCGACAGGGCAGGGTCAATCCCTAGAATTCTCATTCTTCAGAATTAGCCATCTCTTCCAGGATCTCATCCGGGATATCAAAATTGGCGTAGACCTGCTGCACATCGTCATGCTCTTCCAGGGCGTCTATTAACGAGAGTACCTGCTTAGCCTCATTACCTACGACTTTTACTAAAGAAGAAGGCACCATAGTCAACTCTGCATCCTGCCATTTTATACCCTTAGCTTCAATAGCCTGCTTGACCTTTTCCAGGTCCTGCACGGAAGTGGTTATTTCGTAATTCTTATCATCGGATTTAAAGTCTTCCGCACCCGCATCCAGGGCGATAGACATCAACTCATCTTCTTTGGCCTGGCTCTTCTCTATCATTATATAGCCCTTCTTAGTAAACATCCAGCTCACAGAGCCGGCTCCAGCCATATTTCCGCCTCTTTTAGACATGATGTTGCGGATCTCGGCAGTGCTGCGATTCTTATTGTCGGTAAGCGCCTCAATCAAAATAGCTACTCCTCCGGGTGCATAGGCCTCATACATAACCGCCTCATAAACTATGCCTGGCAATTCTCCTGTGCCGCGTTTGATAGCCATCTTAACGTTATCCGAGGGCATATTCGCCTCTTTAGCCCTGGCCATGACTGTGCGTAACCTTGAGTTGTTATCGATATTGCCGCCTCCCTCGCGGGCAGCTACGATAATCTCTTTGATGATCTTGGTATAAGCGGAGCTTTTTTTGGCATCCGCCACCGCCTTCTTTCCTTTATTCGTTTTCCATTTTGAATGACCGGACATGTTTTACCTCCTTAAATTATTGTAATTTTCATAAATTATTAAAAACTGAGCAGGCAGAATAAGCCGAGTTCTGTGTAGAGGCGATTATCCGTCTCTTAAGTGGCCATTCCTCTAAGCCCCGACATTACTATCGGAGTCAAGCAGCCTACCCGAGACTTTAAACGAAGAGGGCTACTCCTGGTCTCATATTCGGCCTTACTCCACGTAGAGATTGCTCGTTGCACGTCATGGTGCTTCAGCTGTAAGCTTAAGCACCACTACTCGTCTCTGTAGCTCTGTCCCGCACAAAGCTTGCGGGACCGCCTTGCGGCGGATCCTCTTCACGCTATCGCTAGCGCAAAGGATGGGCGTTACCCATTACGTTGCCCTGTGGAGCTCGGACTTTCCTCCCCGCCCTTTCGAGCGGAGCGGCCACATTCTGCCTACCCAATTATCAAAGTGAATCTCCGCGGGCAGAAGCCCGCGCTTCTAAAATGAAATACTTGAGCGGCCATGGGCCGCGAAAGTAAATTAATGTTTCTTTAGCGCTGCCTTCACAGCCTGATCCGCTAATTTATCCGCTTTGCGGTTATGCTCGCGGCTGATATGCCTTACGGAAACATCTTTAAAGGCTGACATAAGGTGCACTGCCTGATTATAAAGCCCCAGGATATTCTGATTCTTTATCTTATATATCTTATTTATCTGACGGCAGAGTAATTCGCTGTCGCTGTGTACCTTTATGCTCTCCGCCTTAAGCAACAGGCCTTCCTGCAGGCCGTATATTAATGCCGTGTATTCGGCGATATTATTGGTAGCCTCCCCGATATAGGCTGAGATGTTTTTAATCGTCTCTCCGTGACGACAGACGACTACTCCGATACCACTAGGCCCGGGGTTACCCTTAGATGCGCCATCAATATAGATTTCAATCTCCTTCATTGATATAGAGCATCCTGTTACAGACCTCGCAGGTAATAATACGTTCATACATCTTTATAAGATTTATCACCTGAGGAGGCACATACATATTACACCCCAGGCATGAATTATCTTTTACGCTGACTATGGCCAGGCCGTCGCGATTGGCTAATATCCTGTCATACTGGGACATTATTTTGGCGTCAATGCCGGGCAAAATCTGTTTCCTCTGTTCTTCTAACTGAGCGATCCGGTCATCTATTTCTTTTATCCTCTGCTCAATCTTACCCTTCTGGACCCCCACAATTTTCTCCTCTTCCTGCAGCCTCTGCTTCTCCTTATCTATTTCTACCTTAACCTGGTCAACCTGGTTAAACAATTCCAGGATTTTATCTTCTATTACCGAACCGTCGGCCTTGGCATCGTTTATCTGCTGCAGCATCGTCTGGTATTCTTTATTGGTCTTAAGCTGATAGAGCTGGCTCTGCAACTTTTTTACGCCCTCTTCTTTGGCTGCCAGTTCCGTTTCTCTATCTTTCCTTTGCTTCAATAAATCCTGAGAGTTTTTCTCAAGCGCAGCGAGCTGCTGCTTCTTGGACTCAAAGGCATCCTCAATAGTCTTGAGTTCCTTGGGCTTGGATTCTTTCTCAAACTTAAGAATATAGATCTCGGTATCTATAGCCTGCAGATTAATCAGGGTGTGCAGCTGCGATTTTAAGTCAAGCGTCGGCATATTTATCTCTTTAAATATAGGTTTAATATGGGCGATAGAGGATTCGGACCTCTGACCTCCACAATGTGAATGTGGCGCTCTAACCAGCTGAGCCAATCGCCCAAACCTTTTTATTCACTCTGGGCCCACAGGGATTCGAACCCCGGACCAAGAGATTATGAGTCTCCTGCTCTACCGCTGAGCTATGGGCCCGATAATCCGCTAAAATTTTAATGTTAGCAGAATTTTTAGCGATTGTAAAGGCTTTTTATGGCTGGAAAGGCTTGAAAAGGATAGCGTTACTTCAATATTCCCTTTGATGCACCAGGGCCATATCTAGAAAGGTACGCAGCCTTCTTGAGCGGGTAGGATGCCGCAGTTTCTTTAGGGCCTTTGCCTCAATCTGGCGCACTCTCTCGCGGGTAACCTTAAATACATTACCGACCTCTTCCAGGGTGCGCGGGCAACCGTCGGTAATACCAAAACGTAAAACCAGTATCTTTTTCTCTCTGTCCGTAAGCGTGGTCAAGGCTGAACCCATCTCCTCCTTGAGCATAGAGCGCATCGTTGCATTGGCCGGAGAAACTGCCTTTTTATCCTGGATAAAATCTCCGAAATGCGTATCACCCTCATCCCCTATGGGCATCTGCAGGGATATGGGTTCCTGGGCTATCTTAAGTATGGACTTTACCTTATCCTGAGGCAGGCGCATCTTATGGGCGATCTCTTCGGCCAGAGGCTCCCTGCCGTTTTGCTGAACAAAAACACGCGAGAATCTGATTATTTTATTTATAGTTTCAGTCATATGCACGGGTATCCTTATCGTGCGCGCCTGATCGGCAATGGAGCGCGTAATCGCCTGCCTTATCCACCAGGTAGCGTAGGTAGAGAATTTATAGCCTCTTTTGTATTCAAACTTTTCTACCGCGCGCATCAGGCCGATGTTTCCTTCCTGTATCAGATCCAGGAAAGAAAGGCCGCGGTTAGTATATTTCTTGGCAATGCTGACTACGAGCCTCAGGTTCGCCTCTACCAGATACTTTTTAGTACGGTTAAACTTCATGTGAGTATACTTCATCAGCTTCATCTGCTCTTTTATTTTGGAGTAAGGCTCTCCCAGCCGATGCAGTATAGCGCGTTTTCTCGCAGGGTTACGCTTCTTCTGCCTGCTCATCTGGTCTAATTCCTTGATCAGCCTGTTTAGCCTGCGCACCGCAGCCTCAATAACCGAAGTGGTAAAATTAAACTTAAGCAGCAACTCAACGCTCCTGGTCTCGCTGCGCGTACCCCTTAACAGCTGCAGGGTCCTTCTGATCCTTTTAAGGATATTATTCTTGTTTGATTTTAGTTCCTCCTTGGTCACTTCTTCCAGGTTGGTCCTGCCTTCGAGTATATCCTCGACCACACAGATCATCTCGTTACGCACAAATCTCGTAACCAGGGCAGCCCTCTTAAACTTCTCTTCTGCCTCCTCGATCTTCTTGGCCAGCTCAATCTCATTCTCTCTGGAAAGCAAAGATATGGAGCCCATCTGCTTCAGATACATTTTAACCGGGTCATCCAGGGGCAGGAACCTTTCCTCTGCCTTTAATTGCTCGTTTAAAAGGTCTTCTTTCAATACTACGACAGGAGGCTTCTCCTGCACCCTCTCGTCATCATTCTCGATTACCTGTATGTCTTCGTTCCCCAGGAGATCGAGGATCCTGTCGATATCTTCCGAAGAAGAAACCCCGTCGGGCAGCATCTCATTAACCTCATCATAGGTCAGGTACCCCTTCTGTTTGCCCAGGATAATTATTTTCTCTACGTCTTTTTTGGTATATTCTCTCTTTTCCATGTTTGATCCTCTCACCTTATCTTGGTTAAATTATTAAACTCCTCTATCAATAAATGCAATTTTGCATCGTCCCCTGAATTCTGTGCCGTCTTTATCTGCTCGTGCAGGTCCTGCTTTTTAATTCTTAACTTTTCGCTTTTAAGGCGCGTCACGCAATCATCAACTATCCTGTCCCTGTTCTGGGAGGAAACCTCAGGAAGCAACGTGGATTCGCAGATTAATTGCGAGACGGTTTCTTCTCCGAAATAATTTATCAGGCTGCGGGGCTCTATTCTCTTACCCTGCCCAGCCAAGTCAAACATTATGGAAACAATCCTGGAGGTAATCTCATTCTGAAAATCCGCCGGTTCAAGGACTTCCCGGATATGCCGGATAATATCATCCTCCTCCAACATCAATTTTATCAGCAACTTCTCTGCCGGGCTTATGCTGCCGATCTTCTTCGGGACGTCTGCATTCAGGCTTACGTAAGGCCGCTGGGTCTTCACCTTCTTTAATTCCTGCAGTATATTTTGTTCTTCGGTATTCAACTCTGCGGCAAGCCTTTTGATATATTCTGCTTTTAAAATCGCGTTCTTAAACCTGTTTATGGTAGGCAGCATCTCGGAGGCAATGCCTGCCTTGCCTTCAGCTTCTTTGATATCGTAGCGCGCCCTCAGGATCATCATCTTATAATCAAACAGGTTCTGCGATTTTTCAATCTTCTCCCTGAAGGCAGCGACGCCCTCCTGACGCACGAAAAGATCAGGGTCAAAACCCTGCGGCAGCGACACTACCCTGACATTCATATCTTCTTCTATGAATACATCCAGCGTCCTCAGGGTTGCCATCTGCCCGGCATCGTCGGGGTCGTAAACCATAACCACGTTATGCGTG
>Ga0172375_10011634_pt1 | contig 11175 bp, 3 predicted proteins | sample LakKiv1m_FD_114537 | JGI IMG/M metagenome (GOLD analysis project Ga0172375, IMG submission 114537) | Freshwater microbial communities from Kabuno Bay, South-Kivu, Congo - kab_092012_11.1m | ecosystem: Environmental > Aquatic > Freshwater > Lake | place: Democratic Republic of the Congo... | reverse complement strand
ACGCGGGGCGGGCCGGGCGCATCCGCAGCGCCTCGAAGATCTGGGCGATCTGCTCCTTGTCGAGCGTCTCCTTGTCGAGCAGCTCCAGGACCAGGGCGTCGAGGACGTCGCGGTTCTCCTCGAGGATGTCGAAGGCCTCCTGGTGGGCGTTCGCCAGCAGGGCCTTGACCTCCTCGTCGACGATCGCGGCGACCGACTCGGAGTAGTCGCGCGAGTGCCCGAGGTCGCGGCCGAGGAAGGGCTGCGAGCCGGACTCGCCGAGCTTGATCGCACCGAGGCGCTCGGTCATGCCGTACTGCGTGACCATCGCCCGGGCCACGTTGGTGGCCTTCTCGATGTCGTTGCCGGCGCCGGTGGTCGGGTCGTGGAAGATCAGCTCCTCCGCGGCCCGCCCGCCCAGCATGTAGGCCAGCTGGTCGAGCATCTGGCTGCGGGGCTGGGAGTACTTGTCGGAGTCGGGCAGCACCATCGTGTAACCCAGCGCCCGGCCGCGCGGCAGGATCGTGATCTTGTGGACCGGGTCGTTGCCCGGGAGCGCGGCGGCGACGAGGGCGTGGCCACCCTCGTGGTAGGCGGTGATGAGCTTCTCCTTCTCGCTCATCAGGCGCGTACGCCGCTGCGGACCCGCGATGACGCGGTCGATGGCCTCGTCCAGCGCCTCGTTGGTGATGAGCTTGGCGTTCGCGCGCGCGGTCAGCAGCGCGGCCTCGTTGAGGACGTTGGCCAGGTCGGCACCGGAGAAGCCGGGGGTGCGGCGGGCGACCGAGAGCAGGTTGACGTCGGTGGCCAGCGGCTTGCCACGCGAGTGGACCTTGAGGATCTGCTCACGACCGGACAGGTCGGGGGCGTCGACCTGGATCTGCCGGTCGAAGCGGCCGGGGCGCAGGAGCGCAGGGTCGAGCACGTCGGGACGGTTCGTGGCCGCGATGAGGATGACCCCACCTCGTACGTCGAAGCCGTCCATCTCGACGAGCAGCTGGTTGAGCGTCTGCTCGCGCTCGTCGTGGCCGCCGCCCATGCCGGTGCCGCGGTGGCGGCCCACGGCGTCGATCTCGTCGATGAAGACGATCGCCGGGGCGTTCTCCTTGGCCTGCTCGAACAGGTCGCGCACGCGGCTCGCACCCACACCGACGAACATCTCGACGAAGTCGGAGCCGGAGATGGAGTAGAACGGCACGCCCGCCTCACCCGCGACCGCGCGGGCCAGCAGGGTCTTGCCGGTGCCAGGCGAGCCGTAGAGCAGCACGCCCTTGGGGATCTTGGCGCCGACGGCCTGGAACTTGGCCGGCTCCTGGAGGAACTCCTTGATCTCGCCGAGCTCCTCGATCGCCTCGTCGCAGCCCGCGACGTCGGCGAAGGTCGTCTTCGGCATGTCCTTCGAGATCAGCTTGGCCTTGGACTTGGCGAACTGCATGACACCGCGTCCGCCGCCGCCCTGCATGTTGTTGAGCAGCCACAGGAAGACGATGAAGATGATGATCAGCGGCAGGAACGAGAAGAGGAAGGTGCCGAGCGCGCTCGGGCGGGAGACCTCGGTGCTGAGCTCCTCGATCTCGCCGGCCTCGACCTGCTGCTGCGCCTGGACGTAGAGCCGCGACTGGGTGCCGTTGATCCAGAAGGTGCGGACCTCCGCACCCTCCTCGCGGACGCCGTCGTCGAGGATCGCGCGGATCTCCTGGTCACCGTCGACGAAGGTGATCTCCTTGACCTCGCCCTCGGCGATGTAGGACGTCATCTCCGAGGAGGTCACCTCGTCGCCGCCCCCGCTGGGCGCCAGGAACTGCAGGGCCAGCAGGACGCCGACCACGGCCACGACTATCCAGAGCCAGGGACTCTTGCCTATGCGCTTCACGGACTTCTCTCGTTGGGTGCACGACTGAACTGACGACGGTACCCGTCGTCACTGCCTGCCATCCTCTCAGGAGGCTGGGAACGAGGTGCTCGAGGAGGGCCGCTCGGCCGTGGAGGACCGGGCGCTCAGCTGTAGACGTGCGGGGCGAGGGTGCCGATGTCGCGCAGGTTGCGGTACTTCTCGCGGTAGTCCAGGCCGTAGCCGACGACGAACTCGTTGGGGATGTCCCACCCGACGTACTTCACGTCGACGGGCATCTGGAGCGCCTCGGGCTTGCGAAGCAGGGTCGCGATCGCCACGCTCGCCGGGTTGCGGCTGGTGAGGTTGGAGGTCAGCCACGACAGCGTGAGACCGGTGTCGATGATCTCGTCGACGATCACGACGTGCCGGCCGCTGATGTCGGTGTCGAGGTCCTTGAGGATGCGCACGACGCCGCTCGACTTGGTGCCCGAGCCATAGGAGCTCACGGCCATCCAGTCCATCTCGATGTGGCGCTCGAAGGAGCGGGCCAGGTCGGCCATCACCATGACCGCACCCCGCAGGATGCCGACGATGAGGAGCTCTTCTCCCTCGTAGTCGCGCTGGATGTCCTGGGCCATCTCCCGCAGCCGCTGCTGGATCTGGGCCTCGGTGAACAGCACATTGACGAGGTCGTTCTCCACGTGGGCAGAGTCCATGGACCGCAGCCTACGACCGGTACGCCGTCGGGCGGCACGCGGCCGGGGGTCCCGGCCGCGTGCCCGGCCCGGTCAGCGGCGGCCGGCCCCCGGCCTGGCGACCACGACCTTGAGCGTCTTGGCCTGGGAGGACTTCAGCCCGTCGACCCCGCGGTACTCCACCGAGAGCTTGTGCGTGCCGCGCGGCAACCGGCCCAGGTCGATGATGGCGGCACCCCGGTCGGCCTTGGTCAGCCGCTGGCTGGCCAGGACCTTCCTGCCGTCGAGCACGACCACGCGACCGCCTGTGACCTTGGCCTTCTTGCTGTCGACCGCGACCGCGACCTTCACCGACTGGCGCGGGGCCACGACCGGGTCGAGGACCTCGGCGGCGGTGCTCGTGGGCCAGTCGCGCAGGTCGAGGCGGAGCTCGCCGAGGCTGACCGGCTTGGCGCTGCGGACGTTCACGTCGGAGAGGAAGGTGGCGTCGTACCCGCGCTTGACCAGCACGACGTCGTACACGCCCCGGTCGACCCAGAGGTAGAAGTAGCCGTGCTGCGGGCCGGAGCGGCGGGCGCTGGCGTAGGTGAGCGCGGTGGCGACGGGCTTGCCGGTGCTGGCGTCGAGGGCCTGGACGGCGACGTTGTCGACGCCCTTGCCGTCGCCGTCGACGGCGACACCCTGGATCAGGTGGGCCGGCGTGGCCACGACCACGTCGTCGTCCTCGTCGCGGTCGTCGTCGTCGCAGCCCCAGGCCAGCAGCCAGCAGAGCGGGCCGTCGTCGCCGGAACCGCCCCCTGCCTTGGCGTGGGCGCTCCCGACCGGCGCGAGCGCGGACAGGGCGACGAACAGGACGATCAGCAGGCTCAGGCGCTTCTTCATGTGTGGTGCTCCCCTGGCTCGGACCGCGGGCGCGGTCGACTCCCCTGGTAGAGGGTCGGCCGGTTCCGGACCGGGATGAGCGGGAATCGCGAGGCTTTGCCTCCGCGGGTGCCGGGATGGCCCGTCTGGGTCATGGGTCTTCTGGGCGGGCGGCCGGGGCGGGGGCGGGCAAAGTGGGTCCGGTGCCCTGTGTGGCGCTCCGGTTCAAGCAGGTTGAACGGGAACGCCACACAGAGGGGACGGCCACGGCTCCGGGGCTCCGGAGCGGTCGTCGGCGACGTACGGCGGGGGCGCGGACATGCCGACGCCGGCCCGACCTGGGTGGTCGGACCGGCGTCGGTCCACCGCTCGCGCGGTGGGGTCAGGTCAGAGGAGGGCAGCCATCGGCCGGCCCCCACCGGTCCGGTCGGCCTTCTTCCCCTTGCCCTTCTTGCCCTTCTTCTTGACCTTGAGCGTCCCGGCCTCGTCGGCGGAGCCCTCGGTCGCGTCGTCACCGGAGTAGGTGACGGACACGTCGTACGTGCCGGGCTTGAGCTTCGGCAGCGTGATCTTGGCCTTGCCGTTGTCGGCCTCGGTCAGCTCCGCCTCCACGCTCTTGCGACCCGCGGTGACGGTCAGGGTGCCGGTCGGGACCGACTCGCCCTCGCTCGTCACCTTCACGCGAACCTCGCCCCGCTCACCCTGCTTGATCTTCTCGCCGAGCAGCGTGGCCTTGGTCGTGGAGGGGGCCGGGTCCGCCGGCTCCTCCTCGCCAGGCACGGTCAGGCCGCTGGCCACGGCTGATCCGTCCTCGTGGCCGGCCTTGCTGGCCGTCACGCGGGCGGTCAGCTCGGCGCCCAGGTCGCCCTCGGTCACGACGTACGTCGCGGCCGTGGCTCCCTCGATCGCCTCGCCGTCGCGCAACCACTGGTAGGCGAAGGTCAGCTCGTCGAGGTCCCAGGTGCCGTTGGAGACGTTGAGGGTCTCCCCTACCTCCGGGGTGCCGGTGACGAGGGGCTTGACCTGGCTCACCGGCGCATCACCGGCACTGATCAGGACAGCCTCCGACGTGGCGCTACCGGAGGTGGAGCCCGCCTTGGTCGCGGTCACGAGGACGCTGAGCGAGGTGCCCCGGTCCGCAGCGACGGCCCGGTAGTCCGACGAGGTGGCGGATACGATGGCGTTGCCGTCGCGCAGCCACTGGTACGCGAAGGTCAGCCCGTCGACGTTCCACGTCCCCGGGTTGGCCGTCAGGGTCCTTCCGACCTTCGCCATCCCGCCCACAGAGGGCTTGGTGGTGTTGGTGATCGTCGAACCACCCACGGGTCCACCAGGCGTGACCGGTGCAGCCGCGATGACCGCCGACTCCACCTCGAAGGAGGTGGGGTCGAAGACGACCAACTCGCCGGTGCGGTTCTCCTGGACGTACGACGGGCGGCGGGCCACGACGCGAGCCGTGATCTTCTTGCCGCTGTCTGCGCCGGTCAGGTTGTAGGTGGAACCCGTCCCGACGACACCGCCGTCACGGACCCACTCGGTCCGCTCGTACACGATCCCGTCCTCCCACGCACCCTGCGAGACGCTCAGGGTCTGACCCACCGTCGGGGTGCCCGACAGCACGGGCGATGTGCTGGGAACCGGGTCGTCGGCCGTGGGGCACGGCACCTTGATGAGCAGGTCGACCCGCTCCGGCGGGACGTCCATCCGCGGGGTCGTCGTGACCTCGCAGTCCGCACCCTGACTGGTCGCGTCGCTCACCTGCACCTGGTAGGTCCCGGGCACCACGTCCCACCGGAAGAAGCCGGTGTTGTCGGTGAAGGACGGGTTGTCTTGGTTCTTCGGGCTCATCACGGCGCTCTGGTCCGGGACCGGGACCATGTCCCCACCGACGAGGTGGAGGAGCGTGGCCCTGGCTCCCACGAGCGGCCGGCCGAACTGGTCGGTGACGATGCCGCTCGGGTCGATGTACAGGCTGAACTCGACCGGCTCGCCGTCACAGGTCAGCGGCACGTTGGTGGAGATCGTCGCCCTTCCGGTGCTGGTGAACCCAGGGATGAGCCCGGTGTAGACGCCGTCGGACTCTTCTGACAGCGTCCCGGTCATCGGGGTGGACCCGTTGTCAAACTCGACGGACCAGGTCGCCGGGTCGATGCCCGGACAGCCGGCGACCGTGAGGGTCTGCGGGTCGGAGTAGTAGACCGTCGGGAAGCTTCCGTCGCTCGTGCCGTCACCGTCCACGTCGACCGGGGTGCTGCCGATGGTGTCGGTCAGCGTCGTGCCTGTCGGAATGGGGGTCGGACTGGCGACGCGCACCTCGAGGTCGGTCGTCTCGCCGGCAACGACACGCGTCGTCGTCGTGCGAGCGAGCAGGCCCGTCGAGAAGGGCGGCGTGACCGTCACCCGCACGTCCGTGCCCGTTCCTCGAGCCGGAACGGCGACAGTCAGGCGGCCATCGGTAGCCGTGCCGTACGTGCAGCCACTCGCGTCGGAGCAGACCGCCACGCTGGTGTCGGGCACGTTCAGACCCCCAGCACCCTCCCTGCGCACACGCAGGCGCAGTGATGCCTCGCCCTCGTCGCTGAAGCGGATCCGCTGGCCCGACACGTACGCCGACCCGCCGAGGTATGTCGCCTTGGTTCCGGTGATGTACGCGTAGAGCCACCCACCACCGTCGCCATCCACCGGCGTGTACGAGGGTCCGCTCCCGACCTGCCGCCCGTCGACGTACCACTGGACGGACTCTTCGACACCGGACTCCTCGACCGGTGCCCCAGTCTCGTCGTAGGAGATCCACCGACCTGCCGGGACGGAGGAGGACTGACCGACCTGGGGGCTGCCGGCGAGGTACCGGTAGTCGCCGTAGAGGCTCGGCTTCGACTGCACCAGGACCCGAGCGCTGGTGGCCGGGACTTGCGCCTTGCCGGCTGCCATGGCGACCTGCTCCACCTCGAGGTAGTAGCCACCCATCCAACTGGGAACGGTGAACGCCTCGCCCTCGCCGAGGTAGAAGCGGTACGGCGAGAGGGAGCGGTCATCCGAGTACGACGCGAACCAGGTGGTGGTGACCTCGAGGTCCTCGCCGTCGAAGTCGGCGTCGACGACCTCGACCTCGTCCTCGGCCATGACCGGGGACTCGAACGAGGGGGCCGTCGTGAAGGTCGCGGCGACCGCACCGATCACCAACCCACTGCTGGAAGCCTCCCCGTCCGCCTGCCCGGGCTTGCGAGCGACCACACGCACACGAACCTCCTGGCCCGGGTCACCTGCGACCACCCACGTGGGGTCGTCCGAGAGCTCCCGCACGACCTCGTCGTCCACGCTGTACTCGTAGAGGAACGTCAACCCGCTACCGGCCCAGGTGCCCGGCGACGCCGTCAACACCTGACCCACGGCCGGGGTTCCGGTGAGGACAGGCCGGCCGCTGTTGGTCGGCGCGGGGCCGACCTGGACGACGACGCTGTGGCTGTGAGCGAAGCCTGGGGCATACCCGGCGAGCCGGGTCGTGACCACGACGTGAAGGCTCTTGTCCTCGTCACCGGGCTTCGGCAGGAAGGACCCCGATGTCGCACCTGCCACGGCCTCGTCGTCGAGGAACCACTGGTAGCCGAAGCTCGTCGGAGCGGGGCTCCAGCGGCCCACGTTCACGGACACGAGCTCGCCCACGCGGATGGTGGTCGGGATGCTCGGTGCCGAGGTGGGTGCAGGCGCAGCGCCCTCAACGACCAGCTTGGCCTCGGAGACAGCGCGCACCGGCGCCGCCCCGTCCTGGGATGCCGTCACCTCGAGAGCCAGCAGGTGGCCCAGGTCAGCGGCTGAGGGCGTGTACGTCCTGTCCGTCGCCTTGGAGATCGGCAGCATGAGCAGCGGGGCCGTCCCCTCCGCGGGGCGGTCGCTGCGCAGCCAGCGGTAGGTGAAGTCCAGCCCGGACGTGGGCGTCCACGTCCCGTCGGTGCCGGTCAGTGGCGAGCCCACCTTGCCCGTGCCCGTCACCACCGGGAGGCCGGTGTTGTCGATCGAGCCCTCGTCGGTCACGACCAGCGAGACCGTCGCGGTGTCGAACCCTCCTCGGCCATCGGTGATCGTGTACGTGAAGGAGTCCTCGCCATCGCTGTCGGTGCCGAACCCCGCGTCAGGCGTGTACCGACAGATGGAGGCGTCGCACGTGACGGTCCCGTTCTCCGGCTGGGTGCTGGAAACGATGCGCGGCGCGCGTCCCGGGATGGCCGTCGAGTCGTTGTCCAGTACCGACAGCAGCTCGTCCTCGGCATCGGCGGCCACGACGTACTCGTCGTCACCCGCCGTCGGCGGCGTCACCGCCGAACCTCCGACGCCGGAGAAGGCGAACAGGAAGGTGTTGGGCGTGCCCAACGTCGGACCGTCCGTCGTGCTGGGCTGCCCCAGGGAGTAGGCCTCGGCACTGATCGCGGAGAGCGCGTCCATCGCCCCTCCCTCGGTGCCGGCGGCCCCGTAGTAGGTGTGGAAGGTCTTGACCTCGCCGGGCGCTAAGGTGCCGAAGGAGAAGTCGAAGAGGGCACCGTGGTCGTTGGGGCCGGCGTCCACGAAGTCGCCGGTGAAGCCGATGTCGCTCGGTCCCGCCAACGGGTCCGCACTGGCGAATCCGTCGTTCGAGGTGAAGACCAGCTCCTCGGCGTCGCCGCGCTGCATCGTGACGTACTCGTTGAACGGCGTGGGCTCCACGTCCCAGTCCATGACCCGGCGGTAGCGGAGGTCCTGCGCGGTCTCGGTGATGTTCTCCACCGACACGTTCACCTCGTAGGCGTTCGGCGTCAGGGGAGAGGGCCGGTAGTCGTGCGTGATGACGAAGCTGTCGTCGACCCGGACCACGGAGGTGGCGGTCACGGGGACCTCGTCCTCACCTCGAGTCAGCGAGAAGTCGATCAGCTCGAGATTATTACTGATACCGCTAGAGTTGTTGGCGAAACCACTTACAAGCGAGGTTGCGTCGGCCACACCCCAGCCCTCACACGGGCAGCCCGCGAAGGTGCTGTCGTTTCCGGTCTCGTTGTACTTCAGCCCGACCATGTCGATGTTGAGCTGACCCAGGCAGTTCACACCGAGCGACACGGTCCCATTCGTGATGACGCTGCCCTGGCAGGGGAGGTCCACGACGATATCTGCCAGTTCTACGACGCTGCCTTCCGCAGGCAGGGTGAACGTGTCCGCGATCGCTGGGTCTTGGCCGCCGCCGAGGCAGCCCGACGCGCCCAGCGTCCACACTTGTACACACACGGTCAAGGGCCCGCTGGTGCCCCGCTCCACTCCGACGACGTACGGGCTTCCGTCCGGCGCGTAGCCGTACCCAGCGTCGTAAGCGCCCTCCGGGTCCACCCGGTAGACGTAGACGTCGAAGGCGTCTTGGATCGGCTCTCCGGTCTCGTCAACCACGCGGCCGGTGAGTCGGACGGGGTCAATGACGATCGGCGAGAGCTCGATCGCACCCTCGGCGTCAGCCGGCACCAGCACGCGATCGCTGCTCTGAGGCGTCGACGCCCCACCCAGGCACGCCTGGCCTCGGGTGTCGTCCGACAGGCGGTACAGGACACAGACGGTGTAGCGCTTGTCACGATCCAGGTCGCCGATCACGAACTCTGCCTCCCCCGGGAGGCGCCGGCGGCCACGCAGCCCTTCTGAGGAGTCGACCTCCCACACCAGGATGGAGTCCGGCACGAACGGCTCGCCGTCGCCGTCCACTACGGCACCGTCAAGCGCGCCGTTGCCCCGGACCAGCGCCGGCGCTGACAATGGGACAGCCGTGTCGTCGAGCTGGAACCTGTCTGCACGACGGGGATGAGCTCTTCCACCGAGACACACGCGACGGTCCTGGCGGTCTGAGCAGAGCGTGATGTCACGACGGGCCATGATCTCGGTGAACGTCACCTGGCCGGCGTCATCGGTGGTCCCGCGGCGAATCCGGTACGCCTGGCCCCAGGGGTAGAACCGCCATGCCGTGACGCTCACGCCTGCCTGAGGGACGTCGTCGGAGTCGACGACGGAGGCGATGACAGTCCCACGCGGGACCGCAAGGTCAATCCGGCCGAGGAAGGCGGCCTCGCCGCTGCCGACGGTCACGGTCCCCTCAAGCACCCCGTCGGCGAAACGGCCCCGGGGGTCGCTGTAGCGGATCTCGTAGGTCCCGGGGGCGACGTACAGGGCGACGTAGCCGTTGCTCTCACCGCCACCCTCGTAGCTGCGAGCCGTTGCTGATGGTTCCAGGGCTCCCGGGGCCCAGGCTTCCACGACGATGTCGTTGACCCGGCGGCCGTCCGGACGAACGGTGAACCCGTGGATGACGGCGTCGACTGCCGGTGACATCGTCACGGGCTCCTGGAGCGCGTCGGAACCCTCGTAGACGTCCACGACCTGGCCCGCCCCGATGCCGTACCAGCGAGTCATCAGCCCCTCGCCCGAGTAACGGAGTCGGTAAAGGCCCTCAGGGAGGTCGAGCGTGTAGTCGCCGAGCCCCGCGGTCTCACCATCGCCGGACAGCGCCGTGTCCACAGGCTCGGCCTCCGCGCCCGCGTCGCTGGCGAAGGCCTCGACGAGCACGCCCGACAGGCGGGTGCCGTCGACTCCGCGGACGAAGCCGGAGGCCGAACCCAAACCGGGCTCGACTGCGACAGCTGATGGAAAACCGAAGGTCGTCAGGGATGCGGCGACGAGGGCCAGCACCAGGGCCCTGAAGAGGTACGGACGAACGCGGGCAGTGGGCTTCATGTGGACCTCGACGGATGCGAGAAGTGGGACCCGCGAAGTAAAGGAAGTACTAGGACCCTGCGACTAGCCCTGGGGCACGGAGATGGCCCGTTCGGACTAGACCGGGCCATAGCCCACCAAAAGTAAAATAGTTAAGAGATAGTCACAGTCGTACCCCGACCCGTATCCCCGACATGGCCCCCTCCCGCCTCAGAGCACCGCGGCCGGGTGGACCCGGACCTCCCCGTCTACCCGCACCCCCCGTAGGTGCCCCGGGAGGTCGATCCACTTCTGTCCGCGCCAGGCGGTGACGAGGGCGTCGAGGGCGAGGACGTGCTCGTGGAAGAGCTCCGCCGGCGGGGCGCCGGCTTCGAGGGCGAGGCGGCGGAGCAGGCGGGTGCGGATCGCGGCCGGCAGCGCGGCCAGGTCGGCCACCGGCAGCCCGGGCGCCCGAAGATCTGCCTGCTCGGCGGGGACGAGAAGCGCGGCGTACCGCTCGTCGGCGAGGTCGTCGAGGCAGTCGGCGTCGGCGCGCAGCTGGCGCGCCGTGCGAGCCAGGGCCGCGGCGACGCCGGGGCCGAGGTGCTCCTCGAGGACCGGCAGGACGGAGCGGCGCACGCGGACGCGGGCGTAGGCGGGGTCGGAGTTGTGGGGGTCGTCCCAAGCGTCGAGGCCGAGCACCTGGCAGGCAGTGACGGTGTCGCCGCGGGACAGGTCGAGGAAGGGCCGGCGGTAGACGTCGAACGCGCGGCGCATGCCGGCCAGCGAGCGAGCGCCGGAGCCGCGGGCGAGGCCGAGCAGGACGGTCTCGGCCTGGTCGTCACGCGTGTGCCCCAGGAGTACGACGGCAGCCCGGCTGTGCTCGGCGACCTGCTCGAGCACGGCGTACCTCGCCCGGCGCGCGGCGCCCTCGGGTCCCTCGCCGCCGGGCTCCCACGCGACCGTGACCCGGGCGGTCAGCGTCTCGTCGACGCCGAGCGCGGCCAGCTGCTCCACGACCCGGGCGGCCTGCTCCGCCGACCCCTCCTGCAGCTGGTGGTCGACCGTGGCCCCGACGACCCGCCAGCCGCCCGCCCGCGCCTCGTGCACGGT